>Ga0255346_1000732_pt1 | contig 51231 bp, 41 predicted proteins | sample wastewater_treat_FD_194410 | JGI IMG/M metagenome (GOLD analysis project Ga0255346, IMG submission 194410) | Wastewater microbial communities from Lulu Island WWTP, Vancouver, Canada - plant22 | ecosystem: Engineered > WWTP > Wastewater > Unclassified | place: Canada: Vancouver, British Columbia...
CGCGACGAAATGAACAAAGCACCTCAGCTCGTTCAGAACCCGGGGTATAATTAATCAATCAAGTAAGTATTAGGATTTTAAACCCGAAAGGGAAATAGGAAGAGCCGGCTGAAAAGCCGGCTCTTTTTGTTTAATGATAAAACCCATAATACCAGAACGTTTCACCGAACCTCTGCCTCAAGGCAGCTTGTGCCGTTTTCAGGTTATTGCCGAATGAATTGAAGGTTTGAAGGAACTGGTTGAACCTTGTTTCTGTCTGGGGTTCAATCTTCAGACTGCCAAGTCCGGAAAGCGATAAACCCGACATTCTGCTGACAAGAGCCGCCTCCTGTATATGAACAGGCACCCTTGTGTAGCCCAGGCGTTCGAGATGTGGCAATCCTACCACTATTCCCTCGTAGTTTTCAGTAAGCATCTGGTATGCCACCCGGTATTCGTACAGTTTCCTGTTGGAGCTGTCGGCGGAAAATGCCAGCTCAACATTAATGTGGGGATTGTCGGTTATTGAAAAGAAATCATGTTCTATCTTTTCCCCGCGTTTTGCACCCAGTTCCGGATGACTGTCGATAAGCGCGGTATCGGCCAGCAGGCCAAGGTATTCTTTTGCTTCCTCGCGGTAAGAGAAAGTCTTGGAAAGCATGGCGGCATATTTTGCAGCCATCCTGTAATTCCCGTTTATAATCTCGCACTTAACCAGCATAAGGAGGTCCTGCGGCGTGATTCCTTTCATCACCATGTTCTCGAAAGCCCAACGCTCTGCCTCATTTATCATGCCTGTGGTGTAATAGAAATATGCCCCGCGGCGCAACACCTCACCATACATCTCCCATTTGAGAAATAGCGACTGACCGTCGGGACTCTGCCTGTAATGGAACATTTTATCGTTCAGCCTTCCTGTTTCGCACAGGGCAATATTGTTAAGGTAGATGGTAAGCCTGTTGTTCGAGGGATGTTTGTCAATATAATCATTGAGTTTCCTGTATTCTTTCTGGTAAAACAGTTTTTCGGCAGTAAAATATTCCGCGTACACTTTGCTGTAGCGCGAAACAGCCGTGGTGCCGGCCAGCAGAAAGGCCAAAACCACGATAAATATTGATTTGTATTGTTCAAACCGTTTTATCCCAAGGGGTATCTTTATCCTTATCCCCGCCATTGCCGGCAGAAGGATGACGGCCACTGCCATCGCTGGGAAGAGTATCAGAGGCGAGCCGGTTCCTTCGCGCGCGAGCGGGTAGACAAGCATATCCCTGAAATTATGAAAGAGGAAGAATTCCCCGAGACACCATATGATCAGAAGAGTGATGCCGGGCATTAATATAATTTTCAGCCACTCCCTTTTCAGCGATTTCAGTGCAAGATGGATCGAATACATCATAGCGAACATCCATGCGAATCCTCCCATTATCAGGTAGCAGAACGGGAAAAGCATCACCGGGAGCCAGCCCTTGGAGTATTTGACAGCCAGATAAAAGCAGGCGAGCTGCAGAAGTATTCCGAGGTTGTTATGGACCAGATACTGGTAATTTCCCTGGAGGGCAAAAAATACAGTCCCGAAAAGAAGCGGTACAAGAAAGCCTTTTCTTCCGGTCAGCTGGCCTATGATGCCTGATACCAGGAAAATTACCAGACCGGTCATCAATGCAATCAGCAATCCGCTCAGTACGGGTGAATGGAAAAATGTTGTTATGAAACGGCCAATATAAACCAGCAGCGATCCGGGCCGGTTGACGGTATCCCTGAAATAGTCGGCAGAAAATATGAAGAGCGACTGCTTTTCCTGGTAGAATCCTATGTAATCGGCCGCGAAGGCAAAAAAAACAAATACCGGTACAAGAAACACAAGGAAGGGTAGAGACGCGGCTATCCGGTCTTTAGCTGTGATGTCCGAGGTTTGATTGTTTTTCTTCATTTTCAGGATAGTTACAACAAGGAAGGATTTCAGTTTCCGGTCCACACTGCCTGCAATGTCTCTCCCCTGGCACTCTTCAGTATCTTACCCGGGTTCACATCAACTTCAAGAGTTGAGAGCTCCGGAACGTTATAACTTTTGAGGAAGCGGTCGTAAAATCCGGGATCTTTCTGAGGCATTATAAAAGGTTTTGAGGCATTTCCTTCACTGTCGATATATGAAAAGAACAACCTGGCTGTGAGACCGTCGGTCCTTTTGCTACTGAATGCAAGCCAGCGGCCGTTTGAAGACCATGAATGATAACTGTCGGTAGCGCTGCTGTTGAGCGCCATATTTGAGGCTTTCATTGTTCGCAGGTCGATCGAGACAAGGTCGGCTTCGCTGTGCCATATCGGGAAACAGCCGTAATTATGAAGCGTTATAACAATGTTATAACCGTCGGGAGAGATCCTTGGGAATGAGACACTTTTGCCCATGGCGGATGCATTGTAAATCAATTCAGGGGCTCCGGTCTTTCTTGTCGCCTGGTCGAAGGGAACCCTGTAAAGGTCATAGTATATGCTGTCGTAACTGAACCCTTCTTCCAGAGCCGCTGCCCTGCAGAAATACAGGAAATTGCCGTCGGGTGACCATTCGGGATAGGTATCCATATGTTTCTCCTTATCGGGGATATTGAGATCCATTATTTCATTTTTCTCAATATCATAAAGTACAAGCGATGATTCCAGGTCGCTTACTTCCACCTTTTTATCAAGAGCTGAATGGAATTGCTGAACAATTTTGTTAGAAGAGAAGGCTATGAATTTTCCCGAGGGATGCCAGCGCGGATAAACGGCGCCGTTTTTCAGTTCATTGGTTTTAAGGTTTACCTTGATGAAATTGCCGTCGTTGTAGAAGTAGGTAGCTCCGAGGCTGCCCCTCATGTGGATCATGAAGCTTTCGGTATGTCCGGTATTGTTGTATGAATGGCAGTTCAGGCAGTTCTCCTCAACAAGGCTGTTTTCTATAATCGATTTTTCCCTGAAGCTTTCAAGGCTGCGTTGTTTGATGTGAATCTCCTTCCAGCTTTCATAACCCGGGTAAAGGAGCCTGTATGTTATGAATGGATCGACAGCTTCATTTGCTATAAGGTTGCTTATTGTCCTGTATTTCGTCCAGCCTTCATCGTCCCTGACGAAGATTTCGATTTTGAGTTCAGCGCCCTTGTTTTGTTCAAGAAGATCCTTCCATTTCCGGGCAGGGATTGCTATGTCGCCGTTTCTGCTTTGAACCTCTGTCATTTTGCCGTTTTCAGCCTGAAATCTGGCTACGAAAACCGATCCTTCATTTTCAATTCTGAAGTTCATCGGTGCTATGTTGAAAGGGATCACTATTCCGCTATAATCAGGGTTGATTGAGGGGTATTCATCCTTTTCGACTGTGTCTTTCCCCGGGCTTCCCGAGCATGACCACAGGAAAAGGAGGACGAAAAATGAAATAGATATATGTATTTGAGCTAAGTTCATATAGAATTTTAGTATCTTTGTGTCAACTAACAAATGTAGCAATAAAAAGTATTACAGCACGCCATTGATGCCTGTCGTTCTCTGACGCAAAGTAATGGAACAGCTTTACCGGCCAGTCCGGAGGCGGATAATAAGAGTTTGAGGGGAAGGAGAATGAGTTTCTGTTAAAAAACTTTAAATTCATTTGAATCTTTGGTTATTAAAAACTCTATATTTACATTTGATAGATTCATGACCATTGAAAACCAGGTATATTAGTTCTTATAAAAACCTAATCTGATCAAATATGAAAAAATCGAGTATCTCAAGACGTAATTTTCTTGGCAAGGCAGCTACAGTTGGTGTGGCAGGAGTTGTCGTTCCGACGATCATAACAAGCTGTGCCCGTGAAACAAAGAAAGTTGTTGAAGTTCCCACTTTCCTCGACCAGGCTCCCGACGGTCCCGTGCTCAAGGCAGGGATAATAGGTTGTGGCGGCCGCGGAACCGGAGCAGCCCTCGACTTTCTCAATGCCGGTCCGAATCTTCAGGTGACCGCTCTTGGCGACACATTCCAGGACCGTGTTGACAGCTGCAAGGCAAGGATTCTCAAGGAGAAGAATCAGGAAGTTCCGGCCGAGAATTGCTTTGTAGGTTTTGATGCTTACCAGAAAGTTATCGATTCGGGAGTTGACATTGTTATTCTTGCAACCCCTCCGTTCTTCCGTCCGGAGCATCTTGCAGCCGCGGTGGCAGCCAAGAAGCATATCTTTGCCGAGAAACCGGTTGCAGTTGATCCTACAGGAGCAAGGTCGGTAATGGCAACAGCCAAGAAGGCTGAAGGACTGGGACTTAGCATTGCAACGGGAACACAGCGTCGTCACCAGCGCGACTATGTTGCCAACTGGCAGCAGGTTCAGCAGGGTCTGATAGGCGAGCTTGTCGGTGGTAATATATGGTGGAACGGCGGTAAGCTATGGCATCGCGACAATAATCCGTCATGGAGCGAAATGGAATGGATGATCCGCGACTGGGTTAACTGGACATGGCTTTCAGGTGACCATATCGTTGAGCAGCATGTTCACAACATCGACGTTGCCCACTGGTTCTTCGGAGCATATCCGGTCAAGGCAGTCGGTATGGGATCGCGCCTCCGCAGGGTAACAGGCGACCAGTATGATAACTTCAGCATAGATTTTGTGATGGAGAACGGTGTTCATATTCACAGTATGTGCCGCCAGATTAACGGATGTGCAAATAATGTTTCCGAAAGGCTTCAGGGAACCAAGGGTTCAACAAATTGCCGGAACACTATACTTGACCTGGCAGGAACAGAACTGTGGAAATATGAATATCCGCTTGATGCCGACGGCAAGCCCACCGGAAGTGTAAGCGTCGATCCTTATGTACAGGAGCACATCGACCTTGTCACCGCGATCCGTACGGGAAATGTATTCAATGAACTGGAGGCCACGGCAATATCGACCATGGTAGGTATCATGGGGAGGATTTCGGCTTATACAGGAAAAGAAACCACGTACGAGGAAATGATGAACTCCGACCTCAAGCTTGGCCCGGAAGTGTTTGTATTTGGTCCGGTCGATATTCCCAAGGAAGTTCCGATTGCAGGAGAAGCATACCAGCCTCCGACACCCGAACAACTTGCCGCGCAGGCCAAAAGAAGAGCAGCAGCTGCTGCTGCAGCCAATCAGTAGGCAGGCAACTAAATGATAATATCTCAAATATGAATAATTCGAGAAGAGATTTTATAAAAAAAGCTACGACAGGTGCTGCGATTCTGGCAGCACCTGCCATTTTAGGCTCTGCCAAAGCCTCCGGACAGGTTAGGGCGGCAGATGCCGTTGCACCCTTCAAGCTGAAATATGCTCCGAGTCTGGGCATGTTCCGGCAGCACGCGGGACAGGATCCCATAGATAATATAAAATTCATCCACGATCAGGGATTCAGGGCCGTCTTCGACAATAGCCTCATGAGAAGGGAACCTGCTGTGCAGGAGAAGATCATGAACGAACTTAACCGCCTTGGGATGGATTTCGGACCCTATGTCCTCAGGGCCGATTCGGGCAAACAGGATTTTGTCCTTAACAGCCAGGAGGTTCGTGATATGCTGATCGCCCAGATGAAAGAGGGAGTTGAAGTATCCAAAAGGACAGGGGCAAAACAGGCGCTTATTGTTCTTGGCCGTTATGATATGAGACTTCACATGGATTATCAGACAGCCAATGCTATTGACAACCTGCGCTATTGCGTCGACATAATGGAACCTGCAGGTGTTACACTGGTTCTTGAGCCTCTGAATCATCATACCAATCATCCGGGATTGTTTCTGAAAGGGATTCCGCAGGCCTATGCAATATGCAGGGCGGTAAATTCACCCGCCTGTAAGATAGTAAATGACCTTTACCATCAGCAGGTAAGCGAGGGTAACCTTATCCCGAATCTTGAGATGGCATGGAGCGAGATCGCTGCAATCCATCTTGGAGATAACCCGGGGAGAAATGAGCCCACCACTGGTGAGATCAACTACAAGAATATTTTTAAATTTCTGTACAACAAGAAATACGACGGGACCCTGTGCATGGAGCACGGGATAAGCCAGAGAGGAACCAAAGAGGGCGAAGCCCGGGTGATACAGGCATACCGCGAATGCGATAGTTTTGAAGTATAAAATGTTTTAAGAGGCTGTGAAAACAGCCTCTTTTTTTATTTAATTTATTTATTTTGTCAAACACGGGGTTGCACTATTTTATAACTCCGTGTTTCTATGTATTTCAAATTCTTTATCATGAAGACATCTATACTTATTATCCTCCTGTCGGCTTTATCCCTGATCGCTCCTTCTCAGGTAAAGTCCGGCAAATCCTATCTCCGGATTCCTGTCATCGACCTCAATGACGAATCCTTCCGCCAGGTGGTTGTCGACAGGGAAAAAGGCCAGTACCTGGGTCATCCGACAACGGTTCTTCTTGACGACGGCAGGACTATCCTTACCGTCTATCCCAAAGGTCATGGCCGTGGTGAAATTATTTACAAGAAGAGTACCGACGGAGGTCTAACATGGAGTGAACGGATTCCTACGCCCGAAAACTGGAAGACCTCACTCGAGACACCCACAATTTTCCCGACCGTCGATCCCTTCGGGAAGAAACACCTTATAGTGTTTTCGGGCCTTTACCCGGCAAGGCTTGCCCATTCGGAGGATGATGGACAAAGCTGGAGCGAACTTGAACCAGTGGGCGACTGGGGAGGGATTGTCGTGATGAGCGCGATGACTGAGCTAAAGACGGGCAAAGGCCATTATATGGCGCTGTTCCACGATGACATGAGATATTTTACTGCCGGCGGACAGGAAACTTACCGCGCAGACAGGAAAGTCAATGATCAGGCTTTGTTTACGCTTTACAAGACCATTTCGACCGACGGAGGGCTGACTTGGGGCATTCCGGAACCCATTCTCAGCAGGAGGGACCTTAACCTCTGCGAGCCGGGTGTTATAAGGTCGCCCGACGGAAAAACACTTGCAGTCCTTCTAAGGGAAAATGCAAGAAGGGCAAATTCTCAGATAATTTTCTCCAGTGATGAAGGCAAAACATGGACCGATCCGCGTCCTCTTCCCAATGAGCTTAATGGCGACAGGCACGTGCTTAAGTATGCACCCGACGGAAGGTTGCTGGTTGTGTTCCGGGACATAAGCCCGAATAGTTTCAGGCCTGAACTTGGAACTATTGCAAAGGAGAGAGGAGAAGTGAACTACAGCCTTATTGCTTCTGAAACCGGACAGGGAAGTCCTACCGAAGGTGACTGGGTCGGCTGGGTCGGAACATGGAAGGACCTGGTAAAGGGCAAGCCGGGGAAGTACAGGATCCGCTTCAAGGATAACATCCACAGCTGGGATTGCTGCTATCCCGGAGTCGAGCTTCTACCCGACGGCACATTCGTGGTAACCACCTACGGGCACTGGGACAAGGATGAGGAGCCCTGGATTCTCAGTGTAAGGGTAAGGCTGGATGAGCTTGACAGGAAATACAGGGAGCTCGGAAAGGGGAAATGAGAGGGCGGTTTCATCCCCTGAAATGCTGTTTTTCCGGATAAACCCTTTTCCCGGCTTTAACAGGGGGGACACGGGGTCGGCAGACTCCTGCAAAAGCTTACAGGAAATCTTAATTTTAGCAAAACATTCATACATATTAATCATAGCCACACTATATTAATTATACCCACACTCTGTAACTGCATCAAACATGAAACCCACATGTATCAAATACACAAACACGTATGAATTCAAACACAAACACATAATGAATATGATTTTCATTCATGTGCGGTTCCCCCGCTTGAGCGGGGCAGGCTATCATACCGCTAAAATCAAAATTATATTATGATGAAAAGGTTGATATTATCACCGGTCCTTATTCTGATTTCAATAATCCTTTCCCTCAGTTCATGCCGTCAGGGGCCCCGTCTCTTCGTTGGCGGTTTCACCGAAAGGGAAGGAGAGAAAGCCATGGCGGTTTTTGAATTCAATCCCGGAAGCGGCAAGCTCAAGTATATTTCTTCAGCCGATGTAGGTCCGAGTCCGGCTTATTTTTGCTTTTCTGACAGGACAGGGCTGTTTTATGTCATTAACGAGGTGATGGAATTCAGGGGAGAGTTCGGAGGAGGGTTGTCGACTTTCAGCTACGATGAAAAGAATGCAGGTTTTGAAAAGCTGAATGAAATGCTTATTCCATATGCCGGGCCATGCTATATTTCGATGTCGGCCGACAGCGGGCATCTTTTCATAGCCAACTATCCGAACGGCTCGGTGGCTGTGGTCAGGCTTGATGAAAGCGGAGTGCCGGAGACCATCACCGATACCATCCTTTACGACAGGAAGTCACCCGACAGATCGCACGCCCATATGATACTCAATGATCCGGCAGGACGCTATGTTTATGTCACCGATCTGGGTCTCAACAGGATATATGTTTATGATTTTGACAGCAGGGCAGGAAAGCTGAATCTGCTTGAGAATGGAATCACAAGTCTTCCCAGGGGCTCAGGACCGCGTCATTTTGCATTCAACAGCGACGGTACACGGCTTTATGTGATTAATGAACTTGGCTCAACAATGATGGTTTTTGCTGTGGAAGAGAATCAGGGGCTCAAGCTGCTTCAGACACTTCCGACAATGAAGGGAGGAATAGTTGAAAACAATTACTGTGCCGATGTCCATATAAGCAAGGATGGCAGGTACCTGTACGGATCGAACAGGGGCGAAAACAATATCGTCACGTTTAAAATACTTCCCGACGGACTTATAGAGCCTGTCGGTCACAGTTCATGCGGAGGTGACTGGCCTCGTAACTTTGTAATTGATCCTTCAGGCAGATATCTGATAGTGGGGAACCAGAAATCGGATCAGATTACCGTCTTCAGGATCGGTAAGACAAACGGAATGGCTGAAAAAGCAGTTGATTCAGCAAAGGTTAAGATGCCGGCTTGTTTGAAGTTTTACGAATAAAATTTAAGCCCATTGCAGCTAATCATCGTTTTTATTTGTAACATTGGTTTTGGTTTAATATAAGGGCATTTGATATGAACAGGGGATTACAAATACAACAGCTTGAAAGCAATCAATCGCGGGAATGGGATATAATTGTGATTGGCGGTGGCGCCACGGGACTTGGAACAGCTCTTGATGCTGCAACACGTGGATACAGGACCGTCCTTTTCGAGCAGTCGGATTTCACAAAGGGAACATCATCGAGGAGCACCAAGCTGGTCCACGGCGGCGTACGGTATCTTGCCCAGGGTGATGTCCTGCTTGTAAAGGAAGCGCTTTATGAACGGGGACTGATGCTAAGGAATGCACCTCATCTCACTGTCAACCAGGAATTTGTAATTCCAGTCTATACATACTGGGATGTTTTCTTTTACACTGTAGGCCTTAAGTTCTATGATCTCCTTTCAGGCAGACTGAGTATGGGGAAGTCGTATTTCATCAATCGTTCGAAGACTCTTGAAAGGATTCCTCCTCTCAAAGCTGAGGGTTTGAAGGGAGGAATTGTTTATCACGACGGGCAGTTTGACGATTCCCGCATGGCTTTGGCCATTGCATCGGCCTGTGTTAAGAACGGCGGAACGGTGCTTAACTATTTCAGGGTTGACAGCCTTTTGAAGAATGATCAGGGCCGGGTCAGCGGAGTTGAAGTCACGGATGTCGAAACCGGAAAGGTATACAATATAAAATCGAAGCTTGTCATAAATGCCACCGGTGTTTTTGCCGATCAGATCCACAGGATGGATGATCCCTTGGCCCCGGCAACCATAAAGCCGAGCCAGGGAGTTCATATAGTTCTCGACAAGAGTTTCGTGAAGGGCGATTCGGCAATCATGATCCCGAAAACCGACGATGGCCGCGTTCTTTTTGCAATACCCTGGTACGGGAAGCTTGTTGTCGGAACCACCGACACTCCGCTTAATGATATAAGCCTCGAACCGAAGGCTCTTCAGGAGGAGATTGATTTCATTCTTCGGACAGCCGGAAAATATCTTACCCGGGCTCCCCGGAGGGAGGATGTGCTTTGTATATTTGCCGGGCTCAGGCCTCTGGCAGCCAATCCCAACAAACCTGAAGCGACAAAGGAGGTGTCGAGAAGGCATAAGATAAGTCTTTCTCGCTCAGGTCTTCTTTCAATCATAGGAGGGAAATGGACCTCGTACAGGAGAATGGCAGAGGAGACTGTTGACAGAGCCATCAGGGCAGGTATTCTTGAGAAAAGGAAATGCATGACAAGGAGTTTCAGCTTTTGTTCTCCTTCTGTCAACACAATCCCGGAACAATTCAGGATCTATGGAGACAGGGCTCCCGACATTGTCAATCTGATTGAGAATGAGCCCGGGATGGCGGAACTGGTGCATCCTAAGCTTCCCTACTGCAAGGCTGAGATCGCGTGGATAGCAGCAAACGAGATGCCGCGGACACTTGAAGATATGCTGGCCCGAAGGACGAGAGCGTTGTTCCTTGATGCCAGGGCAAGCGCTGAAGCAGGACCTGTTGTTGCCGGTATTATGGCAAAGGAACTGGGATTCGGGAAGGACTGGATTGACAGGCAGCTCCACGATTATGAGAAGGTGCTGGAGAACTATTTGTAACTAAAAATGCAGCCGCTTCGGATCACTTTTCCCTGGATGATTAAAATACAGGGAGAAGGCCGGGGATAGGGTATCGATAAGAGTAATTATAAAATATTGCCGATAGTCATCAGATATTAAAACCAATTGCTACATGAAAGATTTCATACTATCATTTGATCAGGGGACTACCAGTTCCCGCGCGATAATTTTCGATCATTCCGGTAAGCCGTTGGCTTCAGCGCAGAAGGAATTCACTCAGATCTACCCGAAACCCGGATGGGTGGAACATAAACCTGAAGAGATCTGGTCGACACAGATAGGGGTGGCCACAGAGGTACTGGCCAAGGCCGGATTGAAAAGCACGGATATTGCTGGGATCGGCATTACCAACCAGAGGGAAACCACGGTGGTATGGAACAGGATCACAGGTAAACCGGTTTACAATGCCATTGTTTGGCAGGATCGCAGAACAGCCGACTTTTGCGACAAGCTTAAGGCTGACGGCGTCGACAAAATGATACTCGAAAAGACCGGGCTGATAGTTGATGCATATTTCTCGGCAACAAAGATTAAATGGATTCTTGACAATGTCGACGAAGCTCGCGGACTAGCCGAAAAGGGAGAGCTTGCATTCGGAACCGTTGATTCGTGGCTGATGTGGAATCTGTCGAGGGGAAAACTTCATATCACCGACGTGTCAAATGCATCGAGAACCATGCTTTTCAATATTCACACGCTTCAGTGGGACAAGGAGCTGCTTGATATTTTTGGCATTCCCGAAAGCATGCTTCCGCATGTCAGGTCGTCGAGCGAGATTTACGGCTCCACCGAAGGTCAGTTCTCATCGGATATCCCTGTTGCCGGGATCGCGGGTGACCAGCAGGCAGCCATGTTCGGCCAGATGTGCATTGAACCGGGAATGGTGAAGAACACTTACGGCACCGGCTGTTTCATGATGATGAACATCGGCGACAAGCCTATAGCGTCGAAAAGCAGACTTCTGACCACCGTTGCATGGAAGATAGGCAACGAGACACGGTATGCCTTTGAAGGTTCCATCTTCATAGCGGGTGCTGTTGTGCAATGGCTCCGCGACAGTCTGGGCGTTATTGCAAGGTCTTCCGATGTTGAGGAGCTTGCAGGCAGGGTAAGCGACAGCGGCGGTGTGTATTTTGTTCCCGCATTTGCAGGGCTGGGCGCTCCCTACTGGAACCAGCATGCCCGTGGAACCATTGTCGGTATCACCAGGGGTTCCACGACGGCTCACATCGCCCGGGCAGCCCTCGACAGCATAGCCTATCAGACGCTGGAAGTGCTGCATGCCATGGAGAAGGATTCCGGTATTGACATCAGGGAACTGAGAGTCGATGGAGGGGCAACAGTCAACAACAGCCTGATGCAGTTCCAGGCCGATTTGCTTCAGGCAAGCGTCATCAGGCCAAAGATAACGGAAACCACGGCACTTGGAGCAGCTTATCTTTCCGGACTGGCAACAGGTTACTGGAAGACCGTTGATGACCTTTCGAAGCAGTGGCAGATTGACAGGACTTTTGTTCCGGCTCTTGATCAGGAACTTACCGGATCGCTGATAAAAGGCTGGAGACGGGCGATTAAGGCTGCCGAAGCATGGGCGGAGGGATGAATAATGTGATATGTATTATAGGCGATGTATAAACAATTAGTAATTAATAATTTGCAATTAACAATTTGTTCCCTTCTGTCGCTGTCTATACGCTTCTCTGTCTCGCGGTCGTGCAAGTGCAGGCTAAGGAGTGAAACGACGAGGTCTATCTCCGCGGGATGTTACAAGTCTCATGTAATGAAGCAATTGACCATTCTGAAAGCTTAATGCTAATTTTGAACCAATAATAATTAATAAATACCTTGAACCTATGAATCAATTTTTTGCAGAGTTTTTTGGAACAGCCATGATACTTGTCCTTGGATGCGGTGTTGTGGCCAATGTTCTGCTACCTAAGACCAAAGGGCATAATTCAGGCTGGATAGTAATAACCTTCGGATGGGCAATCGGTGTTTTCACCGGTGTTTTGATATCCGCATCAGTCAGCGGGGCTCATCTTAATCCGGCAGTAACACTGGCTCTTGCCATTGCCCACAAGTTCTCATGGGCCAAAGTTCCCATGTACATCCTTGCGCAGATTCTCGGTGCAATGTTCGGTGCCGGCCTTGCCTGGCTTGCATACAAAAAGCATTTTGATGCCTCCGACGATGCTGAAACCAAGCTGGCAGTGTTCGCCACCATTCCAAACATCAGGAGTTACTGGTACAATGTTATTACTGAGATAATCGGCACCTACGTGCTTGCACTGGCAGTGCTTTACATGGCTGAGCCGGAGGTTGGACTGGGGGCGCTGAATGCACTTCCGGTAGCGCTGGTTGTTCTGGGTATCGGTCTGGGAGTCGGAGGACCGACGGGATATGCTATAAACCCTGCCCGTGACCTTGGTCCCAGGATAATGCATTTCCTGCTTCCTATCAAAGGTAAAAGGGACAGCGACTGGCAGTATTCATGGGTTCCTTTTTTTGCTCCGATGGTCGGAGCCGCGCTTGCAGCATGGATGTTCCTGATCTTTGGCGGTTCCTGATCAGAACGAAAAAGACTGGCCCTATCCCGGACAAGGCTAACTACTTTTTAATTCTGCCTGTGGCAGATTCTTAAATTATCGATATGAAGCGCATAACTATTCTTACGGCAGTTTTTATATCCTCCTTTATCATTGCAGCCGGTCAGGAGCCGGTTTTTGTTAAAGGGAGCAGGGTTTTCAATGCAGGTCTGGGTATTGGCACCAGGGTTCTTTCGGCTACATACAACAAACTTGTCTTTCCTCCCCTGTCGGCATCGCTTGAAGTAGGTCTGACTGATAATGTGCTTGAAAAAGCTTCGATCGGTGTAGGGCCCTACATAGGATTTTTGTCATACAAATGGGAGTATTCAAATTGGAGCGCGAGGTATTCGAACACTATTGTCGGTGTAAGGGGCAATTTTCATTATCCCTTTATTGAGAAACTCGATACCTATGCAGGCCTTCTTATTGGCTGGGACATTGTGAATGTTAAGGAAACAGGTGAACCCTATGAAAATTACGCGGACTCATCCAGTCATATAGCATGGTCCTTGTTCGTTGGAGCAAGGTATTATTTCCGTGAAAATATGGCTGCCATGGCCGAGCTGGGCTATGGTCCTTCGTACCTCAATCTGGGACTGGCATTTAGTTTCTGATTATGCTGACAGGGGGGGTGGCATAATAAAGAAAGCCAGCACCCCGTTTTATCAGCATTAATCAATTATGTTAGTCAAATACAATTTCCAGAGCAGGAAAGTGCGAATGGGTGCTGGCCGGTTCAAATTTAGGGATAGAAGTTAAATTGAGATAGCCAAGTAAATAACAATTTAGCGAAGTTATTAACAATTTAATCCGGATTTAAGGTCTTGCAGGCTAAGGAGTGAAACGACGAAGTCCTGCCCCGCAGGATCGTGCAAGTCTTGCAAGTCGTGGTTTCTTTGGATTCCCTCCTCCGGAGAGTCTGCCCCGCTCAAGCGGGGGTGGGAGCAGGTAAAGCAGAGTGAGAGTGTCAGTTTCGTGTGGCGCATGCTGCGAAAACCTCTGCAATCGAGTATTTTCTAAACAGGATAGATTTCGTAAATTTGTAAAAATGAAACCATATGGAATCCTTAATAATTGAAATAATAAATCCCAAAGCAAAAAGCTTGATAAAAAGCCTTGCTGATATGAATCTGATAAGGATTAAGAAAGAAGAAGTAAGATGCGAGCTTAAAGAATTACTGGACAGCCTTAGAAAGTATTCTGATGAGGCTCCCTCGTTGGATGAAATTACTAAGGAGGTTGAATCTGTCAGAAAAGCCCGATATGAAAAGCAAAAAAGTAATCCTTGATACTAACTTGTGGATTAGTTTTCTTATTTCCGGAGACTTCAGTTTCCTTGACGACTTTGTGGAAAGTAATAGGTTGAAACTTGTCTTTTCAATGGAGTTATTACACGAATTCATGGCAGTTGCACAAAGGCCTAAGTTTAAAAAGTACTTTTCGAAAAGCGATCTGTCAAGAATTATTAATTTTATTGATAAAAATGGGATTATAATAGAAGTAAAATCAAAGACCGACAAATGTCGTGATCCTAAAGATAATTTCTTATTAAATTTAGCAATTGACAGCAAAGCTGATTACCTGGTAACCGGGGACAATGATTTGTTAGAAATCAAGTTCATAGAAAAAACCAGAATCCTAACAATCAAGGAAATAATATCCGAATTCTAAAGTACTACGCTACAACACATTATTCACTCACTTAGGTACGATGAGCTCCCCCGTTCCGCAGCCTAGGTTCCGTCAGGCATAAAGATCGACAGTGCGGAGATTAAATCCTGTATTCAAAGCAAATTTCGCGGAGAAAGTTTCATTTTTGAAGAATATAAAGTATATTTGTCGCATAATTTGCGGAGAATGATAGTTTATATTCATGAAAGAGAAGACTGGACAGACTTCACCTGGGACAATGAGAAAGTGATGATAAAACTTGGTGAAGCCAGAAATCAGCAGGGCAGACTTCTTGGAAGAATGGAATCGTTGGGTTTTGATTTGCAAAATGAAGCGGTATTGAATACTCTTACTTTAGATGTTATAAAATCATCGGAAATAGAAGGCGAGCTTCTGGAAATAGAACAAGTGCGTTCTTCAATTGCCCGGCAACTTGGAATTGACATTGCAGGAGCAGTGGAATCAGAGCGCCATGTTGACGGAATAGTTGAAATGATGCTTGACGCTACTCAAAAATATGACATGCCTTTGACTAAAAACAGATTGTTTGGTTGGCATGCAGCGCTGTTCCCTTCGGGATGGAGTAATCTTAATAAAATCACAGTTGCCGGCTGGAGAAAAGATACGACCGGGCCTATGCAAGTTGTGTCAGGGCCTATGGGAAAAGAAAAGGTTCACTATCAAGCCCCGGGTTCTGACAGGATAGAACCGGAAATGATAAGATTCCTGGACTGGTTTGAAAACGAGCATGATACAGACCTGGTTCTTAAAGCAGCTATAGCTCATTTATGGTTCGTGACAATTCATCCGTTCGACGATGGAAACGGACGAATTGCAAGAGCAATTACGGATATGACATTGGCACGTTCTGACAAAAGTGTCATGCGGTTCTACAGTATGTCTGCACAAATCAGGGTTGAAAGGAAACAGTATTATGAGAAACTGGAAAAAGCGCAAAAAGGAAATTCAGATATAACAGAATGGATTTTATGGTTTTTGCAATGTTTAATAAATGCTATTGAATCCACAGATAAAACTTTATCGAAAGTATTTCGTAAAGCAGAATTCTGGAAATTACATTCCGCCACAATTCTCAATGTCAGGCAACAAAATATTATAAACAGACTTCTTGATGGATTTGACGGAAAGTTGACAAGCTCAAAATGGGCAAAAATTAACAAGTGTTCACAAGATACAGCTCTCCGGGATATTCAGGATTTAATGAAGAAGGATATTCTACAAAAAGAGGCTGGTGGCGGACGAAGCACAAATTATAAATTAAAGTGAATGCCAGGCCAGACCCTTACCTCCAGGGCTGAGCATGAGTGATACAGTAATCCTTTTAGCCATATTACGGCATATCAGGGTTTTCATTCAGCAATACATATACGATTATCCTCAGGACAGAAAGTCCTGAAAAGGGAAAGATTTCAATATGTTAAACAACTACTACTGCCAGTCGCAGATGAAGTTAACGGCTTCCTGTTTCTGTTCTTTTTTCTGCAGTTCTTTTTCCTTGATTTGGCTCTGGATTTTCTGATAATGTTCCTTGAGCCTTCTGGCGTTTTCTTCGAGCTGTTTTTCCAGGCTAAGCTTGTACGCGCTTATCCTTACTCCCATAAACATTTCCTGTGTTTCCATAGTTGCCAGTTTTACTTAATGGTATCTTATCCACAAGCAGGTGTCACATATATAACGTATAACCTGACAAAATAGTCTAAACCACGGTAAAATAATTACATCCGCGGTCCGCGCAGCTTCTTAAAGAAGGCCAGCATCAAGATTGTTTAGTTGTTAATCAGTATTTTATTGTGCTAAATTCCAGAATTGGAAAGGTGGACGATGCTGGCCTGATACAAAGTTAGGAAATCCCTGAGATCGGTAATCCATGAACAACTGTGAATAACCATCAAGTTATGAACAAATTGTTAAAGTTATTCAGAGAGGTCTTTTCTTCCTTCTCCAGCCCGGGTATTACAGCATCACTCCGCCGGAGACTAATGCGGTGGCAGAACGAAGGAAAACAGAGTCAGTCACGGAGAAAGTTTCACGGTCCAGGACATAAAAGTTGGCAGTACGAATTCATTTCCTGAATATTACTTTTTCCCCAGGCTGTAAAACTCAATGCAGTTTAATCCGAGTATCTTTTGCCTCGCCACATCGGGCATTCCTGAAATGTAGTCCTTTACAATATTGATTACATCGGGATATTTCCTGCTGACAAGGCATACCGGCCAGTCGCTGCCAACCATAAGGCGATCAGTTCCGAATGCATCAAAGACAACATCGAGCCAAGGGCGAAAATCTTTGGAAGTGCTTTTTTTCCAGTCAGCTTCGGTAACCATTCCCGTAAGTTTGCACCACACGTTCTTATTCTCCGCGAGCATCCGGATGTCATCTCTCCAGGGCTCGCTTATCCGGTCTTTTATCAGCGGTTTGGCAATATGGTCAACGACGAATTTCTGCTCCGGGAACATTGAAACCACTATCTGGGCAAGCGGAATATGCTTCGGGAAGAGAAGAAGATCGTAAGTCAGGTCATAATCCTTTAATATGCTGATGCCTTTCAGGAAGTCGTCGCGAAGCATAAAGCCATCGTCGGGCTCATCATGAATCACATGACGCACTCCAATGAATTCCGGCGACTTGCAGAATTCATCCAGTTGCCTTCTTAATTTATCCTCCGAACAAAGATCGACCCATCCCACCACTCCTTTGATAAAGTCGTGCTTTCCGGCAAGGTTCAGAAGCCACCGTGTCTCCTCCGTGGTTTGACGTGCCTGCACTGCCACCGATCCGGAGAAACCACTTTCAAGCAAGCAGTGTTCAAGATCATCGGGAAGGAAATCGCGTTTCAGGACAGCCATCCGGTCGTCTATCCAGCCGTACTCAGCTTCGTTGTATTTCCAGAAATGATGGTGGGAATCTATTTTCACTGTTTGAATTTCAGCATTATTTTAAGATGCTTGTCAGGTTCCTTCTCGAGCATTTCAAAAGCCTTCTGTGTTTCAGAGGGATGCAGTATCCCGGTAACGATGGCATCGGGCTTAAGGGTTCCCCTGTTCATATTGTCAATCGTTTCAGCAAACTCACCGTGTGAAACGCGTGAGGTCATTATTATACCTTCCTTCCAGATCAGTTCCCTCATAATGAGCGGTGATGGTTCTGCCGAGAGTCCGAGAACACATACTGTTCCGCCGCCCCTGATAGCCCGGATACAACCCTGCACGGGGTTTACAACTCCTGGAAGATCTTTGGTGTGACCTACTGCTTCAAAGGCAATGTCGACACCTTTGCCTTCTGTAAGTTCACTGATCTTTTCAACTGCATTTTCCTTTACGGCATTTATGGTATGAATATCTCCGTAAGCCTTTTTAGCTATTTTGAGCCGTTCATCGAGGATGTCGACTATTACAACCGTATTGCCGGTTTTTGTCCTGACCGCCTGGAGGATGCTCTGTCCGACCTTGCCGGCTCCCCATATCGCAACCATGTTGCCCGGTGCCACCTTTGCCCTGTTGCAGGCATGAAATCCTATTGAAAGTACTTCAACAAGAGCTGCATGCTCATCGGATATCTTATCAGTAACCTTGTAGAGCATTGTCTCAGGCACTTTCATATACTCGCTGAAGCCGCCGTCGAGGTCAATGCCTACCAGTTTCAATGTGGAGCATGCCGGGTAATGATGCCTGAGACAGGCAGGGCAATGACCGCACCAGATTATTGGATCGACCGCAACCCTGTCGCCTGCTTTGTGATTTTTAACCTCTGATCCGGTTTCGGCAACAGTGCCCGCAAATTCATGTCCCTGTATCAAAGGCAGACTGGTACGCGGATGAAATTCACCCAGGAATACATGCTGATCGCTTCCGCATATACATGCATAGCCCACTTTAACAAGAACCTCATTTCCGCTGATCTCCGGAATATCCACCTGTTTCCATTCAATCTTCCCGTACCGGGTCAGGACAGCGGCATTCATCTTTCTCATCCCTGCTTCGTTTTTATTTGTATCGTTTTTCAAAGATAGGGATAATCACGGTCAATAAGCCTGTTCCCGAGCATCTCCTTCCAGAAATCGTCAGGGATGCTGCTTTCGACCGATTCAACATTTTTCTTCACATTACCGGGTTTTGAAGTATTGAGGGAAACGCTGAATACTCCTGGTGGAGTCAATGCAAAACGGACACAGGCGTTTGCGGGAATCACATCATGTTTTTTGCAGAGGGAGAAAAATTTTTCCCTCCAGATAAACCTGGCTTTATTCTCATCGGAATCCGGTTTGATTTTTACATAGTCGAAAAACTCTCCGCCGGTCAGGAAGCCTGCATGAAAAACAGCCGAGTTGATGATTGCAATTCCTCTTTTATGGAGATTTTCCATGAAGTCAAGCAGTTCTTTCGGGTGACGGTATATAGTCATGCTGTTGGCAATCATAACCCAGTCGAGATCCACTTCATCCGCTATCATCCTGACAGTAAGCCAGTTTTTGGCGCCGACACCAAGGGCCTTGACTTTTCCTTCCGATTTCAGGACCGACAGGGCCTTGTAAGCCTCGCGTATATTCCGGAACAGTCTTTTAAAATCATCGTCTGATCCGGCCGCATTAAGGTATTCATCCGGATCATGCACCGACACCATCTGTGGCCTGTATTCTTCTCCCAGGAGCCGGCTTCCCTGTTCCATGCATTCCAGTATCCCGTTGTAACTGATAAGCTGGATTGCATCGTGCCTTATGCCTTCCCAGACTCCTTTCTCAAAAAGCGGTTCAGGTCCGGTGAGCGGAGTTCGTAGCCAGCCAAGCTTATTGCTGATGATAATGTCTTCGGGCTTCACTTTAAGATTTCGCAGTATCTCCCCAAGCTTTTCAAGAGCCAGTCCGGCTCCGTATTTTCCCGCGCTGTCGAAAACAACAGGTTTCGGGACATGCTGAAGGCATTCCCTTACAATGGCAGTTTTTGTTTCATCACTTAAGGCTGAATAAAGATTACCGAGAGCGCTGGTTCCGAAAATCACGCGAGGTATTGAGATGCCGGTATTTCCAACAGGTCTGTGTTCCATGAGACTTCTTTTACGGCAAAATATAAAATCTCCGGGAATTATATGATTTTGAGGTCTTGTATTATTCCATCCTTTTTATTTATTAATTTTTTACATTTACAGTTTTGATAAAAGTTATGATTCCAACAAGAACTTTTGAATACCTCGATATCCTGAAGGAAAAATTCCCGAAGGACGACATTTTTGCCAAGATCGTTAACGGCAAATGGGTTAAGATCAGCGTTGACGAGTACATAGAGAACTCGTGGAACACGGCCAGCGGACTTCTTGCAAAGGGATACCAGCCCGGCGACAAGATCGCGGTGGTTTGCAACAACCGTCCCGAATGGAATTACCTCGACATGGGATGCACACTTGCCCGGCTGGTCTTTGTGCCGGTTTATACCACGCTCAGCGAAAGTGAGTTCCTGCATGTCTTCAATCACAGCGATTCTAAGCTTATAGTGCTTGGAGGCAAGTCGCTTTACAACAAGCTTAAACCGGTAATAGAAAAGATGGACCATCCCGTCGAAGTGATGACGATAGACGACTGCGGATTGGCTTTCAGTTTTGATGATCTCATTGCCCTGGGAAAAGAGAATCGCGGAAGGTTTGATCAGATTATTGAAGCTAACAAAAGAGAGGTATCGCCCGATGATGTAGCGACAATCATTTATACTTCAGGAACTACCGGCGATTCGAAGGGAGTGATGCTTACTCACAGGAACCTGACATTCAATGCTAATGCACACGCGATAAGGCAGACCGCCGGTCCGCAGCATAAGATGCTCAGTTTCCTTCCCCTCTGCCATGCTTATGAAAGGACCATGAACTACGAGTTTCAGCAGCTCGGCATCAGTATCTATTATGCCGAGAGCCTTTCCACGATAGCAAGGGATTTGGCCAGTTTCCATGGTGATGGGTTTTGTGCCGTACCAAGGGTTCTGGAGTTGATGTATTCGAAGCTCGAGGCGGCCGGCAAGAGCCTGAAGGGGATAAAAAGGATTATTTACCGCTGGGCATGGAACTTTGGCAACAACTTCGACAACAAGCGCGGTGATTTCCTTTACCGTTTTCAGCACCGTCTGGCCGACAAGCTGGTTTACAGCAAATGGCGCGACAGCCTGGGAGGTCATGAGATGTGGATTGTCAGTGGAGGCGCCGCCATAAGAGCTAATATTATCAGGCTGTTCACGGCGGCAAAGCTTCATCTCTACCAGGGTTATGGCATGACTGAAACATCGCCTGTGATATCAGTGAATCCGCCGGTGAACAATGTTCTCGGCACCAACGGCACTCCCATCGACGACACCGAACTGAAGATCGCCGATGACGGGGAGATACTTGTAAGAGGTCCGCACGTGATGAAGGGATATTACAAGGATGAGGAGGCGACACGCGCGGTAATCGATTCCGAGGGATGGTTTTATACGGGAGATATAGGTTATCTTAAAGACGGACTATATCTGATGATAACCGACAGGAAGAAAGAGATATTCAAGCTGTCGTCAGGGAAATACATATCCCCCCAGATGATTGAGAACAAGTTGAGGGAGTCGCCTTTCATTGAAAACTGCATTGTTTTCGGCGCGAACCAGAAATTTGCATCGGCTGTGATTCTTCCCGACATGAAAGTGCTTAGGGAATGGTGCACGGACAATGACATTATGACAGATACCGGTGATCAGGATCTGCTTGGAAACAAAAAGGTAACTGAGAAACTCAACAGGGAGGTTATGAAGATCAACAAGACCCTTGCTGATTATGAGCATATCAAGAGGAGCCTTTTTTCGGCCGATACATGGTCGGTCGATAACGGAATGCTTTCTCAGACCCTGAAGCCAAAGAGGGCCGTGATACTTTCGCGCTATAAATCGTTCATAGAATCGGCATACAAGTAATCCGGCAATCCCGTCACTGAGTTCATCGCGGGTCTTGCTGAAGACATGTCAATTCCGGTTTGGCATAAAAAATGCAGGATTCATTCCTGGTTTGAACTTAAAAATCTGAGAAATGAAGAGATTGGTATTTGGATTGATTCTGCTTTGCATCGGGACAGTAGCCTGGCCTCAGCGGGGCAAGCTTATGCCCGTAACTAGCTCGTCGAAAAAAGCCCTGGCATTGTATAATGAAGCCATCAGGTATTATGATGCCGTACATACGGACAAGGCCATCGAGGCATTTAATGATGCGCTGGGGGAGGACCCGGATCTTTTCATGGCGAATTACCATCTGGCCCTGTTTTTCCTTATGAACGAGTCGCCTGATAATTTCAGGAGGTATTCCTATGCGGCAGTCAATTGCAAGGCTAAACTGAGTGAAGGGGAAGAGTTGCTTAAGGAAGCGATAGAGAGACTTAGAAGAGGCCACGAGGATGTCACCGATATCGGAAGAAGGCTGGTTGACATGTACCCGGGTGATCCTAATACATACAATTACCTGATTTCTTTTCTGTCGATCACCGGTGAGACCGAGGTTATGGTTGAGACCATAAAGACGGCATTGACCGTGACCAGGGATCCGGCTCCCTTTTACAACCAGCTTGGATATGCATATCTGAATCTTAAGCAGGAGGATAAGGCGGAAGAAGCTTTCGACAGGTATATTGAACTTGATCCGAAGAATCCCAACGTATACGATTCAAAGGGAGACTATTTCCTGTATGTCAGGCAGTACGACAAGGCTTACGAGTCATATATGAAAGCACACACCATGGATCCCTCCTTCAGTGAGGATAAGGCCAGGATGGCTCAGCGGCTTTACGAGCAGGAGAAAGGGCGGAGGCTGCAGGTGATACCGATGTAGCAGGCTCATTGTCCTGCAGTCCTGCGGTCCTGCGGTCTTGCGGTCTGGCTCCCTGCGGTCGCTGTCTGGCTCTCTTCGGTCGCGGTCTTGCAGTCTTGCGGTCTTGCGGTCTCTTCGTCTCTTAATCCCCCCTTCTCCCTTTCCCCTTTTTTCCCATTCTTTCTATATATAGCAGTCACTCACAGCCATTTAAGAAAGGGATTAACAATCGGTGTTGATAATTTTGCCTGTACTTGCGGTCATTGATCTGGGAGCTCAACGGAAATAAAGGCTATTTTTGTTTACACAATAATCAAAACGGGAGAAAAATGGCGCAGCAGTATTTAGATCATTCAAGAGCAATCCTTACATCTGAACGTTCAAATTTCAAGGGAGGCAGTAAAGGTTCGGGTATCATTTCTCTGTTCGGGTATCAGAACGAATATGACCTGAGAAAAGGTTATCCCCTGCTGACTACGAAAAAGATGTTCACCTCATCCATGTTCCATGAAACGGTATGGTTCCTGAGAGGGGATACGAATATCAAGTATCTTGAAGACAATAACTGTCCAATATGGCGACCTGATGCATTTCAGGCCAATCTTCCCGGGATGCAGAAGGAAGGGATATTCCCTGAGGGCCTCGTGAAGTATTCTGCCGACTGGGACAAGGCAATGAAGGAATACGGCCAGAGGGTGAAGGAAGATCCGGAGTTTGCCGAAAGATGGGGAGATGCAGGTCCTATTTACGGGAAACAGTGGAGGAGATGGGAATATTTTGATCATGAGAAAGGGGTGTTTGTTGAGATTGACCAGGTAGGGAAAATGATCGAAGGACTGAAAAAGAATCCGACAGGGAAGAAACACATTGTTGATTCATGGAATCCCGGTGATACGCCAAGAATGTCATTGCCGCCCTGTCACGTTCTCTATCAGGCAACTGCAAATGAGGAAGGTGAACTGGAACTGCAGCTTTATCAGAGGAGTTGTGATCAGTTTCTGGGGGTTCCTTTCAACATAGCAAGTTATGCTGCTCTTACCCATGTAATTGCAAAAGGTGCCGGTATGATTCCTAAAACATTCATTCACACTTTTGGCGATTCGCATTTCTATTCCAGTATTGGAAAAAGAACACTGTGGCACAGGGAGAATTTCAAGGAACTACAGAAGAGAGTAAGGAATGTATCGGCAAGGGAAGAGTATCTGGAGGTGGTTGAATGGATCAATAAAAATGCTCCCAGTGACGGTAATGAGGAAAAGTATGATCATGTGACCGCCATCCTAGAACAGCTTTCGAGGGAACCCAGGCCCATGCCTCAGCTTCGGATCGCGGACAAACCCTTCAATCAGTTGACCGTTGATGATTTTGTAGTGGAAAATTATGATCCTCATCCGCCTATCAGACGAAGCATGGCTGTATAAACCTCCGGATTCTTTGTCTGAAACACCGGATTCTTTGTCTGAAGCGTCAGGACTGATTTGAGCCGATTGCCGGCATCCTTCAGATAATCAGGCATATTGTTATTATTGCAAGCAGTTCAGCGGCCTTATTCCGGATATCAAGTGCGTCATTTTCTAAGTGGTTGCGCATTGACTATATTACATAACCGCGCAACCAGCATTAGTCTCATAACCACCACTACCCAAACAACTTACTGGATCTGTACGACCGCAAGACCGCAAGACTGCACGACTGCACGACCGCACGACCGCAAGACTTGCCAACCGGCGGGATCAGTTTAGATTTTTATAGAGGCGTTAATGACGAGGGGGAGATATACATTCCTGGCTGGAAGAACGCTCTGAATACTCAAATTTTGATCCTGTGTTTCAGTTCCCGGAACAATATGAGCAAATAATGGTAATCATCATCAAAAAATATAACTGATACTTATTATAGTAATTCAATTTATGTCAGACATAATTGAAATAAATAGCTATATTTGCAAGTAAATACGATATGGTTGAAACATGAAAGAATATATTGAAAGGCCTCTTTATATTGACAGGATAAAGCCCTACATCGGGAAAAACCTGATTAAAGTGCTTACCGGACAAAGGAGGGTAGGTAAGAGCTACCTGATGATGCAGATCAGGGATCTTATCAGGGAGAATGAACCGGGTACCCGTATAATATATATTAACAAGGAGTTGCATGAGTTCTCCATGATAACTGACAATGTTTCGCTCCTGGAATATGTGAACAGGCAGCATGCCAGGAAAGGGAAGGTGGCTTTGTTTATAGATGAGATTCAGGATATAGATTCATTTGAGAAAGCGCTCCGGGATCTTGTAACCAGAAAGAATTTCGATATCTACTGCACGGGAAGCAATGCCAGGCTTTTGTCGGGTGAGCTCGCCACTCTTCTTTCAGGGAGGTATATCGAAATACGGGTATATGGGCTGAGCTATCCGGAATACATTATGTTCCGCGATATAAAAGATTCAGCTGAAACATTCAGGACTTACCTGCGCGAAGGAGGACTCCCGTTTCTCATCCATATGGGGAGTGACGTCCATGTTGTCAATGAATATCTGAATACTATTTACAACACCATTCTGTTGAAAGATGTTGTAGCACGGTATAATATCAGGAATGTTAAGTTCATGGAGAATCTGGTTCTTTTTCTTGCCGGCAACATCGGGAGCATTGTTTCTGCCAGGAAGATCAGTGAATATCTTAAATCGCAGAAAATAAATATTTCTATTCAGGTGGTTATAGATTATCTCGGTTATCTGGAATCTTCGTTTTTGATTCACAGGGTAAGGCGCTCCGGAATCATGGGCAAGAGGATTTTTGAGATAGGGGAGAAGTATTTTTTCAGTGACATAGGTATCCGGAATGTGATTGCAGGGTATAACCCGACCGACATTCACAAGATTCTGGAGAATGTTGTTTTTCTGCATCTCAGGATTGCAGGCTATGATGTAACTGTTGGGTCGGAGGGCGGCAGGGAAATTGATTTCATAGCCAGCCGCGGAGGAAAAAGAATATATGTTCAGGTAGCTTACCTGCTGGAAAAGCCTGAGACTGCAGAGCGTGAATTCGGCAACCTGCTTGAGATCAGGGACAATTTCCCCAAATACGTGGTAACTATGGATGAACTCAATGAAACAGACTCATACCTGGGCATACATAGAATACATGTAAAGGATTTCTGCCGGATGCTTGCAGAATGACAGAAAAACCAATCATACCGATATTACCGGTGTCCGACTAAAAAATAAGAAGGCTACTCCCCGGATCCCGGTTTATCGGGACCCGATGTTGTAAATCGATTTTTGCGGAAACAGCATCCAACATGGGTAAAATTACAGAAATAAAATTAGCCGGACAGCCGGTTTTCAGGCAGGTAATGAATATGGTGGAAAAAGTAGATTTAACCGGATAACAGTGTAGAACAATAAATCAATCCGGATGGTTTATTGATAGTGTGATATGAACATTAAAACCCCGGAATTTCCGTTTATCTATATATCAACATTTTCCGACCAATGCTCAAACGCCTTTACAACTCCTGGCACATAGCGGATCCCGGGGAGCGTTCCGCCGACAAGCTCATCACAAGCCTTGATGGTGAGATTATTCATATCATCCATCACCTTAGGATCTCATCGTTTTATCACAGGACTCAGCTTGCAGGGGAAATCGACTTCCTGGTATTAACACGTCTGGGACTGATGGTCATTGAAGTGAAGGGAGGGGAGATAGGCTACGGTGAAAGGACCGACGGTACGACAGGATATTTCAAGCTTGCCGGTGGCAGGACCAAAGAGGCAATGGCCGACCCTTTCATACAGGCTGACGGCAATGCCGATGCCATTCAGAAATATCTGATGGAGAAAGGCCTGAGGAATATTTTTGTAGGGAAAATGGTTTGCTTTCCGGATTGTGATTTTGCCAGGAAGGGAATTAGCATTGACTATCTCTGGCACCGCGGATGTGGCATGAATCTTTCCCCCATGATTCTCAGAATGCTGGAGGACCAGATCGGCAAATTCAGGGAGGATCGGAGGAGGTTGGGGAGAGCCAGGGCAATCGACTGGAAAGAACTTGAGGAAGAGGAAATAATCAGATTGTGTGAAGAACTGACTCCCAGGTTTGATCCTGACTTGTACCGGTCACTTGTGAAACTCAATCTGGCCGAGTCGGACAGGCGCAGGAGGGAAGGGCTTGCCATCCTGAAAGGACTTGACGGCAACAGGCGCATCATGATCCAGGGACCTCCCGGAAGCGGAAAGTCGACCTATGCGGTCGATCTAATAAGGCGTCTGACCTGCGATGAAGGCAAGACCGGTCTGTATATCTGCTGGAACGAACTCCTGGCTGAAGAGATGAAGCAAAAGCTTTCGGACCCGGAACTTGAGATCTCCCCTGAAAGGATAAAGGTGAAGCTGTACTTTGATCTGGCTTGTGAGCTTGGCGAAAAGTCGGGCGACAAATCGCTGATCCCCTCCAATGAGGTCATAAAGAAAGGAGAATTGAGGCAATGCGTGAAGGGGGCAGTTTCAAAAGCGGGACGAAGGGCAGATATGGAAAGACACGATTTTGTGATCGTCGACGAAGCCCAGGATATTTTCGACAAGGGTATTGACCTTATGTTGAAAGCCCTATTAAAGGGAAACAATCCTATTGAGAACGGAAGCTGGTTCATCTTCTACGACGACAGTCAGGATTATCCCGATGGCAAAGGCTTGTCTCTTTACATCCGTACCCGCGACATGTTCAGGAATCATGCAGCATCTTATATGCTGACCTCGAGCCTCAGGGTAAACACCGGTCACGGTATTGACGAGTTCGTTCAGGATGCTGCATCCGGAAGCATTGATCCCGGAAAGGATTACGGGAAGGATGTTGCTATCAGCGGATGGAAGGATTCCGTTGAGGCGATACGTATGGTAAAAACTGCGCTTGTCCGTGAAAAGGGACTGGGAGGAACAGAAAATGAGAACTGCATTGTGCTTTTCACTGCCGATCTGCTCAGGGAAAGGTCGGAAATCAGGGCTCTCCTGGAGCAGGACGAAGGCTTTGAGCTTTTAACCCCGGAAAATTATTCAGTCAAAAGTGCCAGGATTCGTTACACCACCATGCTCAAGGCCAAGGGTCTGGAAAGGGATGTTGTAGTGCTGGTCAGCTCTCCTCTCACAGACAGGAGGAATCAGTTCCAGGTTTTCATTGGTGCATCGAGGGCGAGGGGGAAGGTAGTGCTGCTGATACATCAGTAAGTTAGCGGGCAGGGTCATTCAATTGATTGCATGATTGGACAATTGCCGGCCTACGCATAAAGCTTCGGCTGGTAAAAAAAGATTACGAGATACTTTTACAACATTTAACATAAATAATAAACCGATCCCAATGACAGCCGACAATCTTCCAATAGACATCTACTTCCGCCCCAGGAATTACACCTGGGATGAGATGTGTGATTTGCCTGGAGCCAATAAGGATTGTATAATTGACTGGGATTATGAAGTCAGGACAATAGTGAAAGGCAGGTTCAGAGATGCCTGCAGGAACCTGTGGCCGCTGATTGAAGGTCTGAATTTCAGGTCGATTACCATAGTCCTAGACCTCATCGGCATGGAACACGGAGATATCGGCTACTATCCTTACGATTCCAGTGAAGAGAAGGGCAGTTATGTTTTTTATGCATCATACGACTTTCTTGAGGCTTATCTCAGGAGTCATTTTGAAGAAAGCTATGAATTGAGATACATTTGGGAACATGAGCTTATACATTTGTGTGATCACAGGAATATAACGGAATTCAAATACTACAACCTGAGTACTGATGTACGTGAATTCCTGATCCATTACCTGTTGTCGTTCCGTAATGAAGGGCTAGCCGACTTGTACTTCACAATGTTGGGGCACAACGATATAATGGGACCGGAAACGGCTCGGCAGAAGTTCCTTGCCGGGATAAGGAAATTTGAGGCAGTCAGGTGGGAGGATGAGACTATTATAAAGCAAAAGGAATATGAGTTCATGTCGGAAAATGGTTTTTATGATCTTGGTCCGTGGATGGTCCTGCATGTCCTCTCGTGTCCAGGGTATAAGGGATATACGTCTCAGGCCGCTTCGGTGGCAGGGCATATCAGTTCCGGGGAGCCTGTCGCGAATGAAGTTATGCTTGAGATCCTAAGCAAATCAATCAGGATTACAAATGATGATTTCGCAGGTTATCTGTCAGAGCCGGGACTTGACGGCAAGCCGTTCATTGAAAAGGAAATCCTGGACCAGCTTGCTGCCAGGATAGGAAAGATCAGGCATAAAAGAACAATCCCCGAAGATGATGAAGCGTATAACAGGGAGAACAGCTTGCTGATTGGGTTTTTTGAGAGGCACTGGGGAAGGGATTCTGTTACCGGAAGGAAAAAGAAATATGATCCAGCCTTCAGGCATGTTCGTCTGGGACCGGTTGAGGGAAGAAGATTTAAACATTTAGGGGACATCGGGGAGATACTTGCTGAACAGATATTAAGAGAAAATGGATTCACAGATATCAGGAATCTTAACAGCATAAAAAAGAATTTTGTTTTCGCTGATTATTATGCGGAAAAGGATAGAAACAAATACCTGATCTCGGTAAAAGCGCGTAATAAGTTTGAGAATAACGGATCTCTGAACACGCGGTACAAATTAGGCAGAAACCTGGAAAGCAGGATTGAAAGTGCACTGAAGATGGAAGAGTTCAGGGATTGTATACCTGCATGGCTGGCAATAGTTCTTGAAGCGGAGACATACAGTGCATTTTTCGGGTTGATCAAAGAGCTTGATAACAACCATGGAATACCAATGTCTCAGAAGGCGAAAGAGTCGTACCTATGTTTGGCAATGGACACTCCGCACGAATTTGATCCGGATGGCTTTAAGAATATTTATAACAAAAAATAATTCTGGTAATGTCAAAATCTGAAAGATTATACCCGGAAAAGAAAAGTATTGATGCGAACATATTGAATAGCCTGAATACACAGCAGATTATTGAATTGATAGAATTATGCAAAAAAAAATTGCAGTATGATGGAGTAATAAGAACGGGCAGTATTTTAAGACTACACTTAATTCCTGTTAGCCAGAAAGTTTGAACTAATATCACAAAATTTCTAAACAAGTAGGCACTATGCATCTTTATTTCTTCATGCCAAATAAAGAATTAAAATTATCAACTAGTTTATTATATCTTTCTATAACCTCAGCTTCTTTATCTACTTTAGTTTTATGGAAACTAACCAGATTCTTAACTTCCTCAAAATAATAACCCGGGTAAGGATAGTCAAGGTTAATATTATTCTTTATAATGTGTGATACAATATCTGATTTTGAATAATCACTTTCACTATTTAAATACATACAGAACCAGAGCTTTTGCTCGTACTCTGAAAAGTATTCGTTATTGATGTTTTTAAGAAACCTCATAATAACTGATTGGGTTTTCCAGTCATAAGATGTGGACCACCATAAATCGCTCAATGCTTTACACAGGTTCTTAAAAACCTTAAAGAACTTAATTTCATCAGTTGTTCCGTATAATTCAAGACATTCATAAACATTCTCTTCGAAAAGATCCCATAAATTATTAACATCATCAGCCAATTGCATTTCAGCTTCTGTGGGTTCATAATTTTTATCAAATCCTATATACCCCTTAGTAAACTTCCTGATAGCTTGATCTTCAGGCGGTAATTCTTCATTTTCCTTAGGCTCGACTACTTCGCCAGTGGCAGGATCAATAGAAAACGAATACTTGTTTCGCAGTCGGTAAAGTTCGTTCTTAATAGGTTCTTTTTCGTATTGCATATCGATAAATTTTAAGTTTCATTTAATAATGCAGATTAAGAGTTGAAATAGATAAGTTATTAACATATAAATATCTGAATGTCAATAAAATAAACGATTTTTATCTGATTAAAACCTTGGGAATCAGTATATTAATGGACATATCTCACTTTATATCATTAATCATGATCCCCAAGGCGAAAGAACTCAAGTTAATCTCTATCTATTTGTATATCTGTGATATATTTGATTCAAGATTAAAAGGCACATGTCAGCGTTTCAGTAATAATAGCAATCCTGATTTTACTGATCAGGAAGTTATAACAATTTATCTCTATGCAATGAACATAGAATAGCGGTTAAAGATAAAACAAATACATCAAAACGCGAACGACTGTTCCTGGTTTCTTTTATTGCCATCCTATGAAGCCTTCAATGTGAGAATAAACCGCCTTAATGAAGCTTTCAGGATTTTATCTGAAATACTGCTTTCAGAAAATTACCCACCTGATCGTGATCTGAATACAAGTGTGATGGATTCCTTACCTATTAATTACCTGTTCGGGAAAACGCAGTCCTTCTGTAGCCAAAGAGATAACAGATAAAGGATATTGCTCATCTAAAAGCATGTACTATTATGGTTTAAAACTACACGCGTTGGCTTTTCACCGGCCGGATCATCTGCCTTTCCCTGAAAGTATAGTGTTTACTCCGGCTTCTGAGAATGACCTGAATGTTCATAAGCAAAACAGGATCCCTAACCGTAGTTTTTTCGGCGACAAGATATATCGTGATGCTGAGCTGTCAAAGGATATGGCAAGAATCAGTAATTCCAGAATACTAACACCGGTTAAGGCTGTTAAAAACCAGGCCCAGGTACTAATCCATCGTGACAAGGCGGCTAACGATCTGTATTCAAGGGCTGTATCAGCTATAAGACAGCCCATCGAATCATTGTTCAACTGGATCATCGAAAAAACAGATATTCAAAGAGCGTCAAAGGTGCGTTCTACCAGAGGAATGCTAGTTCATTTCTTTGGCAGAATTGCGGCTGCTTTTATTTTTTTAACTCTTAATCCGCATTAATCATTAAATTTGGAGACAGATGTGTCTTTAAACCCGGCGGCTACTCGTTTACACAAAAATTTTCACAGGCTCCATTAATGCGGCTTTTATCCGGTAACGTTGCCTGTCAGATCAAGTACTGACTATTACATATTATTGTTCCAAAGCTTTAATTGTTGACTTGTTTGCTTCGATTAATGCCTGATAGATTAACATCATATTATTCAAATGATCAATCTTTATCAAAAGGCAATTTTCAAAATCTACATTATTGGTGATTTCATCTATTTTGATTGGAAACCTTGGACTTCTTTCATACCAGAAATCATATTGTGAAAGTCTACGAATCGGAAATGATTTTAATATTGCTGGCTTTAAATATTGCTCTATTTCTTGGCCATAAGAATCTTCCATTCTCAATTCTAATTCTGCCAATCGATAATATTGGAATAAACTTCTTTTAGCACTTATGCTTTTAATTAAAGAGATGTTACCAGTACTTTCAAGATCTTTAAAGGTTGAATTCATTGGAATGAAATGATAATACTTAACAATCTTGGTCACAAGACTTTTTATTTGTAATTCCACACTCTGTATGGGTATTTTACTTGAATCTATGGTTAGATATTGAATAATGCATTTTTTATCAGAATTTATCGAGTCTAAGTTTGATACAAGAATTTTAAGATCTTCGTTTAAATCAAGAATGAGCATTTGCGTATATTCTTTGCTCTGTTTATTCTTTCGGCAATTATCATTAATTTTATATATCAAGAAGGGTATAACTATACCTAACATTACTAAAAAAAGTTCAATTGTATATTCTTTCCATTTTTTCTTCATTAGTTTAATCATCTTTTCATTTTTTTATAGTTGCTAAGGTCGCCATGTAAATTTGTTTCTGTAAAATTGGTATAGTTGAGCAATAGTAAAAGAAAGTCACGGTTGATAAATAGTTTTAAAGTAATAATCAAAAAGACTTACAACCATGACTTTCCAAGAGCGTGAGCAAATTACGAAGAAAAGTTCAGATGACCTACTATCTCAGTTGATATATTGTCAGGGAGAGGATCTGATGAGTGAGATACTAAGACTTGGCATACAAAGCCTGATGGAACTAGAGCGTGATGAATTTATTTGGTGTAGGCAGCTATGAGCGCGGAGATGAGCGCCGGAGCTACAGGAACGGCTATAAATCCAGGACTCTGTATACGCGTGTTGGTCCACTGGTTCTGCAGGTACCCCAGACCCGTGACGGGGTGTTTTATCCTTCGATTCTGGAGCGTTATCAGCGGAGTGAGAAGGCGTTGGTTCTGGCTCTGGCCGAAGCATATTTTCAGAGAGTATCTACAAGGAAGATGAAGGTTGTAACAGAGATCTTGATGGGTAAAGAGTTTTCACCTACATCGATCAGCCGGTTTTCAACCACTCTTGATGCTGAGTTGGACTGCTGGAGAGAAAGGATTTTCACCAGGGAGTATTTGTACGTTGTGGCAGACGCCCGTTATGAGAGCTGCCGTGTAGATGGCAGGATCATTGATATAGCCTGTCTTATAGCTTTGGGGATCGATTATGAGGGGTATCGTCATGTTCTGGGTGTTGATACTTCATGGTCGGAGAGTAATGACTCATGGGATCGGTATATTGGTGGATTAAAGAGCCGGGGTTTAAAGGGTGTAAGGCTCTTTACCAGCGATGATCATCCGGGTATTCATCATGCGATAAAGAAGCATTACCTGGTGCCATCTGGCAGCGTTGTCAGCGTCATTTTGCTGTTAACGTGATGGATCGTGCTCCCAAAAGCAGGCATGATGACCTTTATGCCAGGCTCAAGCAGGCATGGGACTGCCGGGAGTATGAACAAGCCAAAATGGCTCTGGACAAGCTCTCGGATGATTACCGTCAGAAGTACCCTGATCTGGCCAATTTTGTATCGGAACACGGCTGGGAGACTCTTGGTGTGTACTACGCATGCCCGGTGGAACATCATAAACGACTCCGGACAACAAACATGATCGAAAGGATAAACCAGGAGCTTAAAAGAAGAAGCAGGGTAGTGAGGATATTCCCAAATCCGGCCAGCTGCAGACGGCTCTTTACAGCGTTACTCAAGGAATGGCATGAGGACTGGATCAGTGAAGAGCATACCTCCTGTTTTCCGCATTGGGACACCCTAAAAATTATTCTGGATAATATCGTATAGTTCCTGCTGCTCTTTATCCATCTTAAGCAGATGGCTTTCTGTGTGTTTGGAAGTTGGGAGCGTATAAGTTATCTGGTACATGTTATGAGTGACTTCTGCTGCCTTTTTCAGTGACAATGTTGATTTAGCCTGATACAAAGCACGTTCCAGATCCTTGTAAATACAATAGGCTGTGAAGGCAATGCAGATATGAGCCTCTATTCTCTCTCGCAGTCTATGGTAAATTGGCCTTATCCGTAAATCAGTCTTTGATATGCGGAAGGCCTTTTCAACAAACCATAAGTTCTTATAATTCTGCATGACCTCCTGGTTGCTTATCCTGCTGTTGGTGATATAGCCTTTCAGTCCGTCCCAGACCTGATCATAATTGTACTTTTCGTAATCAATTTCAATGGTTATCTCTCCTGTTAGCCGCAAGTATTTATTGTAACCCCTTTTGTTGATGTGTGATTTCGTAAGTCTGCCTGCCTTTATTTGCTTCTCAAGGCGCATCAGACCACGTCGTCTGTTGTACTCATCCTTGGTCGCCCTGACCGATGAGTAATTGACTATGAGTCTTGTATCGTCTGATTTTGATATGCTTATCGTAGAGCCATCGGTGAAGGTTGTTTGAAGTATCTTGTTTTTGATCCTCTCCGGCTCATTCTTCAACCGGGCGCCAAGAATGTATTCATACCCATTTTCCTTCAATGCCTTGATGTTCTCATTTGAAAGCAAGCCCGCATCGGCAACCACAACAGGCTTATCCAGACCAAACTTACGGCTTATCTTTTCCAGGAAAGGAATAAGTGTATGACCTTCATAAGTATTACCCTCATAAATATCATACCCGATTGCATATCCTCCCATGCCAACCAGCAGCCCAATGAAGATCTGGGGATGTTGATGCTTGCCATCCTTAGAGAAGCCTGTCTTACGAAGATCATCCTCATCGGAAGCTTCAAAATAGAGAGTGGTCATATCGTAAAACACCACACTGATCTTACCCTCAAGAACTCTTAGTGTATGAGCAAAAGCTATCTGCTCTACCTGATCTTTCAACCGGCTGTTGAGCTTATCCAGAAAACGATAAACAGTATCAATCTCAAGAGATACTCCCTGATAACGGGAGAGGTAATCGATTGTCTTCAGCTTACTCAGTGGGAAGGCAATGCGTGAGATAACAAGATGACGAAAGAGATCTTCTCCTATTTTATTAAAACCGATATGATCATAGATCTTCCCAAAGATTATTTCAGGACCAACTGTCTGGATGTTTGAATTGCTAAGGGACGATAAAACGCTTTTGACCATTTTATCAGTCTCAGAGGGGAAGAGATCCTGCGGTTTGGAAAGGTAATCTATCTCCTGCTGGGCCTTTTGGACTAAACAATCTATTTCCTGCTGTGTGGTGGCGGAACCAAAGCTTTTGACCACTTTATAACGCCCCCTGGCCTTGCTAATTATCTGAACACTAATACTTCCGGAGCTGTTCAATTTGGTACGGACGAACATGTCTAATTATTTCGGGACACCCAAAAATAATAAACATATATTGATTTACAATGATTTACATGGGTGTCCCGGAAAAGTGCGGAAAACAGGAAACATGATCGAAAGGATAAACCAGGAGCTTAAAAGAAGAAGCAGGGTAGTGAGGATATTCCCAAATCCGGCCAGCTGCAGACGGCTCTTTACAGCGTTACTCAAGGAATGGCATGAGGACTGGATCAGTGAAGAGCATACCTCAATATGGATTTATTGAAAGAATTTGAACTTAAAAAACGGCTTCACCAGCAGGAGCGCGCTCCTGCTGGTGAAGCAAACACTATGACACAGAAAATAATAACCGTGGCTTTATGATTTTACAGAAAAAAAGTTGCACAACTGGTCCAGAATAATCATGGGTCTTCTTTTTTGGTTTAACATTTATTTTTCATAATGCAAAACTAAGATTGAAGACCTTTTCTTATGGCTACACCAGACACACTTTTTGAATCACTATCGTACACTTTGGTCCGGATTATACACTAAGTAGATAATCAATATCATAGAATTTGCGACTAAGATAATTTAAAATAGAATTGATTATCTCCATTGAAGAATTCACTATAAGTTGATCACGTATATTTATATATTGAGTTAGACTTAATCTGCTAATTGATGTGATAATTTGATCATTATTGAAATCATTGAAAAATTCTGTATTCAATGCCTCAAGCATAGATGTACTCGTAATAAATCTAACACGGAAACGGATTTTTCTGCAAAAATATCGGACTGACTCGTTCACCATTTTATCTTTGAGTGATTCTATAAGTTTTATGTAATCAGCAAAATCCAACTCTATCTTGGTAATCGTAAAATTTATTATTTTCTTAAAAGGTAACTGATCAATCGCTCCGTTTTTCAAATAGTCGAGAAGTATTTCTAGGTTATACAATTGTTGATTAGTCACGAATACTTCAAGTGAGACTATTTCAAGAAATGTATTTACGATTACTGACTTTGATTCATCGACCTTTTTATATTCAATAATATCATCAAATGTAACTTTAAGTTCCTTAATGATTTCTTCAATATTTTCTGGTAATCCATCATAATATTCAAAATACCAATTAACTACTCTGGTATCCTTAATTTTAATGGCATTCGTCAACCCGATGGCAATAGATTCTTGATCTGTATATTCCTTTGGAATTACACCTTCAGAGTAATAATATAAGAGATCGCGTATTTGAGGCAGACGCTCACAAACTAAATAAGATGGCTTTTCATTTACTAGAATTTTCCTCAACTCGTCATATATGGTCAATATTTTAAATAATCCATCCCCTTCATCTTTAAATTGAGAAAGGTACTTTATAGACTTATAGACCTTGAAATGATCTCCGAGGGTTAAAGTGGCAATATTGTTAACTATTTTATTAATAAATAAAGCTAATCCCAAAGGATTACTTGTAAATTTTATGAGCTCATCAATTACATTCAAATTAATATAGAAATGATTCTTTTCACCCGTTTTAAGATAGATTAATTTGTATAAGTAATTTGAACGTTCATTGGGGTCACTCGGCGATAATATCGCACTGTATTTTGGTTGCTCATAAAGAGTTGATTCACAATAATTATGGTGCGTTTTATTTTTACAGATTAGTTCATTTTCAATATTTTTATAGAAGTCCAAAATTTTTTGCTTCCTTTTTATTGGAATTCTCTCATTAAGATCTTTGATTATTTCTTTTATGTCTGAAAGACTGACTCCAACTTTATCCTTTAAAGCTCTAAATTCATTACAAATATGAATCGTAATGTTATCAAAATATGCTAGTTGAAAAAGTTCGCCTAGATCATCATAGAGCTCTTTAAACAATTGTGGGTTACGCTCAGGGTTGGAATATATCAACCTACAAATATGGTTCTGTAATAGTCTCTTAAAAAAAATCCCAGAAAATTGTGTCAACATGAAATCTTCATCAAATTCAATTAGCCTTTTCTCTAAATCTGAAATATTGATTTTGGTATTAAATTGGATCGTTATTTCATAAAGATTTGATGTTTTTTGATAATAGTCCTTGAATAAAGTATCAAAATCAGTTTGCAAAAAACCTTTTTTACAAAAGTCTTTTTCAAACCTTGATTTGAATTCATCAGATAAACTTATAATCTCCCGTTCCCAATTCATCATTTCAAATTATACCCTTAAAAAATCCATAATCAGGATCAACTAATATTAGTCTATCAAGGTATATATTTCGGAGTTCACATGATGTTTCACTCACAAGAGCACATGAAAAGCAAGCTGCTAAATTTAGATCAAAAAGTCCTTGTCCAGTCGAGTTCCAACAAAGGGGATCGCTATTACATATGGTCGCTCTTTTCAAAGCACTTTTTATTAGGGTATTTATATTTCCAGTCGATGTTTGTGCGATTACACCTCCCATACTTCCTTCTGCACCTTCCGCTGTATAAATTAAACAACCATTCATTTTCATATGGTCATTATTGCTAAGATCTTTCGACACATAGATTCTTTCACATAATGAAGCTGTCGGATAACCACACTTAAATTCAAGTTCTCTCATTATCAAGTGAGAAAAAGTATGAAGGAGGTATAAACGCCAGCCATTCTCTATTGCAAAATTCAATGCCCCATGTGCAAACCTATCACGTTTCTTATGGAACATACTATTATAACGGCTCTGTTGGTTTTTAAAATTTGATATCATTTCATTATTGAACGCAAAGAAAATTCCTTCTCCAAAATTTTCTATTACAGGATAGGTTCTTACTAATTCTGGCGCTGATCTGAAAATATTCTTAGGTACCAAATTCTGAGTATCTGAATCAATGGGTACCTTTCTAGAAAAATCAAGCTGGATGGAGGAGATTTTTAAATTATCTATTCTTAGTATTTTTGTGAAATATGGCCTAATCGCTTGTTCAAGATTGGATGTAACATCTTTAACGATTAGATCATCATCGATATTAATCTCAATCTCATTTTTATTAATTAATGCATTGTATTCTTGAAACTTATAATCATTATCCCTATCTGATTCATTCAGAATTGTCACGTCATTTTGTTGGGTGTTTTCGCGTTCTTGTTTTAGCTCTTTTATTTTTTCATTCAATTTAGCCGCCATTGAAAATTCTTCATCTTTGATAGCTTGTTGTTTTTCTTTCTCGAGCCTTGATATTTCAAGGAGGTGGTCATCAAGAAATAGGCTTTGTGGGATATATATACTTGAAAGAATTCTTGAATAATACAGATTATTACCAGTTGTTAAAGCAACTATCATTGTTTGCCCCTTGCAAAACTCGTGAGGTGGTAATTGAATTCTTGCATTATTATCACCAAAATAGTTATTATGTTTGCCAACAGTTGCTTCCCAAGGTTTATGTCCTGGACAAAGAACTTTTAAAGACATTAGACCTTTTAATGAAACACTCTTGTTACATCCAGGGTTTGTACATTTTAACCATTTACCATCAAATCCAGAAGCGTTCGCATATTGCTCAGATATATATATCTTTGGGTTAGGACAGCAATCTTGTTGACTGAAAAGATCGACCACTTCATTACTATCGAGCGGATGACTCGATCTCCAATTCAAGTATTTTGACCACGGGAAATCGCTTATGTGTCCATTCTGACATATAAGGACTATATTATCCTGAATAAGATTATGTACTGAAACCTGGCCATCTTTATCTCTTGAAGATTTATATTTAGGTGGATGAAAACCACTCTTATCATTTTCCCAAATACGATACCATTCATTATAAGATCGATATAGTTTATTCTTATTGAAAAACACCTTTGGCATATATGTGCTATTAATTGCTAAAAATGTTAATCCATTTGATATTGTATTGTAGACTTCATTTAACTCAATATCAGGTATTGTTGCTAGATACTTGAGATTTACCAAACCCTTTCTCACCCTTAATTCCTCTAGCAGTCTTTTATCATTTGATAAAAAAATATTAGCTCTAGCTGCCTCAGCTTTTACATATTCCTCCTCGGGTACAGATAATTCTTGCGCTTTATCAATACATTCATTGATCAAACAAATAAACCCCCATTCTTCAATACACGAAATGATAACGCTACCGTAAGTCGTATGGAAAACAGAGCCAGGGCCTCCGTAGGAACTTAACAACTTGTACTTGCTGATGTCTTCATTCGCTTGATTATTAACTGCCATTATCGTAAAATTTACTGTTGTACTGTTTTAATTACTGTAGAGGGTGGTATTTCTCTTAAAGAATTAATCACATGCCAATTATTATGCATTGGTATCCCAAACTTTGGATTATATAAAGATGTTCTGGAATTATTATCCCTGTATTTCAACTCATCTGTAGCATCCTCGATCCTATAAAGCCATCTTTGGAAAAGCAATTCTTTTGTTTTGTTCAATACATTGTGAAGCTCATCCTTTCCAATAACTCCATGTATTCTGATATGTATTCCATTATTTCTTGTTTGTAAATATTTATTTAGACAGTTTACATTGTTGTGTATTTGATTAAAATAGGCATCTGTCTTCTTGATGATTTTATTTATTAGATCAGCATTTATCTTTCTTGCATCAGAATTGTTACCTAAGCCAAGATTAACATCATTTCTTATTACGGCTGCAAGATACATTGCTAAATATTTCTCAAGAGCCTTTTGTGCAAAAGGAGTAATGGATATTGGCTCTACTGAACTATAGAATTTCTCATGGAATTCCTTAAATCTTTGATAATGCGAGATGTCTCTTGACCTAAACGGATGGTGTACAGTAAGAACGATACCTTCTCGTTCTCTTGATACCCTACTTGATGATTGTATATATTCAGCAGTGTTACGCGGCATTGAATTTATTATCATCGTGTTAAATCTTGGAATATCAAGTCCAACAGAGATCATATTAGTTGCTATCACAAATTCAGGAGGATTATCCTTACTAAATAGTTCCCACTGTTTTTTTACATATTCGAAATTCATTCGTACTTCTTTTCCACTCAATCGTCCTGTAAGCTCTGAATATTCAATAGTATCTCTGCCTCTTAAATACGAATTCAGTATGCTCCAATTTGTGGTATTCTTTATAACTAAATTCAAATCACCAGGCAGGTAATGACTCAATTGAGATTGAGTCTTTCCAACTTCCTTTATACTATTGTAATATGATAAAATCGTATGAAAGTAATCAAGTACAAGTGATTGGGATAAATAATCCCCTTCTTCCCTAAGTACTGACTCGATGGTAAAATTTTCTTCAATGAATTTCAATCTGTGTGCAAGCGCAATTGAAGCTAAACGCATTTGCATCCAAACTTGCGTCTTGCCAACAGGCAGGAATCCCAAATACTTACGTAGAGAAATATATTCATCATTTACTGGATTCCGTTTGTAATTAGAGAAGAAAGAATCGTCAATTTGAATACCTTGCTTTGGAAAAATCTCCGATCTCCTATTAAAAAGAGCAAAAATCTGGGCATCTGTATTTCTAGTCGTAGCCGTTGATGTAATAATCTTAGGTTTGACAATAAATCCATTTTCATCTGTTCGGCTACATAAATCATCAATTGCTTTTTCATAAAGCCCAACGGCTGAACCTAATGGACCTAGTAAAAGATGTAACTCATCTTGAATAATAAGATCTGGTGGAAGAAAGTTTTGGTTACAACCAGTGCCAAAGAGCCTTCTTGAATCTTTATTTCTCCCTTCAGTATTAGTATCAATTGAATTAGATAAAACAGCGAATTTATCAACAGTTCCAAATAAAAGTGTGGGAGGAAATTTATATATATCCTCATCAAATAGCCTCAGAGGCAAACAATTCTCATTACTAACACCAAGAGTTTCATCATTAAAAACGCATCCTTTGCTATTACATCCTATCGATAATTCATCATTAATGCCATAATTTTTAGACCAATGAGGAGAAATATTTTTTAGTTGATTATCAACAAAAAGATTACCTCCACACCAAGGACAATTAATGTGAGGCAAATTTGTTGAAATTTCCACCGTGTCTCGAATTTGTTCTTCTATTCTTTTTAAAATGTAAGCCATCCCTTTTTCAGGATTAGTTGAGTCTTGCCATTTGTTCGGTAAAGAATCAGATCCAACAAATAACCCGATTGTAATCCTGTCCCCAAGCGATAATCCATATGGTAAAGGGAATTGACTAAGTCTCATTGCTTCAAGAGCACAAATTAATAAACTGGCTCTTTGAAATTGTTGGAGAGTAAGCAGCCTTAAAGTATACCGCATAAGTACTGTGACTCCATGAGCTTGATTTCCTCCCGTGAATCTACGATACACTATACAAAAAGCAATTATTCCAAGGTATGCCTCAGTTTTTCCTCCACCGGTTGGGAACCAGACTAAATCTGCGATTTCATTCCTTTCTGGCCAATTTGACCCAAAGACATCTTGTACTATTTTATCATCATCTGAAGGTTTAACAAACCCATCTATATTTAATAGAACAAATGCCAACTGAAATGCTCTCCATTTATAATCTTTACCATCTTCAAACCTTAAGTTCTTATAAAAATCATGACGGTTTTGTTCTGGTATATAAGTTTTAGATTTAAGGATTGCCTGCTCTACTTCTAATTTATGATGAAGCTGAATGAACATGGCAGTGTTCATTACTCTAAAGGCTGCCATGGCTTTCTTATCTTTCCTAAGTAAAGTTATATTTCGCGACAATCTTTTATAATCAGAAAGACATGCGTTTATTTGCCTAGTCAATAACACCTTCGCCATCTGATCCAACTTATTGTCTTTTCCAAGGGACTCTTGTTTTTCCTCTATCCAGATTCTATATGAATCAACTAGATTCTCAAGTTTTTTTAGGACTTGTTCATCATTTTCATCGCTTAAAGTAGAAAGCCCCTTAAAAGAAAGAATAGATTCGTCTATTCTGCTTTGAGCAACACCATTTCCGTATTTTGTTGGTCTATAATCTACACTTGGGGTACAGTGACTAGGTATATATTCAGTCGATATAAATTTTAACTTAACATCTTTATTACCCCAACAAATAGAAGTGTTATATCCTTCTCCAAAGTCTTCGAATTGTCTATAAAGTATTTTATTGAGATTTTCTTCTTCATCTATATCAAGCAGGTTAGGTGGATTATATGGGACCAGGCTATTAGGTACGGTTTCAGATATAGTCATAGTCACCCCAAAAAACGAGTAAATGTTTACAGAATTCTTCTTGTTTAACCAATAATCATCTTCTTTTAATTTAAGCTCATTCTCATTAACAAGTATAAGTTTGATGTAAATTCTGCCATTTTTATGAAGGAGATATTGGTAATATAGTTTTAATCCATTATTATCTTTTACGCTTTGTAAAGATACCTCTCCAACTTGCTTGTTTTTTGCTGAAAAATTATAATCTGGAAGAAGTACATCTTCTAGATAAGATGTTGCTTGCCAAACAGGCGTTGGATTACTCTTTTTATAAATTGTTTTTAAATCAGTAACTATCTCCTTAATCTGGTAATATACTGTCAATCCTTTAATGACATTCAGTAATCTATCATTAAAACCTCTCTCGCCTTCAGATTTAATCAATTCGATTAAATCCTCATCAAAAATCTTATTAATATGATATGTCCTATTATTATACTCTCTGGTAGTTTCCTCAAAAAGCCTAACATTTGGAAATTGTTCCTTTAATATGGGTATAACACGCTCTCTCTTATATTTTTCAGTCAATACATAATCTATTTCATAAAGCATATCTGCTAAATCCATTTTCTTCGATATTATGAAGTAGTTATTGTCTTTTTCTTTTACTTCAAAAACATCTTTGAAATATGCATCTATTACGCTTTTTATCTCTTCATGATTTTCCTTAATCCAATAACCCAACTCTCTCTGTAAACACTGTTTTTTGTTAAGTTGTTTATAAATTCTAAATGAAATCTGACATGAAATACTTTTACTTATCGATCGTTCTTGGCTTAGTGCAAAAGAAAGGCCAACCGTGTTGGGATAGTTTTGATTCTTACTTGAAAGGCTTTCGTTTTTTTCATCATATTTTGATAAATCATTATCATCTATACTTTCACTAGGATTCTCATCGGTTTCAAGGTAAATCGAAACATTTTCTTCTTGTGCGTTTCCAGAATCTGTATAAGAAGTCTTTGGGAATAGGATTGCTGAACTATATTGGTATGCTGGAACTTCTGTAATAATTTCAGAACAATTATCTATTGCCTTACAATTCTTTAAACTGAGTTTTGAAAACTCGCAATTATCCCAATTATTGAGAAGGAAATACCTTTTATTGAATGCTCCAGGACCAATTATTTGCTCTCTTAAGAACTGTTCGAGATCATCTCGTTTTTTTAAGAAATCATTCATTATTTTAACATTTGATTATACTACCTCAATGCTTTTAACTACATAAAATTCAATATGGTCATTTATCGATAGAATAAGAGATTTTGCTAGTCCCATAAAATCTATTTCATGTTCTATTTCAAAAATTGCTTCCTCTTTGAGGATTTTAGATACTTTCATGATCAATTCACTATTCTCTGTCTCACCAAGTAACAAATTATCATATATAAATGATAAGACCTTGGCATAAGCAGTTTGAAGTTTGTTTATGTCTCTACGCCCGTAATAACAAGCCCGTGCCAAATCCTCATCAGATTTACTAATTTTCAAATACTTGCATATCAACGCCCAATCACTTCTTAATCGTGGAAGGTTGGTAGGCAAATGTTCATCATCAACACTACCGCATTCCAAAAGATAAGCATTATCGAAATGATACTTAGTTATAATTGAAAGACCATTATTCCTAAGAGCTTCATAGACGTCAATACCAGACTCTTTAAGATTATTCAATTTTATTTGCCATGTCTTCGCTGAATCTGGAATTTGTGATAGTTTATTTATAAAATCTTTATTATATTCTCTATTTAATTCAGAATATGGAAGGAATGACATACCTTCTTCCAAAATCAATGCATTAGTCGTTACAGTGTATCCCTGATTTAGAATTATTACCTTAGAATTTGGCCTGAGATCAAAAACTTTATCTTCTGTTGAAATAACTATTATTGATTCACATAATTTATCCATGGTGCGCTTTTTATCAACTAGTTTTGTTGTTTCTTCGATTATCTCATCTTCATTTAATTCATAATCCTTTAGTTCTTGCTCGACTTCCTTGTCAAATTCGTTTTGTCCATAAGTCCTATTATATTTAGTCAAATCTGTTTTACAATCTTGTAGAATCTTAGATCGAACCCTATGCCAATTTTCAATATTCTGGATGTGAGTACTATCATAATGCTCACGTGCACCCAAAGTTAAAGCCTCATATTTATACTTTGCTATAAAGTACTTTATATAAGGTTGATGATTGAAGTATATAAAATCAGGTACTGGTAGCCTATATTTGATTGAAGATGGTGTCTTGATGACAATATTAGATATTGTTATTGTATTGAATGGATCAAGGATTATCGCTTCTATATTTCCTCCATTAGATGGAAGTTCCTTAATGTCGCTCAGATATTCAAACACTTTTGTTTTAAGTTCATTTTCTATGAATGCTTGGAGATTTACAGATTGGGAAAGGTTATACCAATAATGAGGTATTATTACTACCGATTCTTTTTTAATCTGTAAATAATTCTTCAGCCAATCTATTTCATAAATGATCTCAATAATTCCATAGATGTCATCTAGAATAGCTCCTTGAACTTGAGGATAATTCTTAGTAAATTGTGTTTTCCAGAATTGACAATCCTCACTTTTATTAATAATCATGAACCAGAATGCTGGATAAGGGGTTAAATATTTGTTAAATTCAAAAGATTTCCATTTAGCCTTGAGATCCATTAATTTTTGGAATAATTCTGGAGAATGATAAGTATTAACTATTTCGTAGCTTTCAATTACTGAAGATAACGCATTTGTCTCAACACCTTGTATTTCCTCTGGTAGTAAGTACAACTCATGATTATTAATTTCATCTATATAAAGAAGTCTATTTTTAAAATTGATCTCAAAGATTTTGTTTACTGAATCCAGGTTTTTATATATTCTTGGATCAATATCTACATAGTAGGGATATTTGATTATCAGTACGTTTGACAAGTTCCCATTTTTACGATAAAATGAGACAAAACTCCTTAACTCCTGTTCACTACTACTAAGTCTGTCTTTGTAGTTTATAAAAAGGGATTTGATTCCTTTATTCCTTTCGAAAAAGGATTTACTAAGGAATAAGCTTAAGAATACCTTAAGGTCAATGTGAACAGGATGATTTATAAGATTTTTAGATGAAATTACATGGAATAATCTGAATAGTCCTATAATCAGCTCCCTTTGCAGTGACCGAAGGATTACAGTATCATCTGGGTCAAAAATTGGGATGAATTTTTCTCTTGATATTACGAATTCGGAATTTGTCCCATAGATTATTTCATTCTCATTTACCTCAGTAAAAGGGAAAATTAATCTATTGAAATCCTTAGAATGCATTCTACAAAACCTAAAAATATCAAAGATGACAGTTCCATTGTATTCCTGAATTCTTTCTTCGATAAAGAGTTTTATAGTTAGATCAAGATAATATATGTATTCCGTGATGAGATTTAAAAAGTTGAAATCATATCTAGGGACTTTGATTGATAGAGATTTATTATTTGAAAGGATGAGAAGGTAATAGTATTTACCCAGAACCTGAAGCTCATACTTCTTGGTTGATTCTATTTTCCATGACAATGCATCATGAACTATTGAATCGATCTTATTGAATTCAGGGACTTTATTCAGTTCCATAAAATTACATTCAATTTGTAAATTGCTCTAGTAGCTCCCACATAGTTTTCCGTTCTTGTTTTCTCAGTAAATTCAGATGTAATTAGAATTATAACATCCGATTCAAGACCTCTATATTTAATTGGTGTTGTATATTTTATTTTTGAAGTTTTAAGATTGATGTTTTCAGAAGTCAACTCCATAATATCCTTATTAAAGTAATCCCTAACTATTTCATCAAATGAGTCAAATAGTGCACTTATAACCAGTATTGTCACATCAGACCTTTTATTATTAAACCTATCTACTATAGATTTAATCTCCTTTAACTTACTTGTTAAATCAGATGCCATAACTACGACCTGCGATTCTGTTATTCTTTTTAAATTGTTATGCCATATCCATGATGTGAATTCGATGAGTTCAGGGTTTCTTATACATCTCCAAACAGTATCAAATAAATAATGAACAAATCCAAGTTCGATAAAGAAATTTATATACCAATCAAGTTCTTTGAAATCTTGAAGTATAGTTTGCTCTGGATCTAAAAGCAGCAATACATTGGGATTCGAGAATTTTTTATCTAAGTCAAGAATAATTTCAAAAAGGTTTTTTACCAAGAATTCTTGACATTCATCAAAGATTATGAAATCCAATCCTTCTTGATAATCGTTAAAATTAAAATTTTCGGTAAAGACCTTAAAAGAAATAGAATTAGAATCTAATTTATATTCATTTACAATTAAGTACTCAAGCTTAGATCTTACTAATCTATTAGCACATAAGAATATCCCTTTTTGTTGCCTAAGTAACTTTTCAGCGATGAATTTTGTTGCGAGAGTCGTTTTGCCTGTTCCAGCAGTTCCTTGAACTATTACTTTCCTGTTTTTTCTGAGACCTTTTAAAATCTCATAATTCTCTTTTAATAATATTTCATCCTTAATTTTATTGGGATCAAAACCATAAATATTCTGAATAGGCCATAGTTCGGAACGGATTCGCTCTATTTCTTTCCTACTCAATAAAGGGAATTTTTGAAAAATCCTTTCGTTTAGAGTCTGTCTATCCATTTGAGGATAGAGTTGTGAGAGGATATGTTTTCTGGATTCATAAGGAAGCCTATTTAGAAATTCAAATAATCCTTGGTTCTTTGCATAATCAGACGCCTTTTCATCCAGATGTCTTTTTGAAAAAAACAAATATTCGTACCCAGATAGTTGTGGCCCAATGAGTTTGAAGTTTCTCTCATGTGGAAAGATTACTGCACGATAAATAAAAACATTAGAATCAATTAAAGCTTTTAACGAATGAACGTATTCTTTCGCTTGAGTAAAAGGATTTTGAGAAACATATCTCTCACCTCTTTCCTGAAGCCTATAGCTATACCAAGAATCGTTCTCATCAATCCCAATTCCTCCTCCTTTAACTTCAACTATTAACAACCCATATTTATTAAGTATTAAAAAGTCGATTTGACCTTCAATTTTTGTTTCAGAGGCTGGATGAGAAGATAAATTGTAATTATGCTTTACATACCAAATTTCATCACCAAGAAAATTATTCTCATTGAACTTCAGTAATTCTTTATAAACCCAAATTTCTCCGTATAATGGATAACCATGAGAATCATGAATAACATCTTCCAAGTTCTTCTTTGGGTAATTATCTATGAACTTTATTGCCATTTAACTTTTGTTCGCAAATGTGACTACCAAATTGATAGCATAAAGAGCATACAACTGTTTTAAAGGTACTTTACTCTTTCCTTTGAATATTTCTTGACCATTCTGAAAGAAATAATCATCATCTACTTCAAGATCATTAATAATTAATCCTAATTCTTCAATTAATTTAGTCGGTTCAAGAGTCGCACCAAGAGACATTTGAGATTCATATAATTCTTGTAGGAGTTTACTACTACCTATCTTATTTAAAAAGTCATTATGAATAATCTCAAGAAATTTCATCCCATTCTTATAACTTTGTATAGTCTTTCCTAGCCTATGATATAATCCATCCGGGATATTATATGAAGGGAAACCATGTCCATTACCATATTGAATTGAGGTCATCCAAACACCATTGTTTTGCCCCTCATTTTTAATATCATAATTAGACATTGTGATAGTAATATTCCCATCTTTAAAAGGATGCCTTCGGAATCTAGATCCCTTATTTCTTCTAGGGTTGTTCTTGAATTCTTTTGGAGAGTAAGTATTCAAATTGTTGATCCCTGTTAAATCAGGCTTCTCATTAATAATCAATGCTCTTAAAGAAGTCAATCCAAATTCATTCCTTATTGCGAGCGCCAATGCATTACTTACTAAAGGACAAACTGCATTGCCAATAAGTTTACATTTGATTCCTTCACTTCCCATAAACTGATAAGTTATAGGAAAACTCATCAAAGAGGCTAGCTCCCTGATAGTTGGTGTTCTGAATTCACCATTTCCTTTCCGATTAAATTCTGATTTATAAATTATTGCCTCTCTAGAAGTACCTATGTTGGTCGCAGTTATGGTTCGGCTAGGCTTATTATCATTTTCCGGGAATGCCATACGACCCATATAAGGATGGTTTGTCTTCAAGAATTTTGATTGCTTCCATTCACACTCGAATAGACCAGTATCATAAAAATGATCAGACAATTCTGATAGTTTTATTTGAATTCCTTTGTATAGAATATCTTTTACTATATAATTTGATAACTCTTTATTCGGTTCTGGAAGAGATTTTTTTATACATCCTAGAGTGATAAATGGATCTAAATCCACTGCTTCTTCAGGTGATTTATGTGTCCTATTGGGGACAATTCTTTTGTCACTATGTAGGATTTGGCTGAATATTAATCTTTTTCGCATTTGTGGTACTCCAAATTCTGCGGCATTGATTATTTTTTCATTGCCCCTTAAAATGATAGCTTTTTTATTTGGGTTGAGGCCATTCAGTCTTGCCCATTCTGATAATCCAAGATTTCTGAAAGTATAAAAGTCATTCACATAATTTGCTGAGTTGATAACATTCTCCATCAACCAGGCTTTCAATTTTGAATTTGGTTTGTAAGCCTTGACTGCTACTATTTTCAAGAATGCTTTTATTAATTGAATACCACTTGATTTATTCGCTTTTCCAGATCGATTAGAGCTTGAAAAATTCACACATGGTGGACTCCCTATAATTAAATCAGTATCAGGCAATTGTTCTATCTCGTCTATTGATCTAGCTATTTCAAGAACGTTCTTAGTTTTACAATTTAGACCAAAATTGTGATTGAAGGTTTTAATCGCTGGTTCCCAACTATCAATTCCCATGACGATTTTAAAACCTTGCTGCTTGAATCCTTCTGAAAATCCACCAGCTCCGCAAAATATATCCAAAACTGTTGCTTCCTTCATTTCAATATCTAACAATTAAAATCCACTTTAAGGGCAGCTTAATTCTGCTACTTGTATAAAGAGCACTAAAGAATCGGTTAACTATTTCAAAATCATTCTGATCTTTATAAATGTTCCTGACAGCTATAGTTAGATATTCTACTTCATGCATCATACAAGCCTGGAAAAAATCCTTTAAAAACTGATAACTAGTAACTCCTCTTCCTGCATCAATTTCTATCACTGACTTTGTCGACTCATTATATCCATCTGCATCAAAGGCCTTTTCTATTGAACCATTTCTTCCAAAAAGCACGGGAACATTAATTTTATCACTCCGTTTCTTTGACTTTTCAATCTGATACTTTATTGTTTCCAAATCTACCCTTAATAACTTCAACACTTTATTACTTGTATATTAATGATTTCAGGAACTAATAGAATTCTCGTTTTTTCAAAAATTGTCACAACCTCTTTCAAATGTAAAGGTATAGCCTCTGATTTTGGGAAGAACTGCCAATTAATCTTTCTCATTTACAATGTTCGAAATAGTTGACAAACAATTCTTTAATGTATTTCTTTTCTTAAAGAATTCATAAACTTAAAACTAGGAATAAAAAATGCCTTTTGCAATTGGGTTTCCCTTTATGGTTACTTGATTTACTTTTGTGAATGAGTTTTTGGTTTTTTATCCAATAGTGTCCGATTAAAATAACAAAAGAACGGGTATGCCACGAAGCTTCTCTTCTTGGTTGAATGTTCTCTTGTTCATCATCATAAAATTACAGATTTCTGTCTATAATTTCGTCCGATGAATTATGAAGCTAATACACTGGACATCACTATTTTACCCAGTTGGTTCACAAAAACAATTCTTGGAAGACAATATTATAATTAAGATTCCTATCTTGATTATAGATATTCGTTTCTTCAAATTCTTTTATATTATCGTCAATAAATTTCATTAACCGTAAGAGAGCCTCTACAGAAGGTTTTGCTAATTTATCCGGAAATACCGCTTGCAAAGCTCTTTTATAGAGTTCTGGCTTCTCAACGAGAAAGATATAAATAATTTTATCTGTTGATGAAAATGTTTCAGTCCTCAAAAGGTAATTAAGAAATTGCCTTAGTGAGTTGAGGTTTTGGTTTAAATCTTTTAAATCTTTTTCCATAATGTTCTTTTTAAAGTTTAACATCATTCTAATAAAATAATTGATAGATATAATCATTATGTGATAGCATTATATGATAGCTGTGATTTTTTTCATGTGGGTGTGGTAAAAAATGTTTATAAACGTCTTTTAGTAAAGATGGTAGTGGTAATATGCATCGACCTAATCAACCATGAATTACATTTTTCATTTTTAATCTACTCATTCTGACTATCTGTTTTAAGTGCTTATTATTTGGCTTTCATTATTTATTGCTCTTATCTGTCTTGAGATTATTTCATTTTCAATTTCCTCATCAGTTGAAGGACAATACATCCTGTCAACAGACATTTCGGGTTCACATTGAACTATTTTCATAATTGTAGTATTTGCAGATTCATAAAATGATATAAATCAGATAGACTAAAACATTTATAAGATAAATGAATAGTGTTATTGCCATTGATGGTTCTTTTTAAATAAACGGTTGACACATACTATATATTTCTCAAATACACTGTAATAATGCAAAATGCAGATGTCATCACAGATTTTTCACGTTAGTAATTTACCGTATTGGTCTTTTTTATCCTGACTTGTGACGCCTTGCAGAGTTAGTGCGGTTTCATTTTCTAACACACTGAATATGAATGATAAAAGAGTTATTTAATTGGTTTTTACCGCACTAACGCCTATTTTTATACCATGCTTAGGGT
>Ga0255346_1000737_pt1 | contig 50990 bp, 54 predicted proteins | sample wastewater_treat_FD_194410 | JGI IMG/M metagenome (GOLD analysis project Ga0255346, IMG submission 194410) | Wastewater microbial communities from Lulu Island WWTP, Vancouver, Canada - plant22 | ecosystem: Engineered > WWTP > Wastewater > Unclassified | place: Canada: Vancouver, British Columbia...
GCAAATGTAATAAAAAATGGTTTTTTCCATTCTATTATCACTGGGTCAGACTTTTCTTCTTTAACAATATCTTTTGAAACTTCATGTATAACCGGATGGTCTATTGCTGTTCCAACAAAATTATCTTCCTGCTTTTTTTCTTCTTGCATATTTTTAATGGTAACATTTTTGAAAAACTTACTTAAATAGGTTAATATTCTGCCAAAATAGAAAGAGAGGAAAAATGGGACATCTTTACAGAATATCATTGGATATGGAAAGCCCAAACTTTGTGTCATTTAAAAGATACTTAAAAGAAAAAGGGTTGATAAAACAAATTTTACAAAACCAACTTTCATCTGAAGAGAGAACGGAATCTATTCTTGTTCTTGTTTCAAACAAGAGAAATTTTGAAAATTACATGAGGAAGGAGAGTTCAAACAGGGATAGGTTGGATCCATACGATGCGGTCATATCCTATAGATATGAGAATACCGATGATAAGACTTCGGCAGCCAAAAAAGGGCGAGAGATGTTACAGAAGCGATTAGAGATAATAAAAAAATCGCGTATGTAAAATTTTAGGCAGCTAACACTTTTTTGGCTGCCTTATTTTATTGCTTACAAAATAAATCTGGAATACAATTAAAGTATGGAAAAACAAAAACTAATAGGTCCTATAGATACAATAAAGAAAAGTTGGAACATCGTAGGAAATAATAAAAAATATGTCGTGAAAATTTTCCTCGTTTCTTTTCTAATTTATCTAGTTGCAAATATTATATTTTCTGTCCTAATTCCATCACCAAAGCCTAAAGGATTACCATATTATGGAGCTGGAGCTGGTAGAATGTCCGCCACGTATAATCCATATGTAAGACAGGGAACTTCTAACATAGTCATTAGAAATATAATCGTACAACTAATTAATTCTGTTATCTCTATAATAGTAATATCCTTTCAAACTTTAGCATTTCTTAAACTGTATGACTCTCAAAAACTTAAGATGGGAGAACTTATAAAAATGACTTTTGGAACATTGATAACAGCTCTGCTTACAATGTTTTTATTTTATCTGATAGTGGGAGCAGGGATCATACTTTTGATAATACCTGGGATAATATTTAGTGTAATGTTTGTATTTGCACTTCCTATAGCTATAGAAAGAGGAACAAAAGCTGTAGAATCTCTTAAAATGAGTAAGAAACTAACATCTGGTTATAAATGGAGTTTATTCTGGAAAAATCTTGTAAGCAGACTTTTGACAGTTATAATATTTTTGCTCCCACTATTAGTAACCGCGTCAATATCAATATATTCTATCTCATCACTCATGCAAAGCTTTTCACCACTAGGTGGTAAGCAGGTAAACGTTTTGCTAGTAATTGTGTCCGTAATTACTAGCCTATTTTCGTTAATATATTTAGTATTCGGAATGTTCTTAGTACCTGGTATGAACGCTATGATTGGTGTAGTCTTTTATAAAGATTTGTTACGAATAAAAGGCAGTGTTGTCCAAGATCAAATCCCTGAGCCTACAATACCATCACCAGAGGAGCAAATTACAGAGAATCAGGACAACAGCACGCTTTTGGCTCAGGAAACACCGCAAGAATCATTAGCTGACCAACCTGTTATTGAAGAACAAACATCAGATTCTGTTGAGAGTTAGTAAAACTGGTTATTAAAAGGTTAATAGATCTTTTGAAAACAAATACTGTGTGTGGGAATTGGTTATTTTTTCAGCCTTATCTTGTAAATCCTTATCTATAAAGTCAGTTTCTATAATTATTTTGCTTGTTTCTAAAGTATTTTCTTCCCATGTTATATTATCCTCACAATTATTTTCTTTGGAGAATGTTTTTAACTCTTCTAATCTATTTCCGCCAGATAATTGGATAAATAGCATTGGTTTATAACCATTTTTAAGATAAAAGTTATCTGCCTTACCTAAGGCACCTAGCAAAATACTTTTCTTCTTGAACGCTCTTGCCCTACCTTCTATCTCTCTAATAAGTTTTGAACCTACACCTTTACCACGATATGTTTCCAAAACAGCTAATTCTCCTATCAAAACAGAGTCTTCATCATTTGGAATAGCAAGTAACACACCAGCTCTCTTACCTACATATTCAGCGTAAATTAAGAACTGAGGGTGTGTGGAAAGCTGTTTTTTATAAAAATTTAAATCCCGTGGATGATCAGGTTTTAGATTTAATTCTTTTGTAACAAATTCAAAAGCATCTGTTAGATCGCTTTCATTATTTAATGATTTTATTTCTATGTCCATAAAGATTTAGATTTTCAAAACCTTTTTATCTTTTACTGGAAACTGTTCGTAATACGAACTTTTTACAACTTCTCTAAAATATGGAAGTCTTCCCGCCTTTTCCTATTACGGGAATATCACCCATGTGCCAGAAATAATCAAAAATAGCTTCTTGTTGCTTCTTTAGTGCTGGATCCTTAATTTCATAGCACACTACCCTATCACCTTGAATGCTACAAAAAACAACTGTATCTTCGTATAAGTATATCTCTGATTCTATTTTTAACTTGTGGGGATTTATATATCTGTACTGCCATAACTTTTTAGGTAGTTCTTCTACATCAGTCCAAGGTTCAAAATAGGCTCTATTACTTATCTGTTTTATTTTAACTCCATTGGTAGCAAGTTCTTTTCTTATCTCCTCTGCTTCCTCGTGAGACAAAAACCTATCCATCTTATCTAACTCAATAATTTTTAATTCTTTAGCCTTTGTTGTGTTGAGGTTTATTTGCTTGTAACCCTCTATACCCTCGTATACTTTTATATTTTCCATGTTCATATTATATAGTAGTAGATAAACCAAATACTCCTAAAACTAAAGCAAACATACCAAAAAGAACTCTAAAATTTAGTTTTTCATCAAAAAATATTACACTTAAGAGAATAACAATAGCACCACTAGTGGCTGTAATGGCACTACTAACGCTTGCAAGTAATTCATCTAAACTAAGAAATAATAATCCTGTGCCTATGATATTAAAAACACTTCCTAAAATACCATTTTTATATGTTTGTGTTTCAGTTTTTAGTGTTGAAAAAAGAGACTTAACTGACTGTTTTTCAATTTTTAAGAACGCCAGACCTACAGGAACCTGCACCAAAGCTAAAACAAACAAGAAGTTATAAACACCTAAATTATCAATGGTATTTTTACTTAAAGAGTCACTTAACCCAATTCCCACAGCTGCTAACAAAGGCCAAAAGATCGCGCCACTTTTCTTTAATTCGTTAAAACTAAATTTACTTGGTAGGAAGGTGATTAATGTTCCTACGATTGTTAAACCAATGTAGAGAAATTGTGTTTTAGTTAAATTTTCTGAATTAATAAATTTACTAAATATCATTATATACATGGGATAGCTTTGAATAATTAAACTGGTGATACTTAGCTGACCTTTTGATAGTGCGAAAATGACAAGAGCTTCAGAAACTATTGCTGCGAACAATGCGAAAAAAATCAATCGTGGGAGAGTAGAAAGTTGTATATCTATTCCAAAGTATAAAGCAATTGGTACCCATATTAATACACCAAATAGTGCATTTATAAAATAATCTTGGCTTGCTTCTAATTCTTTAAAACTCTTTTTATACGCCAATTGGGATATTGCCCAAAAGAACGATGAATATATTGCTAGAACTATTCCTAACATATTAGTATTTTATCACTGTTATGGAAATTTCGGGTTTTGGCTAGGTTTGTAGTCGTACTCTATAGTAATCTCTGTTTATAAACTAAAGAAGTTTGAGGATTTTAATATCTATCTAAAATGATAAAATAACCATGATTGTCGGGGTGTAAGAGCTTGCTCGTTCCTCATACTTCGGAACTGCGCTTCCTCTTAGTTGCTATGCAACAGGCTCGCGCCACAATATATTAATTTACTTATAATAGATGCTGGAGTTTTGAAAATTGAATAATGTTAGTTTTATTGTCGGGGTGTGGCGCAGTTGGCTAGCGCGTACGCATGGGGTGCGTGAGGTCGCAGGTTCGAGTCCTGTCACCCCGACCAGAAACTTGGCCAAAGACCATTGTGGTCTGTGGACAAGTTTTTGATTGTGATAGGACGAGAATGCCGGACTGAGCGAAGCGAAGGAGGCGGGGTCGCGAGCCAAGAAGCTCTAGGAACGAAGTGACGTAGAGATACTTGGACTTGTGACCGAGTCCTGTCACCCCGACCAGTAAAATTCGGGTATCACTGCAAGTGGTGGCTGGATTTTGCTAGTGGGTGGTCTGGATCAAAACTTTACGTAGCGAAGCTTGTGGAGCGTGACGTAGGGGTTCCACTTTTGACACTATAGTTCAAACGCAAGCTTTGCTTTGTCCTGTCAACCCGACCAATAAAAAATAAGGAATGTTTCCAAATTCCATAAAATGTAATGTCGTCCCACAACATGCGGAGTCATTTCAATTATTTAATCACACATAACGTGAAGGGGTCCCCGCATTCTGCGGGGGCCCCTACTATCTAAATCTCGTATAACGAAACTAATTATTCGCCTAAAGCAGCATCAACAACAGGTTTCATTTCCTCAAAACTATAAGCGCCTGCATAATTATGCTCGTTCACAAAAAATCCAGGTGTACCAGTCACTCCAAGGGATTTAGCTATGCCTGAATCCTTTGCTAATGTATCGCTGTACTTACCGCTATCTAAACAAGAAACCATTTTATCTTTATCCACAACACTAGCTAGGAAATTTGCGACTATACCAGACTTTGATAAATTATTCTTTACCTCATTGTTCATTAGATCATAACCCTCGGAGCTAAAGATTAATTCCTTAACTTCCCAAAACTTATCTAACTCAAATGCACAGTAAAGAGCTTTCATTCCCATTTCTCCCGCACCATGGCCATTTTTGTAAACCATAGCAAAAGCAGCATCACCACTTTCAACTAACTTTCTCATCTCTTTCCCAGGTGCAGCATAGGTACCGCCATCTTCAACAAGTTTAAATCTCTCACCAGCAGAGGAGTTCAACTCATTATTATATCCTCCTGCTATTTGGCAGTAAGGACAGCTGGGATCTGATACCTCTATGAAGATAACTTTCTTACTGTCGTCACCAAATTTTATAGTTGCATCAGAAAACGCTTTTTTGACAGTGTCCATACCCACAATTGGGGTATCAGTACTACCATTATTAACAGGGGTCTGCGTAGTATTCTGTTTAGATGTATCATCTTTTTTAAGATTAGGGAGTATAAATCCAACACCAAAACCTACTACTACAAGGACAATAATTGTTAACCATTGGTTAATGTTAACAGGTTTTTTCTCCATAATTGTTTACCTTTCAATGAAAATAAATTGCTATGGAAATGTTACACGAACACACACTATTAATCAATCTACTATGTCCCTCACCATGTAAGTTTTGCGGTTGGAAGACTCAAAGTAAGATCTCATAACTAATTCTCCAACCATCCCAAACATTATAGATTGAATTCCGACAATTATTAAAAGCACGGCTAAAGTCAAAAGCGGTCTGTTCCCTATACTTTGTCCCATTATTTTCAATACCAAAAGATAAAAACCAAAGATACCCCCAACCCCAGATAAAACAACACCTGTAAAACCAAACAATCTTCCAGGCATAGCTTTAAATGGCTTTTTGGCAAAATAAAGCATGAAATAAAGTGTCACCAAATCCAAGAGAACTTTTATAGTTCTTTTATGCCCTTTGTAATATGACTCACCATATTCCCTATCTTTAAAATCTACGTCAAACTCAATCATTCTTGGAGCGTAAACACTCACGTAATCTGGGATAAATCTATGCATTTCTCCATATAATTTAAGATTTTTTGCTATATCTTTTCTAAACCCCTTCATACCCGAACCCCTATCTTTCATATAAACTTTAGATATTTTCCCAATTAACATATTTGCTAAACCACTTTGTTTGGCCCTACCACTCTTTCCCGCTCCCCATCTTTGAGCTCTGTTAGTATTTACAAAGTCATACCCCTCATCTAAAAACGATATAGCTTTGTTTATACTTTCCAATGGAGTTTCAAGATCAGCAGATACAGTTATTATGTAATCACCGTTAGCTTTATCAAACCCGGCCATATAAGCACAGCTCTGACCAAAATTTCCCATCAAGTTTATCCCTTTTATTTCCTCGTATTCCCCAGCATATTCCTTTATAACTTCCCATGTTCTATCTTTACTCCCATCATTAACAGCTATAATCTCAAACTTATTATCGCTATTTTTAGCTATTTCCAACAAACCATCAAAGGTTTTATCTATATTCTTTTCCTCGTTGTAGCAGGGAATTACTATTGAAATAAGTTTCTTATTCGCTGCAAGCGAATTCGAAGTTTTATTTACTAATAAAGATTTATTTTTTTCCATATTTTTTCCTTAAACCAATCTGCTTCTCTTCTCAACCCTTCTTCTGGAGTGGTCTTAGGATTATATCCTAAAATTTCCCTAGCTTTTGTAATGGTCGCTCTTGTTTCTAACTGATCCCCAGGTCTTTTTGGTTTTATATCATAAGCAGCTTTTTTACCTAAATAGTCTTCTATAATTTTTAGCCCTTCCCCAACAGTTATAGCTGAATCATATCCTAGGTTGAAAATCTCACCTATGCATTTTTCCGGACTGTTAAGTATTGAAATGAAACCATCAATAACATCCCCAACGTAAGTGAAACTTCTCAAATGGCTCTCACTTCCCTCAAAAAATGGAAATGGTCTGTCATTTAAAATGGAGTCTATAACTTTTGGATAGAGTTTATCAGGTCTTTCTCTTTCTCCATATATTGAAAACAAACGTGTTGAACAGGCAGGAAAACCGGTATCTCTTTGGTAAGCTAGCAGTAATTGCTCTGCTCCTAATTTTGTAACTCCATAATGAGATGTTGGCTTTGGAGCTGCCTTTTCATCGTCTGTGGCGTTTCTACCATAAACAGAAGAGGTTGATATGTTAACAAAAATCTTGAAATCAGGAAGGTTTTTTAGAGCTTGATAGATATTTTCTGTGGCCACCATGTTATTTTGCATAAAAACTGAAAATGGTGTGGTAGCTGAAATACCCGGCTGAGCTGCAAGATGAAATGCAGCGTTAACTCCTTCCACTAAAGGTGTTATATCATCTGTAGATATATCTAATCTATGGATTTTCACTCCTTTTTCTTCTAAATCCTTTGCGTTTAATTCTTTAAGTTCAACTGAGTAATAGGGGTTAAAATTATCTATCCCCACAACTTCATGACCCAAATCAGCTAATCTTTCAGAAAGATGGGAACCTATAAATCCGGCAGCACCGGTAACAAGTATTTTCATATGTTTTTATTATACATCGGTTTCGGATATGAGGCTCGTCTGGTATAATTTTCTCCTAAACTCTTAGAAAGGATTGAAAAATATCTATCATTAGAAAGGAAATTGTATGTGTGAGGAAAAAATCACAGATAAGGTTAGAGCTTTTGTTGATGAGATAATAAAAGTATTTTACGACAACAAGTTTATAGAGGTGAACAACTACTCTGAATTACCATCAAGTGTGAGAATAGAGATCAACAATTTAGTGAAGGATCTTTTTAACATTGATTATTACGAAGCAGAGAATCGTAATCTATACCCCTATATCAACCGTGCCTAACCTAAGAGCCCACTAAAAACCTGTGGGCTCTTTTCTTTTTGGTTCACTTATATTAGGCTCCCCTCCATATTCAGGAATATCCAACTCATCTATATTTTTTCTTCCCAAGAGCCAGTTAAAAACATTTGCTACCGTTACTCCAATTTTTAACCCTGTAAAAGAGCCAGGACCTAAATTTGGTACAAACTCTGATATATCGTTTAGATCTAAATTATTTTTGGAAAGTATTTCTTTGATGGAACTAACAACATCAATGTCTCCAAATTTTTCATCTATTACATTTTCAACCCCACGAGACATTTCAACTAAACTTACTTTTTTTTCATCTCTTTTAGAACTATCAATATAAATTTTCAATTTTGATTTTTCTGGTATTTTCATCTATGTAATCAAAATAAATTTTTACTGTTTCTTTTGGCAAAATATTCTCTATAATTTCTGGCCATTCTATTATTGTTACAGCATCTTTATCATTTATCATTTCTTCTACACCTATATCTCTTACCTCTTCCTCACTTGTGAGTCTATATAAATCTACGTGATTAATATGACCGTACTTTCTTGCTATTACAAATGTAGGGCTTTGAACTCTATTTTTTATACCTAACCCCTCAACTAAAAAACGCGTAAATGTAGTTTTTCCACTTCCCAAGCCTCCGTATAAACAGATTACAGTTTCTGGTTTTATTTTTGCGGCTATTTCAAAAGCCAATCTTTTAGTTTCTTCGGTGTTTTTGGTAATAATTTCCATAAAAATATACAAGAAACTAGTGCTCCAGATGTATCAGTTAAAATGTCTTTAAGACTAGACGATCTATCTAAAGTAAAGGACTGTCTAAACTCATCAAAAAAGGCGTACAAAACTGATAACAACAACGATAATAATATATTTTTTGTTGCTTTAAAATAGGTTAAACATAAAACCATGAAAAGAATAAAATGGCCTATTACCTGAACGCTTTCATATTTAGCCACAGTAGAGTCAACCACATCTCCAGGTGCTGAAGACAAAGTAAAAATTATGACCATCACCACTAACGCTGGGATCCAATTTTTAATATTTTTCACTTACTCATTTTATCATTTAAAGATAAGGTATTTTTCTTTACTCTAATCTTAAAAACTTTATACCCAATAATAAAAAATATGAAAAATAAAAACGGATAGGAGATGGCGTTTATTATCGAATCTTTATTTTTTGAATTATCTTTTTTATCTTTTCCTACATCTAAATTGGCAACTTTAATAAAAAAGCTCTCTTGAGAACTCTCTGTGCTTTCCTTAAAACTAAGATCCAGATTTTCTCTCAATTCTTCTAAATATCCTTTATAAACATATTTTGACCAAATGCTCTTTTCAGGGGTTTTATATATGTCCCCACTTGCAGTATTAAATATTTCAAAATACAAAGTAGATTTTTGGGTTTCAAAGCCCTTAATTTTTATAAACATTTCTTTTTGTATAAACGGGAGGTCCGATAACAAACCAAAAGAGGATACCCAAGATCCTTTTTCTGGATTCATAATTTCAATCATGCCGTTATTAACCACAGGTCTAACAAGAAAATTATTTTCCTGGTAATTTTCTAAGTCGTAATTAAATGAAACTTTAATTTCTTTGTCATTGTCTAATAAATATCTTCCTAGAGAGAAGTCAAAATTGGTAAAACATTGAGCTAATGATAGAGAAAAAATAAAAATTATTAAAAAAGTTAACAAACTTTTCACTTGAACATTGTCTTTTGTTTAAACTAAAAAACAATACTAAATATTCTTGTGAAAGTAGAAAATTGAATTATTTAAATACGGATGCGCTATATATGGAACTTTTTGAGTAACGACTAGAAAATTTTAAATCTGGACCATACCAAGGATCGTACATTATATAGTCATTTCCAGATTTCTTTGATAAAACCACAAAATGTGTGCCATAAGGACCTGCATAAACACCAACCACAACAGGTCTTTTCTCCAACTCCTTATCTATAGAAGAAGTAGATATAGAATAGTATGACATTCCTGGTGGCGCTACCCATGGAATAAGCATCATAGCAGTATTAGAAAAAAACCTGTTACTTTGACTTGCTATATCTGCTGGTGTCACTCTATACCCATAATGGTTATAAAGCATTGCTACACTAGTTATAAGACAACCCACTTCAAATATAGTCATATTTGATTTTCCAATCAACTTTTTTGCCCACCTAGAGTCTCTTTGAGACAAATACCAACCCTCCTTACCTGGACCAAACTCATCACTTCCTATAATCCCCCCACCTGCATATTGAACAAAACTTGAAAAAGACGCTAACTGACGTTGTGCCTCTGATAACAAGTCTTGGTACTTCTGTTCATCATTTTGAGTGTCCGCTAAGAGTTTTTCTTTTGCACCTTTTTGACTATCTAATTGACTTTTGTAAGAATCTAATGCTGCCTTTTGATTCTCTAAATCTTGTTTTAAATCCTCTTGTTCCGTCTTTTTATCTTCAAATATATTCTTTTGTTGCTTAAAACTATCCCTAGTATCTCCCATCTGTTTAATAAGCTTATTGTCATTTTCTTCTAAAGCTTGTAAATATTCAGATTTCTTTATCAAAGAGCTTAAAGTGTTGCTTCCAAACAAAACCACAAGCACATTATTTCCCCTATCTTTGTACCTCTCCCTAATTCTTGACCCAAGAACTACTTCCTGACGATTAATTGATGTTTCAAGCTTACCTATCCTTGTCCCCAGACTATCAATACTATCTGAAAGCTCTTCTATTTTATCTTTAGTTTTAACAATGTTAGCCATGGCCCCTCTAATTTTTAACTCTGTTATTGCCATTTGGCTATCCATGTACTCTATTTCATTTTGCAAAGTATTAGCCTGACCCCTAAGCTCAGATATTTTTTTCTCGTACTTATTTATTTTTTCCTGAATATCATCTACTTTATCCTGAATTTCCTCTTCTGTTGGGGCTTTCTCTTCTGCTCTTACTTGAATAGAAACGGGGATAAAAACAAGTGCAGATAATAAGGCTATTATGAAAATAGGTTTAGACTTCATAAATGTTTATTTTAAATATTTTTTAACTGCAGCAGTGCTTCCAAAGTAACCAAGTATAACTCCAGACAAAACAAGTATAAAAGATAAAATAATTGAGAATATTATTGGATTAATAAATATCCCAGGTAAGAACCCTAAAGATAAACCCTTAGAAAAAATATCTCCCTGATTTTCAACTAAACCTACCAACAGTATTATTATTGAAGCACCTAAAGCCGATGTAACACTAAAGAAAACACCTTGATATATAAACGGTTTTGTAAGATAAGAATCCTTAGCTCCAACAACTTTCATTATTTCCAACTCATCCCCTCTTGCATCAATAGACATTCTAAGAGAAGACATAATAACTGAATAAGAAATAACAAAAAATATTACAACTAAGATAAACCCTACTATATAAACTGCCGTACTTGTGTTCTTAAATCTTTGTATAACATCTTTGTAAAATCTTACATCCTCAACACCCTCTCTACCTTGAAAGTCATTAGCCAGATTTTCAAGATTAGAAATATTTTTTGTCTTAATTTCTAAACTGGCTGGTAATATGCTAGCCGATATTGACTCCAAAAGAACAGGTTGGTCCTTATTTAATTCCTTAAATATTTCTAAAGCTTTTTCTTTTGAAACATAAATAACTTCAGATATTCTTTCATCCTTAGACAACTCATCCTTAAGAGGTAATATCCTATCTTCTCCAAAATCATCCTTAAAAAATATTGTTACTTGAGCCTGATCTTCCAAGTACCTGAGCATTGTTTGGGATAAAACCACAACTTCAATAAAAATCCCTAAGAGAAGAAAAGTAATACCCATAACAAGAAAGCTGGATACACTCATTAACTTTTCCTTTTTCAAATATCCTTGCAAGATTTTCCAAACTTTAGGCACGATATTTACCTCCCTTTTTATCAGATACTATTTTTCCATTTTCTATTTTTATAACTCTTTTTGTCATTTTATCTACTATTCTTTGATCATGTGTGGACATAATAACTGTTGTTCCTAAAGAATTTATTTTTTCTAAAAGTTCAATGATCTCATCTGCAGAGTCTGGATCAATCATTCCCGTTGCTTCATCTGCGATTAATATGTCTGGTTCATGGGCCAAAGCCCTAGCTATAGCAACCCTTTGCTTTTCTCCTCCTGATAACTGTTCTGGATAATACGAAGAATGATCTAGCAGACCAACTAAACTTAAAACATTTGGAACAACACTTTTTATATCTTGCTCATCTGAATCTACAACTTCCAAAGATATGGCAACGTTATCATAAACAGTCTTGGAATTTAAAAGTCTATAATCTTGAAAAACAACTCCTATTTTTCTCCTGTATTCTGGCATTTCTTCGGATGTTATATCTGATATATTTTTGCCCTCAAAAATTATTTCCCCTGACTCCGGCAACTCCTCTTTCAATAAAAGTTTAATTATGGTTGATTTCCCCGCTCCCGATGGTCCTATTACAAAAACAAACTCACCTTTTTCTATTGCAAAAGATACATCATCTAAAACCTTAATATCTTTAATATATTCTTTTGTTACATTTTTGAACTCAATTTGCGCCACTTTTTACTATTACCTCCTCAACTATAAGAACGGGTGTTTTACCATCTGATAACTTATCTAACTTTCCTACAATAGTAACTGTCAAACCCTCTGACATTTTAAGTCTTTCATCACCAACACTTTTAGATTTTAATAAATAAATATCTTTACCATCCCCATCAGCAATAGAGTATGAAACTTTTTCTCCTGGGTATCTTTCTGGATTAACATAAACTATCCTACCTACCACCTCTACTTTATCTGATTTAACAACTTCCTCACTATTACCTTGCCCTGTACCGTTTTTTTCATCCCCACTTAATCTAGGTGAAATAAAATAACCAACAAGAACGCCTATTAATATGAAAATTACAAAAATAGCAACTAATGTATATAAAAGCCTCTTTCCTTTTATGTTCTCGGCTTTGTCGTAAGTATCTTTGAGCAGGTTAAACATAGACGATTCTATTATATATTTTATGTATAAATCGGTAAAGTTTATTACAAATATAAAGGGCAGTAACTTCTCAACATATTATCTATTTTGCAGCTCATCAAGAGTACTACTCCCAATAAATATAGAAAATGATGAAAAAAGTGAAGAATTAGCACCAACAATTTACAACAGTATAAAAAGAATCCTTCTTGGGACAAAAATTAAAGTTTTAGGCATCAAAATTTATTACGAATGTGACAATATCTTTTATTCCTACTTAACAATTTTAAGCAATGGAAAGAAATTAGATATAAATGTTAGTTTTAGAGATGCAATAAATATAGCCTTGGAAATACCTACACCTATATATGTTAAGAAATCTGTAATGGATAAGTCAGGAATAAAAGTAACCAAAAGTATGATACAAAAAGCCTTGCAAACAAATGTTAATTAGATAAATACCTTGAGATGTTGCTGTTATGTTCTTCTAAAGTTCGGGCGTAGTGCATAACACCGTTACTATCTGTTAAATAGTAGTAATAAGGCGAATCTTCATAATCTATAACTGAAGATAGGGACGCCCTACTAACACTAGATATCGGAGACGGGGGAAGTCCTACAACAGCCCTTGTATTGTACGGGTTTTTGTTACCAAGTTCATCTAAAGTAAGGTTCTTAGGCCACCAATTAAAGTTGTATATTTGATCCTTAGAAGGTTTGCAATTAGGCACGTCATCACACAATCTTGAATACGCAATAGAATATTGCGTTGATGCATCTATATCAAGCTTCATGCCTTCTTTTAGTCTTTTTAATAATATCCCAGCTACAACAGGCCTATCTTCTTTATTGGAAACCTCTCTCTCTACAAGAGATGCTATTGTAACAACTTCTTCCTTAGATAAACCAACTTTTTCCAAATTACCATCTGTCAAAATATCAGACGTTTTTTCATTAAAAGTATTTCTCATCTTTCTTATAATTTCCTCTTCACTTTCATTTCTATTGAAAAAATAGGTATCTGGAAAGAGATAACCTTCATAAGATTTAGCCATGTCTACAAATGTTTGGTAATCCGTATTTTCAAGTTCCTTAGAAACTAAAGTAGCTATTTGCTCAATTCTCCAACCTTCAATAAAAGTTAAAGATATATCATCCCTACCATGATTTAGCTGATCTACAACTCCTACTAAAGACGTTCCAGCTGGTATTTTATAAGTCCCAGCTTGAATATTAGTATCAGATCTATTTAGGAAGACGTACAAAATAAAGAGAAATTCAGAGTTTATGGCTTCTTTTTCGTATAATTTATTTGCAATTTCAAAAACACTTTCCCCATTTTTAATTTCAAAATTTGCTTCCTTTGAAGTTTGAGATGGTCTAAAAACGGCACTTTTATAGTAGATAGACATGAGAATAGGCATCAATACAAAAAATATCAAAAGTAAGACCAGATAGAGAATTCTTTTCTTTTTTGGTGTTAAAACATGATATTTTTGTGGATCTAAATCTTGAGACATGTGATTATTTTAGCATAACTTACAAATGTAAAAGAGGCGTCTAAGAATTTTACTTAAACGCCCCTCAAAGATTGGTTAGAATATTGCTAAACGTGCTCTAACTGTCAAAAAATTTCCAGTCAGTTCTTGACATTTTTCAATCAAACATTTGATTATATTTTCTTCAGGGAGCCCTTCCTCAAGAAGTTCCAATTTTATCTCATTTCCTGGATCAATTATATCCAGCATTATAGTTGGCAAATGGAAAGGTCCCTTTTTTGAGACCCAAAACCAAAAAGTATTCTCACGTTTGAAATAACGTCTTTTACCTAAACTAAACCCAAGCTCGTTCAGGCTATCTCTCAAAAAATTTTCAATATTTACAATGCTCAAACTAACTTCTTTAGAAGCATTCCTGCTTTTCCTAACCATATTTACCTCTTTTCTTTCTATATAGATTTCTATAGAAAACTATCACACTGCCTTATAGAAATCAAATTATGGTAAAATACTGTCACGGGAAGCTGACTGGTCGCTTTGTTGACGCTGAAAAGCTAAACAAAGAGGAAAGTCCAGGCTGCACAGAGCAAGGGGATGGAGGGTAACCTCTGACGGGTAACCGCTGGTGTTCTTTTGGTGAAAACTAAAAGAAACGGAAAGTGAATTAACATTTTCTGAGAGCAACAGAGACGAGCTTTTTTCGTAAGCTTAAGCATGAAAAAAGTGTGAAACGGGCAATCCCACCCTGCAGAAACCCACGACAGTACCGCTTGAATTTGCTCGGTGAGGTACAAAGATGGGGCAAAGAGAGATGACCGGATAAAACAGAACCTGGCTTATAGGCTTCCCGTATTTAAGATTAATTATTATTAACTAAAAACCTCTTCACTATGGTAGAAATTATCATGGAGATAGGTACGGCACATACAGCCCCTATCAAACCAAAAAACTCAGCTCCAACAAGAAGAGCCAATAAAACCACCAAGGGCCTAAATCCAGAAACCTTACCCATTACTTTTGGAACCAGTAAGTTATTTTCTAACTGTTGTATAACTGTAAATAAAGCCACGATCCCAATTCCCTTGACGGGAGATTCTGAAAAACCTATGATCCCAGCTATAACAGCAGTCAAAAAAGGACCAATAGACGGCACTGCTTCAAATATACCTGCCAATATACCTATACCAACGGCATACTTTATACCTAATATAGATAAACCTATAAAACTTGAAACCCCTATAATCAACATCAATAAAGCCTGACCTTTTACCCATGATCCAACATTTTTCTCTATATCACTTATAGTGTCCTCAACAACTTCCTCATATTTTTTAGGAAAGATTGATATAAAAGTTCTTTTGATATTTACCCAGTCCAAAGACATATATATTGAAATTACAAAAATACTTAAAAAAGACACCATGTTTGAAAATACAGATACAGTAACATTTAAAACCCCTGCAGACATTTTCGGTACTACAGGTTCTTTACCAAAAAAGTTTGTTTTTATCTCTTCTGGTATTTTTATACCTTCTAATATTGACGATATATTGGTAATAAATTTTTGAAACTCTGTAAAAAGAGGAGGTACTATAAAAACTATGGCTGTAAGGATAGCGATAATAAAAATTGAATAAGATAGAAATACTGCTAACCCTCTACCTACTTTTTTATTAAACAACACCAACCTCATGAAATAATTTATAGGTCGTTCCATTGATATAACAATTAACGTGGACAATATAAGAATACCTATCACGGGTCCCAATCTGTAAACAATATAGATTGCTAAAACTATTAATAAAGAAAATAATATAGTCTTTAGAGATATTACTAATTGTCTATCTTGCTTATCCATTTAAATTTCTCCCTTTATAATATTGTATATTATTTCTTCAAAACCGTCTTTAGAAATATCTACCCACATTATATTTTTATTCCTCTTAAACCATGTTTGCTGTCTTCTTATGTATGCATGTATATCAAACTTAATTCTCTCAATAGCTTCTTTTTCTGTTATTTTTTTATTTATAAAGCTAACAGTAGTTTTGTACACTAAGCCCTTCATTTTATGAGAATTTGCATATCCCATTTTTATCAATCCCTCTACTTCATCTATCAAACCATTCTTCCAAATAAAATCTACCCATTTATCAGATCTTTCATAAAGAAGTTCTCTATCTCCTATAAGACCTATATAAACAAAGCCCACATCTTCAAGATACGGGAGAGGGGTACTGCTAGTTTTTGACGGCATTTTCTTCTCAAGTGCTCTTATTAATCTAACTTTATTATTTAAATCAATTTTTTTGTAATCTTCTGGGGAAATAGTTTTTAATACAATCTGCAACTTTTCTAGCGATAAGTTATCTAATAAAGATCTAAATTTTTCATTGGGTGACGCACCTGATGGTCGTATTTCTCCAGTAAATAAATCTATATATAAACCAGTACCACCTACAAGAAACACATTTTTGCCATTATCCATTAACTCAAGAGATTTTTTTAAACTAAAAAGGGCAAAATCATATCCAGAAAAAAACTTATCTGGTGTAACTAAGTCGTATCCCCAAACATTTACACCATCTACCACCCAGCAATTATCGTTCTTTTTTACTTTAGCATTCGATTTGATAGGTAGTTTCCCTGTTCCAATGTCCATAAACTTGCATAACTGTCTGGAATCAGCGGATATTATCTCTCCATTAAATTTTTTGCATAACTTTATAGCTAAAGAGGTTTTACCCGAAGATGTAGGACCTACCAAAATAAATATCTTTCTTTTTTTATATTCCATTAATCCTTTTCCTCCCATCTTGAGTGGTAATAAATAGAACCACTATTTTTTGGTTTACTGTTTTTCCAAACTTTAGATAAATACATATGTCTCCATTTTTTTTCTTTCATAGAAACATTATCTTTTAAATTAATCTGAGCATAAGTTCCTTTTCTTGGAGAGTACATTGCTATGAAAGCCACAGAAAATTTTACATCTTTTACCAATTTAACGGTATCCATAAATTGCTCTCTTGTTTCACCAGGAAAACCAACAATAATATCAGTTCCTATTTCAATATCTGGCCTAACAGTCCTTAAACTTTTTACCAAATCTAAAAACTCTTCTGACGTATGTTTTCTATTCATCATTTTTAAAATATCATTATTACCTGACTGAACAGCAATATGAACGTAATTAGCTATTTTGGGAAGTTTAAATAAATTAACAATATCTTGGGTAAAATCAAAAGGATTAGAGGATATAAAATCTATTTTCTCTATTCCTGATATTTTATGTACTTTCTCTACCAAAACAGCGAATGGAGTTTTCTTACCTAAACCATTAGAACTACTCCCCAAGCGTATTTTCATTTTATCTTCAACACTTAAACCCCAAGAATTAACATTCTGACCACACAAAGTTATTTCTGATATTCCTTTTTCCACCAAACATTTAATTTCATCAATTATTTCTTTCTCGGCTCTAGAGATTTCACAACCACGGGAGTATGGAACAACACAATAAGAACAAAAATTGTCACATCCGTAGGAAACATTAACAAAAGCATGCTTTTTATCAACCTGTCTTCTTTGAACTGAATTTTTATCTAAAACAAAATTTTCCGATATTAAATCAAACTTTTTTAACAATTCTGTAAGTTTTGAAATATCAGCAGGAGGAAAATAGCCATCATAACTTTCAGTTTTTCTTTGTAACTCTTTTTCGGTAAATCTTTTTCTATCTCCAACGGCACTTCCAACCATACAACCTGTCAAAAAAACCTTAGCTCTGTTTTTAACCCCATGTTTTATCATCTTCCCTAAACCGTACACTTTATCCTCACTTTTTTGCCTAACAGAACATGAATTAACAATTAAAATATCTGAGTTTTTTAAAGCATGGCTTATTTCTTGAGTTTCATTTCCATTCTTCTTCTTTAGTTCTTTAAAACCAGCTTTCTCTAAAACACCAGCTATTAAATCAGAGTCAGCCTCGTTAGCGTAACAACCAAAAGTTTTTATGTAATACGATTTTTCTACGGAACTCATTTATTATCTAACTAAAGTACCGTTCTCTACACTTTCTCCAACAAACAGAAGCACTGCTTTACCATCTGAATCAGCTGCTAATATCATACCCTGAGATTCAAGACCCATCATTTTTCTCGGCTCTATATTAACAACAAATGGTAGTTGTTTTTCAACCAAATCATTTGGCGAATACCATTCTTTAATACCAGAAAGTATTTGTTTCTTCCCAATATCACCAAAATCTACTATTAACTTAAGTAGTTTTTCCGATCCCTCTATCTCTTCAGCAGATATAACAGTGCCAATTCTTATATCTACTTTTGAAAAATCATCAAATTTTATTAATGACTTAATCTCGTTCATCTTGTTGACTATACAACAAATATTCTATAAACTCCACTTGTAAATAAGGAGTAAAAATCATGGCAAAAACAAAAAGAACATGGCAACCTAAAAAGAAGAAAAGGCTCGTAAAACACGGGTTTATGAAGAGAATGGCAACACCTGGCGGTCAGAATGTTATTAAGAGAAGAAGACTGAAAGGTAGAAAGAGCATAGCTGTATCAGGAAGAGCAAAAGTTGAAAACAAAAGATAGACCGTATCTTTCTTTTATTTCCAAATGTTAAAAAAAGAAAACAGACTTTCTTCTAATTTTGAATTTAATGTGACAAGAAAATACGGGAAGTACTACAATGGCAAGTTTTTCCACGTGTATTTCCTAAATCCTAGAAAATACGAAGGCCCTACAAAAGTAGGAATCGTAGTATCTAACAAGTTTAGTAAAAACGCTGTAGAACGTAACAGGGCTAAGAGAATTTTTAGAGAAATAGTCAGGAAAAATTTTGACAAAATAAAGGAGAAGAAACTGTGGGTGGTAATACACCCAAAATTTATCTGTCTAGAAAAAAATGGTGAAGAAATTAGCTCTGAATTTAATAAAGTTCTACAAGAAGTACTTGTCTCTTGATAATAAAGGTATTAAAGTGTGCAGGTTTACCCCAACTTGCTCTGAATACACATATCAAGCTATAGAAAAGTACGGAGTTTTAAAAGGGTGTGTTATGGGATTTGGTAGAATAATGAGGTGCAACCCTTTCTCTAAGGGAGGGCACGATCCTGTAAAATAAATAATATTAATATGTGGAATACTATTTTTATAAATCCAATATTTAACTTTTTAGTTTTACTTTATAAACTAACTGGAAACCTTGGGGTATCTATAATAATTTTTACAATTACAATAAAGGCTCTTTTAATACCAATAACACTTCCATCACTAAAAATGGCTAAAAAACAAAGGGATGTGCAACCAGAGCTGGATAAAATTAACCAAAAATTTAAATATGATAAACAAAAACAGGCACAGCTTCAGATGGAACTATTCAGAAAGCATGGGATAAACCCAGCAGCAGGATGTGTGACTACTATAGTAACTCTTATACTCATGTTAGCTATTTATAGAGTTGTTTACATAATAACCCCAATAAATGCTACAGGAAATGATTTTATAAATTCTTTGAATGAGAGAATATACTTTGATTCTATTAAAATACCTGAAGGAGCTTCTTTAAATACAAGGTTCCTATCAATGGATATATCAAAACCCGTAACATATTTAAGAGATCAAAATAATCAAGAGAGTGGTTCAGTTTTTCAACCTCTTGCCATGGTAATAATAATACTCTCGGTTGTAGCCCAATTTATATCTACAAGAATGGTTTCTCCTTATTCCAAAACTGCGGATAAAGCTGTCAAGAAAACTCCAGGACAGGCAGATGATATGGTACAAGCAATGCAAAAACAAAATCAATTTGTAATGCCTCTGATGCTTTTGGTTTTTGGTTTAAAACTTCCGGCTGGTGTTATGCTGTATATATTGTTCTCAAATATATTCCAAATATTTCAAACTTATGTCTTTTCAGGCTTGGGTGGTTTAAAACCATGGATAAATAAATTAAAATCTGGTAAAAAGGTAAAGTAAATTTAGCGGGATATTAAAATGGAAATAAAGGAAATAATAAAAACAAACTTAGATGGTATTTTATCTTACTTAAAGATAAAACCTGAAATAGAAATAAATGAAGAAGAAGATGGTGGTTACTCTGTATCTATCTGTGGAGATGATCTTAATTTTTTAATTGGCTTTAGAGGGCAATCTTTAGAAGCTTTACAAAATATTTTGAGGTTAATGGTATTCAGACAAACACAGCAACAACTCACAATAATTATAGATATAAACGACTATAGGGATAGAAAGGCAGAAAAGATACAAGACATGGCCAGAAGCTATATAGATAAAGTAAGATTTTTTCAAAAAGAAGTTGAAATGCCTAGAATGAATTCATGGGAAAGAAGGCAGATACATGTTATGGTATCCGAGTATGACGATATAACATCGGAAAGTACGGGCGAGGGAGATGATAGAAGAGTAGTGCTAAAACTAAAAGAACAAAATTCAAAAGAAGAGAAAGAATAGAATATAAACTATGAAATTTTCTTGCCTACAGGAAAATCTTTCAAAAGGTCTGCAATCGGTAATGCACGCTGTTCCTGTGAAAAGTTCATTACCAATACTTTCAAACGTACTAATGGAGACGGAAAACGGCAGGTTAAAGATATCTTCAACCAATCTTGAGACTGCTATAACAACGTATGTAGGTGTTTCTATAGAAGAAGAGGGGTCTATAACTGTACCGGCAAAATTATTAAAAGATTTTTTATCTAACCTTTCCCCAGGCACTATAGATGCTCAAGCCAAAGATGAAATACTATCCATAAAATCAAAAACTACAAAAAGTAAATTTAACGGCAGTAGTCCAAAAGATTTTCCCGAAATTCCAGAATTCCCAGAAAAAAATAAAACCTTATCAATTGAACCAAAAGTATTAAATGAGATCATGAGTATTGTTGCATTTGCTTCTGGAGTTGATACCAGCAGACCTATATTCACCGGCATATATTTAGACTATTCAAAAGGTAAGTTAACTATCACAGCTACGGATGGGTTTAGACTATCAGAAAAAACTATTGACCTAGACAACGGTTCCGAGGATTTTAAAGTTGTAATACCTGCCAAAATATTAATGGAAGTAGCAAAAATATTTTCATCCTCACAAGAACCTGTTAACTTTACCTTAAATCAGGGAGAAAATTTAGCCTTATTCAAATCAGAAGATACATCTGTAGCAACAAGAGTCTTAGATGGGGATTACCCTGATTATAAAAAAATAATACCAACAGAACATGTTATAAAAGCTTCATTTAGTTCCTTAGATTTTTTAGAAGCTGTAAAGTTAACAGATGTATTTGCTAAAGAGGGAGATAGTACTATAAAAATAAGGCTAGATCCGGAGGGTAAGATAAAGATAACATCATTATCAGAAGAAACAGGTCAGCACGAAAGTACTATACCGGCAGAAATAGACGGGGAATTAATAGAAATAGCCTTTAATTCAAAATATCTACTAGATTTTCTAAACAACGTAAAATCCGAAAGAATAAATTTCAGCTCCAACGGAAACATATCACCCTGTACTTTTATACCAGAAAACCAAAAAGACTTTGTTCATATAATAATGCCTGTTCAAATATAAAAATAGGAAATTAATGTCTTAAATATTTAAAGATTAGCACTTCCCTTAGTATCTGGAGAAATACCCCTTGTCGGAGATTGTTGAGAATGTGGTGCCTTTTGCTGATTTTTCATTTCTTTTATGGAATCCATAATATCATCAGCAGTAGGACCTTTATTTATGAAATTATCATCATCTTTAAGCATTCTCTTTCTCAACTCTATTATTCTGCTATCAAGTTTTTTCTTTTGATCTTGTGAGTTGTCAGTGTTGGTAACACCACTAGATGGCTTTTCAAGACCAGTATCTTCATTTTTTATGTTTATATTTTTCTCAACAGTCGCAGGTGGCTGTTGTTTAACAACCGGTTCTGGAATTTTATTTTCAACTTTTAATGGGACGCTTTTTATAACATCATTTTTGACTTCGTTATTATCTGGTATCTTTACATTTACCTGTGATTTTATAGGAACATCTAACGGTACATCCTCAGTTACATTACTTCTAACATTTTTAGCCAAAAGGTCTTTTTCCGCAGGTAAAGAAGTGTTCTCAACCTTTGGCATCTCAGCTACGTGCTCTTTCTTCACCTCTAAATTTTCCGCGGGTTTATTAACTATAAAATCCTCTTTTAGAGCATCTCCTACAACTTTTGTTATTTCTGGTCTAGAGACGCTATCCCCACCAACATCTTTATCAGAAGGGATTGTAAAGTCTTCCATAGGCTCTGGTGGAACATAAGGCTTGTAAACAGGCTTTGAGGGTTCTTTTTTACCTATGTCTATCTGGCCTTTTTCCCTTCGTCTTCTTTCTTCTTGAAGCCTCAGAACTTCCTCTGGATTTGTAGTTATGAGCTTGTGTTCAGGCTCTGATGCCATTACTTTTATAGCTACATGGTTTGTACCTGCAAAAAACAATCCTTCCCCAACCCCGGCTGATAACAAGTACCTTTTCTCCCCTTCTGATAAATAAAAGGTTTCCACAACCTTATCTATAGCAGCGGGATGCTGTTTAAAAAGCATTTGAATAGAAGAGTTGGTAACAACAGCTCTACCATATTCAGAAGTTAAGAAATCATCAACATCCTGAGATATAGTTGTAAGCCCGAGATAATATTTTCTAGCCCTTTTAGCGATACCATATATAAATCTTGCACTATCATTGTTCTGCATTAAGTACCAAGCCTCTTCAACTATTAATATCCTTTTTCTTAAATTCTTTCTAATGGTTGTCCAAACAAAGTCTAATATCATGTAAAAAGCAATCGGTCTTAAAGCGTCCTCAAGATTCTTAGTTGAAAAGACGGTCATACTGCTCTCTAAATTTATATTTGACTGAGAATCAAATATTCCAGCCATAGAACCTTTTATGAATCTCTCAAGTCTGTCTGCCATACTCTTAGATTCGGGCTCTATACCACCAAGCAATACTTTATATAAATCTTCCATTACTGGAGGTTCTTTTGTAGCCTGGGTTTCAGGATCAGATGTTATGCCTTTTATTCTGTATGTTTCAATAAGAGCTCTATCCAAGATAGCCTCCTCAGTTGAGCTAAGTTCTCCAAGCATTAATTTTAATAAAGTTATTAATGATATAAGTTTTTGCCCTAACTCGTTCTCACCTTCAGTTGCTATACCAGACAAGTCAAAGGGGTTGATTTTCTGCTGAGAGTTGGCAGAGAAACTTATGTAATTTCCACCAACAACCTCACAAAGAACCCTGTATTCTTCTTCTGGATCTATAATCATAACCTGAGCACCAAAAACTAAATGTCTTAAAGCCTCTAACTTTACAAAGTAAGACTTACCAGCTCCAGATTTTGCAAAAACTACTGAATTAGCATTTTCAAGTGAAAATCTATCAAAAATAACTAAGGAACCGTTATGCTTATTAATACCGTACATTATTCCCTCTTCCATTGTTAAATCAGAAGATGTAAATGGGAAAGTCGTTGCTAGGCTAGTAGTATCCATATTTCTGGTAATCATCAATTTATCAGCACCTGTCGGTATAGACGATTTGAAAGCATCTTCCATCTGTAAGGCAGCCGATTTGGAAATTAACAATAAAGAAGAAAGCAGAGATTCAAGCTTAGAAGAAACATTGTTCAACTCTTCTAAATCTTCTGCAGGTATAGTTATGTAAAAAGAAAATTGAAAATATTTCTCTACACCTTTTACAAGCTGCTCTTGCAAAGCAGTTGCGTCTTCAAGAGCGGCCTCAACCACAGGATCAGATATTTTACCCTTGTCTCTGTTGGACATAGTGGTAGCTTCTAATTCTGTTATTTTTCTCCTTAAATCATCAAGAATAACTTTAGATTTTATTGGATAGTAAAACATTGAAATTAAAAGAGTATGATCAAAGTTTATTACAGGAGAAAGCCAGTTAGCACCAACAAACCTTGGATATCCGGAAACAAAAAACGTCCTGTAATACATACCGCCTATTCTTATATCATTAAAGTCTACCTCTATAGCCGAAGGAGCTATTATATCCTTTACAGTTAACATCCCCTCCGACAGTACTTGGGGTGATGTTTTATCACTCCCTGGGATAACAGTACCTACTGAATCTTGGCCTTGTACACCTTGTTTTTTGCTACTTTTTTTAAATAAATTAAAAATATTAAGTGCCATTTTATTCCTCAATAATAGCTGGATTGACTATTGCAGTTTTGTAATCATCAACATTAGTCCTTATCCTTTGACCATAAATATTACTCGGGTTATAAATATCAAAATAAAGCTCAACAAGCTCCTGTGTACTAAGTTGCTTACACTTTATACCTATTCTTCCAAACTCCCTTATAACGTGCTCTACTTTTGGAGATAACTCTATTTTTCCATCTTGTAAAACTTTTTCCAAGTTAATCTCCACCCTTTTATTCTGAGTTCCAGCTAACTTCATTATCCAATCAAAGGCCCCACCACCTTTTTGGGTTACATCATAAACAGAATTCGATGGTATAACCACATAAAACTTCTTATCTAAAACTTCGTTTATCTTTATTACTTCTTGAACAAATCTCCTATAAGCTTCTGCTTGAGATTTAAGTAATGGGTCAGATATCTTTGACTCTACCTTTCTCACCTTGTCTACATATTTTGAAATATCTAGCTTTCGTGATCTTATTACTACTTGCACAGGAAAAGTAATAGAGTTTAATAACATTGAAAAAGCGGCAATTATTGCATCCTGCTCAATTTCAGAAAGAAGGTCAAAATTTACCGCAGTAGTTTGGATAACAGCACAAACCGTGCCAGTTTTTAATACTGTCAAATCATCTTTTATATCAAAAATGTCTAAATGATCCTGAGTTGTAGGTGCAATATCTTGGGCAGCCATATTCTATTTTCCTACTATTCCAATAGTAGGCATAACCTCTCCTTTAACCTCAATAGGAATTATAGCAAACGTAAAGTCATTTTTGTTAGAAGGACTTACCTCTAAAGTATATGTTCCATTTTGCAATGGTGTTGAAACAACAAATTGTCCAAGAGCATTTGTTTTAAATGCCCTAACAGTATCTCCTCTAGAATTTTTTATTGTCAAAAGCAAATCACTTAAAAACTTACCTTCTGGGTCTCTAACTACACCTGTTACAACATTAGGTCTGTTAGTCAAAACTGGTAACTGAGTCTTCATTTTATCTACGAACTCTTTTCCGGTTGATACTTTAACCTGCTCATCAAGTTTTTTCTGTAAATCTTTAACCTGTGACTGAAGCTCTGAATAACTTGAAGCTATGCCACCTTTTTGTTCCTCTAACTTCTTCAACAATTTCTCTTGAGCAATTGTATCTATAGACATGGACTTACCCTGTTCTATCTGCTCCTTTAGTTTTGATATCTCTTCAGATAAATCTTTATTTTGTTTCTTTAACTCCTCCACCACATTTCTAGCTTCTTCATCAACTTTTATTACCTTATTCTCTTCTACAACCTTGGTTTTAACCTCCGGTACACCTTCTTCTTTTCTTATTTTTTCTATCAAATCTTCCAATTTTTGGGCTTTCTGCTCTATGTCCTCTTTTATTTCCACACTTTCCGATGTTTCTAAAACCCTCTCCCCTCTTATAGGCAAAACTATCTCTCCACTAGATGGAACTAGATTTACAAATTTCCTTCCTGAATGCATGTCGGGTGTTATAGCTTCATATGCATGATAATCCAAATATGATGGTCTTGATTTGATAGGAGCAGACGAAACCCTTGATTTTATTATATTTTCAAATGATTTCTTCTTTTCCCCAGCTTCCAGATCTACACCCACTTCATCAGAAACCCCTACAGGTTTTTGTGGCTCCGCCAATTGTGGGGATATGGTCTCGGGATGTAAACTTTCAAATTTTTCTTCGACTTGTACCGTTTCCAAATCATTACTCCTATCCTCAGTATAATCTACAGAAACCCCAACTGCGGGAGAAGTCATGGATGACCCAACATCCCTAAAAGCTTCTTTTACTTTCATAACGTATTCTCTCTCTGGAATGTCTAATGGATCTATAACATCTTCCTCTGATTTATATTTTAAATACTCTTCCAACTTCCTCCTACTTGATGTTGGTGCTAATGTAATTATCTCCTGTTGAACCATTGCTATATTGTCGTATAAAAAAGCTGTAGGTAACTGAGGCGTTCTCTTCCAAACTCTTTCTGTGGGAGAATTAATTGAACGAAAAAAATTCACTAACCACTCATCAAGACCACGCTCTTGAACAGGTACAAATGCCAAACCTAACGCTAATAAGGCTAGGAATATAGTAATAGGAATCTTAAACAGTCCTGGTATTGATACAAAAGCAAAATAGGCAGATAAACCAAAAACCAACAGATAAGAAAACTGTCTCATTGTAAGCTCACCAATAAGCTTAAACTCAACATCCATGATGTTCTGGGGGACAGCGTGCTGTCTATTTGACTGGGGCATGTCGGCTAAAGGCATTATAGAAATTATATTGCTCTAAGAGCTGTTAAGCAAGGAATTTTACCTAAGATTTATATGAAAATCTAAATCATTATTAAATTTACCTGAGTATTTTAACGATGTATCAGTAATTTCTAAATTGTTAGAACTACCATTTAACATTGACCCAAACGGAGGGTTGAAAGAAAAAGACACATTATCTCCATCTGTCCCTGCTTGTTTTTGCCACTTTAGATTATAAACACCGTTGTCTTTTGACAAAGAAGCATTGGGAGACAAGTCATACCCCAACACCAACTTAACCGTATTCTTTGGATTAAGAACGAAGCTTGTTTCAAAAGATGTGTATTTTCCAACATTTGATGTGATTACATTCTTAAATATATCTTCCCTTTTACCATTATTAAAAACTATTTCTGCTCCTGTTAGTTTTGCCCCACTTTGAGATAAAACACGAACATAATCTTTATATGGCCCACCAGGCCAAGCATCTGTCTCGGAATTATTCTTATACTCCAAAGTTAAAGTGGCTCTCAAAACTCCATCTCTAGTTAAAGAACTAACCTCATAACTCATTGAATTTTCTACGTAGTAATTAGATTTTGTTCCTCCTAAATTTGCATTAACAACCATCAAATAATCACCGTCTGTATCAACCAAAGAACCGTCCCACTTTTTTTCCTTCAAAATCGCATTTACAGGATTATTTGAAAAATGTATTTGAAGATGTCTTTGGTTTAAAGATTTTACAACTTCTTCTGATAATTTAGACATATCTTTTTTATCTAAGGAAAAGATACTTTCTAACATCTTCCCACCCAATACAGCCAAAAAAGATTTTTTATCTTGGGAACCATCTTTATAATCAAAACCACTGTAATACTGGGCTCTTTCATCCAAATTTTCCGCAGTTATATCCTCATTATATGAGGACAAAAAAACAGGGCCAGTAACTCTCAACAAACTCTCAACAAATTGTAAATCAACTGCTATGTACCCATCTATTGTTTCGCCTTTTATTTTAAAATATATATCGTCAAAAGTTCTAGCAGACTTAGAAAAATCTGGGTCCCAGTTAGAGTTTCTAAGATACAAAGTTTCCTCTCCCAAAAAACCTTTTATTGGTTCCGGTACTTCAGTTTTTATATTTCTTATATCTATCTGACCATCTGGATTATAAATATCATCTATAAAGATATTTTTTATTTTCCCATTTTCTAGCTTTATTAGAGCATAAGATCCTATAAAACCACCTGTAGGACGTAACTCATTTGAATTTTGGAACCAAACTATATATTTCTTCTCTCCGCTCATACCTAACATCTGAGGCAGACCTGACATTACAGTATAAAGATTGTCTGAGATATTTTGAGAATCTTCTAAGAATTTTTTAAACTCATAAAAATATTCTTTGTACTTTTTTGGAACATAGATTTCATCTATACCCGACAGATCTGCTCTCGCCATCCCAACATAATCTTTCATGCCAGAGATTGAAGATTTAGCATTTTCAAATACGACTGGGTCTAAAACATTGGAGTTATCCGGCCTTATTGTTTCAAAAACAGACTCAATAGGCTTAACAGCGCCAGATCCCAAACTACCTGCCCTAGAAAATAAGGACAAAGAACCTAACAGTTTATCGTAAGAACTGTATTCATCATTCTTACCAAAAAAAGAAAATGCCCACTTCAACTTTCTTAAAGACATCCTACCTTGTCTAAAATTCTCATATGCTTCAGTGGTGTTTTCTTCCAACTTTTCAGAATCCATTGTAATTAAACTCTCTTTGGCAGCATTTAAATTGGATACTCCTTTTTTTACATTAAAATAAGTGCTTATCACAGGAATACAAACAAAAACTAAAAGAGCCGATAGCAAGATTGCTGAAACTGAACTAAGTATTCTCAAACCACCAAAAGAAAAGCCTTCAAATACCCTCTTTTTCTTTTCAAAACTTGGTTTATCAATTGTATTTTTACTTACCTTTTGAGAAGTATCCTTGTCTCTAGTCAAATCTAATACCGAAGTATCTTTTGGCCTTGAAGTTATCTTTACACCCTGAAGAGAAACAATGCTATCTGGATAAACTTCTTTCTTTTCTTCTTGTTTCACTTTTGTATCAATATATATTGCGGGCTTAAAAGCGTTTGTATTCGGAGAATAATTTAGAGATTGCAGTGTTTTTATAATACCCTCCTTCATCCCAACCTTAGGTTTCCAACCCAAATCTTTAATATTCTCGCTATTAATTCCCTCATAGTTAAAATTTCTGTTTCCAATACTAGGTTTAAATTGAACAGACATTTTAGAATCGGCTACACTTTTAACTAAATAGGCTGTTTCCAAAGAGGAAATTAGTTCCTTTGGAACAATAGAATAAATGTTACCTTTTGTATTCTCATTAAATTGGGCTTTTATTATTCCAGAAATAACATCGCTGATATACAAGTAGTATCCTTTTTCCTCACCATCCCCGTATATGTCAATAGAGGTACCCTCTAAAACATTCTTTATATAACCACCTAAAAAACCGCTGGAATTTAAATCCATTCTAGGACCGTACACTTCTGGCAACCTTACTACCCTTGCATCAATATTGTGTTTTTTGAAATATTCCCAAACAACAGCTTCTGCAAATCTCTTAGCTTCAAGTAAACTAAATCTATTTTCTTCGCTAATATTGGACCCAAAATACTGGTCAAGATCAACCTGAGCAGTCTTTATCTGATGTATATCTATGGTAGACCCGAGCAAAAATTTAGCTGAAGATCTCTTAGCTAAATCAAGCAGGTTTTTCGTACCTAAAGAATTGGTCAAAAGAGATTCCAAACTTAAATAATCTTTACTGTAGAAATACTCCTCTAAACCAGCGAGATGGAAAATATAATCAACACTTTGAATGTCTGCAGGAAGTCCTTCATTTATATCCACATCGTAAAGAGCAAAATTTGGATTTGTTAGTAAATGTTTAACATGTACTTCTTTACCAGTCTTAAAGTTATCAAGGACAACAACTCTTGCCTTATTATGGAGTAAATACTCTGCTAAATGAGATCCTATAAAACCCGCACCTCCGGATATTAAAACCGTAGGAATAAGGGCAGATTTAGTTATACTTTGTTGTTTAGACATTTGGGCAGTGTTATAAAAGTTACTCTAATAGAGTATACAAGATTTTACCGTTAACTACACTAGTTTCCCCAAAATCACTGTATCTCACTATTTATTGGTATAATAGGCGTGTTATGGAGCTAAAAGAAATAAAAAAGATCTTATCAAAAAACAGGCTTTTCTTAACTATACCAACCTTTATTGGTCTTGTTTTTGGGTTGGTTTTATATTATTTACCAACCAAACACATGTCCTCAGGATCTTTATATATTGGTAGAAAAATAGACAAGTCAGAGGAGTTTTTCTCTTATGAAGGATATTATGCTCAACAAACTGCAGCGAACTACACAAACTCTGTTATATCTCTAGCTGAAAGTCTTGATATTAAAAAGGCTGTTCTGGATGAGATTGGGCTTCCCTATAATAATGAAAATATAAGAACTTTAGAAAGAGCTTTGAAAATAAAAAAATCAGGGCCTCAAACCATCAATATATCAACAAAACACTCCGATAGAGATATATCTGAAACTATGTTTAGGAGTATATCTAAAGCATTAATTAAAACATCAGAAGATCTAAACAAAGATGGGGATAGTAGCTTATTTATACGACAAGTTTCAACAGAACCATTAGTAAAAGAGGTATACAGATCTCTCTACGTCTATTCTTTTGTTGGAATTTTATCTGGTTTAATAGTTGGTTTATTTTATTTATGTCTAAAGGAATATTTTAAAGATTAGTATGGTAGTTACTGTAAACACAGATGGCGGTGCAAGAGGAAATCCAGGACCAGGTGCTATAGGGGTAGTTATAAAAAATGAGAAAAATGAAAAAGTGAGAGAAATAGGTAAATTTATTGGTAAATCAACTAACAACGAAGCTGAGTACAAAGCTGTTATAGAAGGGTTAAAAGCCTGTGAGGAAATGAGAGTAGAAAAAGCAGAATTTTTTATTGATAGTTTATTGGTTGTGAGCCAATTAAACGGTGATTTTAAAATAAAAGAGCCTAGAATGAAAGCTTTGTTTAAGGAAGCAAAAGATATAGAAAAGAATATCAAATCAGTGATATATACTCACGTTAATAGGGAAAAAAACTCGGAACCAGACAAAATTGTTAACGATGTTCTAGATTCTTTGGAGTAATAATGAAAAAAAACAGGACCAATTCTTGCAGAACGTCCATAATAAAGACACTTTCCTATAGTGGAGTTTTTGGATATCCTATAACTTTTTATCAAATCTCAAACAATCTTATATCAGGTTCCTTCACATATAAAAAGATTAGAAAAGAACTAGAAAAACTTGTTGATGAAGGTGCTGTTAAAAAAATAAAAAACAGATTTATGCTAAAGGGGATAAAAACACATGATGTCAGTAAAAGAGAAAAATACACTAGGGAAATAATCGAAAAATACAAAGAAAAAATAAAACTTTTGAAGAAAGTGCCTTGGGTTAAAATGATAGCTGTAACAGGCTCAGTAGCAAACTACGATGCAAAAGAAGGAGATGATATAGATCTTTTGATAGTAACTGAAAAGAACAGACTTTGGATAACTAGGGGATTTGTGTTTTTAATATTAAAAATAATTAACGAGCTACCAAAAGATAAAAGCAAAAGAAACATATGTCCTAATATATTTTTAGATGAGAATAATATGGCATGGTCAAAGAAAAAAAGAAATTTGTATGTAGCTCAAAACATAATATCTATGCAACCGTTTTCTTGGAGAGATGATACGTACTTTAAGTTTATTAATGAAAACGATTGGATCAGAAAATACTACAAAAATTTTAATTTGAACTATCAAGGTAGAAAAACAAAAATAAAAAAAGATAGTCCTTTAATGGCGCTTTTAGAGAAGATAGCCAGAAAAAAGGAAATGGAATACATGAAAAAAGACATAACAACAGAAGTAGTGAATCCAAAACTAATACATTTTAATAAAAACGATAGCACTAAAAAAATCTTGTCAAAATACAAGGAAATACTGAAAAAATATCAAAATTCTCAAAAATAATATATAAAGTGTTGACAATTATCACTTACGATGTTAGAGTGATAATATAGTAATATTATTGATTTCATTGAAAGGGGGCGATAAATATGGCTATAGTTAAATGGAACAGATGGGGAATACCTACTATTTTTGATGATGAAAACTGGCTATCTCAATGGTCTGATCAAGTCAATTCACCGAGCGGAATAGATATATATGAGACCGAGAATGCCGTAATTGTCGAAGCACAGATCCCAGGAATAAAGGAAGAGAATGTTGAAGTGAATATTGAAGGTAACGTTTTAACCATAAACGCACACCAAGAAGAGACAGAGGAGCAGAAAAATAAGAAAAAAACTGTCTACAAATCTACAAGACAAACATCTTTCAACTACTCAACTAACCTACCAAGAATAGTTGACTCTTCTAAGACTGAGGCTGAGTTGGAAGAGGGAGTGTTGAAAATAACAATCCCTAAAACAGAAGAGGGTAAGCCAAAGAAAATAGAGGTAAAAAAGAAAATTAAATAATTTTCCTTTCTCTCCTGATGGTTGTTAGGAAATTACAAGAAAACCCCCGCGAAATGCGGGGGTTTTAACTAACGCTTAAATCAATTAGTATTCTTCTGGCATTCCAGACGACGGTGATTTATCATCTTTTTTTGGAAGTTCCGTTACTAAACATTCCGTGGTTATTATCATAGTTGCAGCTGAAACCGCATTCTGAAGAGCACTTCTAGCTACTTTTGCAGGATCTATTATTCCCGCTTCTAACATATCAACATATTCCATTTTCAGAACATCGTATCCAATATTTTTATTTTTACCTTCCTCAGACTTTCTTTCTATCTCAGCTAGCACTTTACCGTCATCCATACCAGTATTCTTAATCAATAATCTTATTGGTTGTTCCAAAGATTTCTCCAAAATTGAGACACCAACTTGTTCATCACCTTCAAGGTGTAATTTTGACAAAGCTTCTCTTGCTATCAAAAAAGCAATCCCACCACCAGGCACTATACCTTCTTCAACAGCAGCCTTAGTTGCGTTAACAGCATCTTCAACACGAAGCTTCAGCTCTTTTAACTCAGCCTCAGTGGCTGCACCAACCTTTATTACTGCAACACCGCCGCTAAGTTTAGCTAATCTTTCTTGAAGTTTTTCTTTTTCATAACTTGATGTTTCCTTTTCTATCTGAGACCCTAACATCTTTACCCTATCTTTTATCTCCTCTTCATCCCCTTTTCCACCAACTATTGTGGTGTAATCTTTTCCAGAAATAATTCTGTCAGCCCTACCTAAGTCTTCTACTGTAGCGCCATTTACTTTTTTGCCAGTATCCTCACTTATAAAAGAAGCACCTGTAAGTACACAGATATCTTCCATCAACGCTTTTCTATTGTCACCAAAACCCGGGGCTTTAATAGCAAGAACATTTAAAACACCTCTTAACTTATTTACAACTAATGTGGCTAAAGCTTCTCCATCCACATCGTCACAAATAATCACTAAATCTTTTGAAACCTTCATCAAATTCTCAAGTAAAGGCAACATATCCTGCATATTGGATATTTTTGAATCAGTTACCAATATATAAGGGTTTTCTACTATGGCTTCCATTTTCTCGGTATTGGAAACAAAGTAAGGAGATAAGTAACCTTTATCAAATTGCATACCCTCCTTATATTCAAGCTCTATATTAAATCCTTTTGATTCATCAACAGTTATAACCCCCTCATCTCCAACTTTTTCCATAGCTTCTGAAATTATTTTTCCAACTTCTTCGCTCTGTGCAGATATAGTTGCAACCTGTATCTTTTCTTCTGTGCTTGATACTTCTTTTGATAGTTTTTGTATTTCTTCAACAACTTTTTGAGCAGCTTTATCCAAACCTCTTCTTAGTATCATTGGGTTTGCACCGGCAGATACATTCTTTAAACCTTCGTTAACAATTGCTCTGGCTAATACAACAGCTGTCGTTGTTCCGTCTCCTGCCACGTCGTTTGTCTTTGATGAAGCTTCTTTAACTATCTGCGCTCCCATATTTTCAAACTTATCTTCTAGTTCTATTTCTTTTGCAACAGTTACACCGTCGTTCACAACATTGGGTGTACCCCAGCTTTTATCTAAAGCAACATTGCCCCCTTTTGGACCAAGGGTTGTTGAGACAGCTCTAGCTAACTTATCTACACCTTTTTTTAGTTTTTCTCTGGCTTCTTCGCCGTATATTATGTCTTTTGCAGCCATATTTTCCTCCTCAATTTAAAATTTAATTTTCAACTAATGCTAAAATATCTTCTTCCCTAACCAAAAGAAGATCTTTTCCATCTATTTTAATCTCAGTACCTCCCCACTTTTTAAACATAACTATGTCCCCTTCTTTTAAATCTAAGGGTATTAACTTACCATCCTCATCTTTTTTACCCGGCCCTACCGCTAAAACTTTACCTTCTTGTGGTTTTTCCTTGACTGTATCAGGAATTACAATCCCCGACGGTAACTTTGTTTCCCTTTCTAACGGTTCTATAAGTAAATGATCCCCTAAGGGTTTTATTTTTTTTGGATTTTCCATAATTCCTCCTTAATAACTAAATTCCTGAGATTAATTTCTAGGCACCAATACTTATATTACAACTTCAAATGATTTAATCAAAATATACTTATTTCTTAAATCTAGCATAAATTCTCATTTTTCCATCACCAATCTTATCTTGTTTATATATTTCTATGTGACCTATTTCTCCTGTACTTTTAACGTGAGGCCCTCCGCAAAACTCCATACTCACATTTGATTCTAAACTAGCCCCTATGAAATAAACCTTAACTTGTTCAGGATACTGCTCACCCTCTAAATGAATTGCCCCACAACTAACAGCATCGCCCTTTGGTAATACAGTAGAATTAACTTCAATATTTTGGTCAATAATGTCGTTTACCTTTTTTTCAACTTCTAATATCTCCTCTTCAGTCAATTTTGAGTTATTTGGGAAATCAAACCTCAATCTTTCTGAGGTTATGTTACTCCCAATCTGCTTTACATGAGAACCTACGACATCTCTTAAAGCTTTATTTAAAAGGTGGGTTGCCGTATGGTACTTTACAACATCATCACTATTATCAGAGAGCCCTCCCTTAAATTTTTTCTCAGCACCTTTTCTTGATATATCTTGATGGCAACAAATAAGTTTTTCTACATCCCCAGATATTTCCTTTAAGTTGTTATCATTTATATTTTTTCTTTCCTTCAAATCTTCTATAAACATATCAACCGGGTATCCGTGTGATTGATATAAATCAAAAGATTCTTTTGAGAGTAAAGGAACAGGTAGTCCAAAAACTTCAACTTTTTCTTCAAAATTATCAATTGAATCAATTCTCTTAAAAGACTCCTTCTGACCAACTTTTAATATGTTGCCAAATTTCTCTTCCTCCAAACCTAAATATTTTTCTATAAATCCTTGGTTACTTTTTAATTCTGGATAATAAGTACCGTACTTATCAACAACTATTTTTGACAATTCTACTAAAAACGGGCTTGGTATACCTAACTTTCTTCCTTCTCTAACTGACTTTCTTATCAATTTTCTTAGAACATAACCTTGATCTGTATTAGAAGGAGATATACATCTTTGATCACCAAGTATAAAAACCGAAGCTCTTATATGATCTGTTAATATCCTCATACTTTTCTCGTTACGAGAAGTGGATAAAGAAGAAACTTTATCAAATATATCTGATAACCCATCTATTTTATAAACATCTTTAAAACCATTTAGTACTGCCACCGTTCTTTCCACACCCATACCTGTATCAACATTTTTTTGCTTTAGTGGTACATAGATGCCATCAGAAGTTTTTTCATATTCCATAAAAACATTGTTCCATATCTCTACCCAACCTCCTGATCCTTCAGAAGATTCTAAAAGTATAGGCTCCCCATCCCCTGTCCAAAAGTATATCTCCGTATCAGGACCGCAGGGACCGGTGTTACCAACAGGACCCCACCAATTGTCTTTCTTTCCTAAGAAAAATATTCTACTTTTATCAATACCTAACGACTCCCATATCTCTGCAGACTCTATATCTTTAGGAATCTCTTTATCCCCTTCAAAACAGGTAACGGCAAGTTTTTCGACTGGAATATTTAACTCTTTAGTTAAGAACTCGTAGCTCCAAGAGATAGATTCTTTTTTCCAATAATCTCCTAATGACCAGTTCCCAAGCATTTCAAAAAAAGTAACATGGGTGTTATCACCCACTTCATCTATATCATCTGTTCTCAAACATTTTTGTACATTTACAATTCTTTTTCCCAAAGGATGCTCTTCCCCTAAAAGATAAGGTGTAAGTGGGTGCATCCCAGCTGTTGTGAATAAAACAGTAGGATCGTTTTCTGGAACAATGGAAGCAGAAGGGATAATAGCATGCCCTTTTCCTTCAAAAAATTCCAAATATTTTTTCTTTAATTCATCAGTTGTCATTTCAATATCAACCAAATCTAATGTTGATATTTTACCACTATCGTGATAATTTAGGTACATATGGCAGTATCCACAATCAGTAACGATGATAAAAAGCCCTTTTCTACCGGTTTGATTTATTTTCTAGGTATATTAGGAGTTGCTTTAGTGGTTTTCTTTGGAGGAGAACTATTAAGAAACTTGTCTGGACTTAGTAACAAAGCCGTTTTGAACGTAGTTGTACAAAATGGTAAAGCAGAAGTAATGGTAAATAACACAAAAGTTGGTGACACCCCGTTTGAATCAAAAGATATAAAACCTGGAAACAACACCGTTGCTATTAGGAGTGACACAAGACAGTATCAAACAGAGATAAAGTTTTTACCTTCCAAAAAAGATACTGCTTACACTGTCAGCATAGCAAGAGATTTGGGAGTATCTGACATTTTTTCTTCTGGGCAAGACATGTGGTTCGATAAAGACGGTTCAGATAATACTCTAAGAGTACTTTCAAACCCTTCTGGAGCAAAGGTCATTATAGACAATTCAGAAGTTGGAACTACTCCCTTTACTTCATCAGCAATATCAAATGGAAATTACGACCTTAAGATAATATACCCAGGATATGAAACTAGTGAAATGAGAGTAAATGTTCAAAACGGTTATGTGTTGAATATATCTGTAAAACTATTCCCCTATCCAGTAACTCCAGAGATAAAAATGTTTGAAGGATCTAATAATTTATACAATATATCCATAGACGACCCAGCTGTAACATCTGACACCCAAGCTTGGGTTAAAGGAATAATATACTGGAATGATACCAGAGGCTTGAACGTGCAAGATGTTGGAATGAATAAAGATAGGGTTTTTGATTATTTCATAGACTATAAAGGTGGGATATACGATAAAGATGGGACCCTGCTTGCTTCCCAAGAAGATCTTAAGAAAATCTCCAATGCTAACAGGGGAGCTTACCTAGGAGCATCGTCTGAAGCAAAGGGTATAACAGAAGAAGCTAGAAGAGCTCTTGAATTATTAGGAGATTCCGGAATTAAATCTGTAGATAAAGAAACAGCAAAAATAAAGACTACACCTCTTGGCTGGCTTAGAGTTAGAAAAAACCCAGATTTAAGCGGAGAAGAGCTAACAAAAGTAAATACTGGGGAAACTTATGATGTCTTAGAAAAAGCAAGCGGTTGGATAAAAATAAAAGTCTCTGAAACACTAGAAGGTTGGGTATCAGAAACATACGTAGAACTATCTAAATGAAGGGTGCCACTCTAAGAGATCGGGTCTTATTTCCTTAATTCTTTTCACACTTTCTTGATATTCATTTGTAAAAGATAGTCTTTTCTCATATTTTGCAATTGTTGATATCACTCCTGCATCATTCCAATATTTATATTTCGTATTTTTAAAAAACTCTTTTACCACACCAGAGTACCTAACATCTAAATTATTAACGTCAGAAATATTACCCATTGCATTCTCAATAGCTAAAAAGTAATAAAGAGGAATTGAATTTCTAATAGTTACCAAATTCAAAGGGTTAAGTTCAATAGATTTTTTTATATCTGAATACATTCTTTCTTTAACACTGTTAACATCTTTAGTTGGTAATAAATAAACAGTCAGAACCTTTGCTCTTCCTCTGTAATAATTTGGCTCATATGGATTAAGATCCAAACTCTTATTAGCAAAATATAAGGCTCTTTCTCTATCACCAGCACTTAAAAATTCTTGAGATTTTTTAAAGTTTATATCTGCCCTGTAAATTTTAGATAGATTGAAAATAACAAAAGAACAAGCACCCCATAAAACAATTGATGAAAAAATAATTAAAAATTTAGGCCTAGTTGAAATACTAGATAAAGAACCGCCCTTCTTTTCAAACCCTTCTTCTAACACATAACTTGCAAATATCCAAAACAAAAGACTTGTTGGAACAACAGGCCAGCCAAAAATATTTGAAATGCCAAAAGCTAACACAGATGGTTTTATAAAATTAGGGGATTTCTTAAACATTAGATACAGAATAAAGATAAAAGATAGGAGAGAAAAAACACCAGACTCCGACCAAATCTCTATGTAATAGTTATGAGGTTTATTAAAAACAAAATCCCATTCAGAAGAATAATTTAATTTTAAACTTCTAAAAGGTTGGAAATTATAAGGGAAAGTCTCAGGACCAGAACCAATTAAGAACACTCTGAATGATGAGAATATCATTTTAAGGCTGCTTTCCCATAACGAGAGACGTATAAAACTAGGGTCGGAAACATTGTTTTGAAGGCTTAAATTTACAGAACTCTTTTCCTGAGCATAGGAAACACTGACAAGACCAACATTTTTCTTAAGATCAATGATTATATCGTCAACCTTATCTTTAAATATTCCTGGATTTGATACAGGAACAACTACCATAACCAAGATCATCAAGGCCAATCTGTACCTAAAATTATTGTCCTTTTTATTTTTTAATATTTTTGGCAATAAAATAACTAATGATGTTAGAAAACCCAAAATACCAGATAGAGAATAAGTGACCCAAAAACAATAAAAGCCAAGAATGTAAATACCAAACCACAATTTAGATAGTTTTGAATCTTCATTTAAAAATATATACAAAAGCACGGGCAAAATCATGGATAGATACTGAGCTAACCAGTTTGGCTGTCCAAATGTAGAATAAGCACGAGAAATACTGTTAAAATACTGAAACAACCCGTAAAACCCTATGGGAATAATCGTAAACAAAGATGTAGTTAAAAGATTTCTGTAATCTTCCTTTGTTAACTTATTTAATGCAACATAATAAAGACCAAAAAATATAAAATAAGATAAAAACCCACCATTAAATCTTGAGTAATAACCAAATATAGAAGTATAAAAATGTGTAGAAAATAAAGTTGAAATTATAAATGTAACAAAAAGAACTACTATGGCTGGGTGCGGTTTCCTTAATTTTATGGGATTCTTTATCACATCAGTTATGAAAAAGGTAATTATTAAAAAACCGAAAAAGTAAACAAAAAACATCTTGGGAAATTCAAATAACTCATTACTGTTGGTGGAGAAAATTAAAGGTGTGAAAAAAACTAACAGAGCATACAAAAAGAAATACGGTCTTGAAAGATATTTTTTAATTGACTGTAGCGTTCCCATGGTAGTAATATGATATCAACAGTAACATGTAATTTCCTAGTGTGTTACTAAAATTTATGCTGTCTAAAATCTTAGTAAAACTCATAGATAAGGCTATTGTTCCTACAATTCTACTCTTAAGTGCTAGGGTTGTTTCCATTGTTTTAGCAGCCAAATATATGGGAATAAACATAAAAATAAGCTCCGAGGGAATAGTCACCCAAAATTCAGCAGAATATGTAAAACTTAATTCGTATTCCATTTTATTTATGTTGGCAATGCTAATAATAGGGCTAATATATGTGGCTATTAAAGGCCTTGTTTTACACGACTCTCATGTCAAACCAACAATAACAGCTAAGTTATTTTCTATAAAAGCTAAATCGTTAATACAAAGTTCTTCAGAAATATACCCACAATGGGGTGTTTGGTCATTGTACTCTTTTATGTTATCAGCAGTAGCTGGAATAATGGCTATGTCTAAGCTTGCATATTTTTGGGTCTTTTACTTGGTAACATTTGTAACTTTAATAAATACTGTACTTTTTATATATGACTTTGAAGACGATATAAAAATAAAAATGGAGGATAAAAAATGAAAAAAATAATATCCTTCGGTCTTAACTCTGTTCTCTTAGCAATTTTTGTAAGTATGATTTTGCTACCAATAGGTTTTATGGGAAAAATGAAATACGAGAATGATTCTAGTGTTCTTTCAGCTCAAGATTACTCTGACGAGAAAAGCTCTATAAAATCTCTTGATGATCCAGATTCCAATATTCCTGAGGACGTAGAACAATTTATAATGAGAATGGAAAGAGAATACTATCAAAACCAAGGAAATAAACCCAGTACGTCAGTGCCGACTGATGTTTTCAAGGAAGACATTGAGAGAGAAGAGGAAATGGAAATTATAAACGATATAAAAACAAACGATATTGAGAACCAGTAGTATCTCTAATTTAGATTTGGAAGAACAAATATTATTACAGAAACCACCACCACCCACAAAACAACCGTCCAAAGTAAAGGCTTATCAGACAACAAAACCCTTTCTGGAGATTCCCCCTCTTCTTTTTCATAGATTACATAGAGATATCTAGCAACTCCATATATGACCAACGGAATAGTTAACATCATTAATTTTGGACTTTTCAAAACTACAGGAAGAATACTGCCTATTTTATCTCCAACATCGGCGGGTGAAACCATAAAAGTAAAAAGGGAGTAAGTCAAAAGTGTATAAGATGCGGACATAGATATTATGCTATCCAGTAAAGTATCTGGATAATGTCTAAGAGTTTTTCTTGTCATTATCTCTGCATCAGAACTATCCGAAAATTTTGCTAATATAGTTTTCTCAGATCTCCTTTTACCAAAAGCTAACAACATTGATATTCCTATTGTTGTTAGTATTAACCAAGAAGATATAGAAGTTCTAGAAGCAAAACCACCAGAAAAAACCCTTATTATGAATCCTGTAGCTACAATCAACGAATCCAGAATTATCACACTCCTAAGATAAAAAGAGTATGCAAACTGAATTAAAACATAGATTACGAGCATTAAAGTAAAAAAACTATCCAGATTCAATACTGAATAGGTAATTGCAAAAGCAAATAAAATTATAGATATGGTTATAGCAAGAGTCGGAGATATTTCACCTGATGCAATAGCTCTATTTTTCTTAATGGGGTGAAGTCTGTCTTTAGGAGCATCTATAACATCGTTTAAAAAATAGGCCCCCGAGGAAACAGCACAAAAAGCTACGAAAGCCTTTAAAGACCAAGAGAATGTTTCAGCATCTAAAATTGTCCCTGCTAGGAAGGGGGCTGCAAACACGCTTAAATTTTTTAACCACTGTCTTGGTCTTGCGGTCCTTAATATGTGGTATAACTTTCTAATCATTATTTTGATAATAAGTCTTTTAATACTCTTTCTCAAGTTTCAATTTCATATCCAAAACCCCTGTAAGTTTTTATTAAACTTGTTCCAAAATTTTCTTCAAACTTATTTCTAATGTTTCTTATATGAACTTCGACTGTGTTACTTATGGTATCTAAACCACTTTCCCAAACATGTTCTAGAATTTCTTCTTTAGAAACTGCTCTCCCACAGTGCAACATTAAATATTCTAAAAGATCGTATTCTTTTCTCCTCAGTGGAAACTCCTTCCCATCTACAAATACTCTCCTATCATTCATGTTTAAAGATAGCCGACCCGATTTTATGACATCTCTGCAATGAACTAAATCTTTCCCTACCCTCCTTGCCAATACATTTATTTGAGCCTTAACCTCTTCAACACTAACTGGTTTTTGAATTACGACATCAACACCAGAATTAAGACTTGCAACTCTATCTGCAGATTCAAAATTATCGGAAATTAAAATAATCGGAGATTTAATGCCTAACCCCCTCATAACACCGCACAACTCTATACCACCAATATCATTGAGGCTTGAAGCAATTATAATAGAGTCGTAGCAAAGAGATTCCGAAAGACACGTAGCTTCAGACCCTGTTGTAACCGTATCAACAACAAAGGAGCTTTTAAGCCCGTCACAGAGCTCATCCATTTTGGATTCATTGCATGCTACAAATAATAGTCTCATTTTCTCTTACGAATATAAAAAGTATCCATTAATATTCTTCACAAGGAACATTAAAAGAAAATTAAATATATTATCCAGAATATTTACAGAAATAGAAGACTAATATATTAAATGCCTTCTAATCCTTCTTTTTTGCATTCAATCTAACTGTGAGAAGTATTATCCCAAAGGCCACCACACCCATTATTAATAAAGCTACTTTGAGGACTATTTTTTCAGGAGAAAATAAACCTATCAAACCAAATATAAATGTAGCAACCCAATAAAAAATAGCAACCTTACTAACACTCCAGCCTCTATCTAGTAAAATATGGTGTAAATGACCCCTATCACCTCTAAAAGGGCTTTTTCCGTGTGAAACTCTCCTGATCACAGCAATTAACGCATCTAAAAATGGTATTAAAAGTATAAGAACTGATACAGTAATTTTGGCTTGAGCGTATATCGCCAAACTTGCTATGACCAAACCTGCAGACATTGCACCAAACCCCCACATTATTTTTGATGGGTGCCAGTTATACTTAACAGACCCAAAAGCAACCCCCGCACTTATAGCGGCCATAGTGGCTATATCAACATGTATCCTATCTAGGTTTTTAAATCTTAAAGATAGTATTGCAATTAAAACTGAGGCTATACCTACAATCCCAGGAAACTGGCCATCAACCCCATTTGACCACGACAAAACATTCATCAACCACACTATCCACAGGGCTGTGATTAAAAACGGTATTAATGGCAAAACATTATTACCAACAGTTATTTCCAAAATATTTAAATTTACAAACCCACCAAACGGATTACTAATTGTATAAATCAATATTCCTGACATCACTACAGGAAAAACACAGATGAATAATAGAAATAGCCTGAGAACTGGATTTTCCAATATCCTATAACCAGACTTTGGATGTGTGTTTTGATAGTCATCTATAAATCCTAGTATTCCCGTCATGAGAACAGAAATATAAAGACCTAATGTACTCTTACTGACCCCAATAAAAATAGCTGAGAGAAAAGTAAAAACTAGAGAGTATACAAATCCTCCACCTCTTGCTGAGGGTGTTTGTAAAATCATACCTGGATGATTATGTATTTGGGGATTTGTAATTAATTTTTTTCTCTTTGCGTATTCTATAAAAGCTGGTAGTACTAAACTCATTACTATAAAGGCAGATATAAAAGCAGGGAGCAAACTCATGTATTTTGCATCAAGAATAGGCTTAAATGGTACAGAAGCTATTTTCATAATTCTTACAACAGAACCAAATAAGATAACATTGACAAAAAGTATTGAATACCAAACTATTTCTTCTAAATATCTGGCATAGAATTTGTTAAGTAGAGACAGTATCAAACCTACCAAACTGATGGCCACACTAACAATTGGAATCATGTACAAATTAAACTTAGGGGCCATTTGAGAATCACCCCAGATCTTTGTGTACCAAAAAGGTATATCTGTATTTATATACTTAAATCTAGACATGATGTAAAAAAACATAAATACAGATATAGAAACATTTAAAAATAGGTTGGAGAGATTTTTATCTCTTAATTTTACTAATACTTGCCCTGTTATTTTCTCTAATCTTTTATTTATCTTCATTATCTAACTTTCTGAGTATGGTAAAGATCTTTAAATCTTTTACCAAATACAAGCATTGTTTGAGCATGAATTGTAGGAAAGAATGAATAGGTTAACAAATTTATTGTTATCAATGGAGTTTCAAAAAAAGTTAAAAATTTTCTAAACCAACCCCATTCCTTAGGAAATGGTGGGGAAAACTTTTTTCTAAAATAAACACCTGGAACCATAAAAGCCATTGTGATTGTAAGCACAAAACTCATAATTTTTGGCAAACTGTAAGCAAAATTTGACTGCTTAACATATGGGTTTACCAATGTAACTATTGCAAAACCAAATGTTATTAAAAACACAATGTTAGTTAAAATAACTCTTTCCTTTATATGTCTAGTAAACCAATTCAGCTTTTTAGATAGTTTCACGTCTCCCTTTTTTAAGAAATTTTTAACAGAAAGAGGAAAATCAACCGCTCCCCAACCCCATCTTAAGAGCTGTTTATATAAACTTTTATGAGAATCAAGGAAACTTTTTCCTTCGACAGCGTCTGCAGAGTAGGGTATGTAGTGAGGTATGCCGTCAAAATCACCACTTCTTGCAAAAAAAGCTCTCCAATAGAAGATTGTGTCATCAGCTCCTAAAGCTACATCAAAAAAGTTTGCATCTATTAAAGTTTGCAAAGATACAGAAAAAGCAGAAAATGACTTTCTCACCTTACCCTTATTAATAGCCCAATCTGAAATGACACCTAAAGTGACTGAGTTGGCTTCTAATCTCATAAGTAAAGGTACCCTCCAAAGATTATTATTAAAAAGAGGTATAGCAGAAGAATAAAAGTGGTTATCTCTTTTATCAGATGATAGATATAGATGAGTTAACCTTGCTAAATACTGTCTATCTAAAACATGATCAGAATCTATATTACTAAAAATATAATTTCTAATTATTTCCCCTCTTTTTCTTAACTCCTCAACAGCATGAGAAGATCCCCAGGCACGATTAGCACCCCCATCTCCCTTGGCTTCCCCAGGTATACCGGCGGGATGTACAAAAAACATTAAACTACTTAAATTTTTTTCTCTTTCTCCAATTATTTTTTTAATCCTAGATATAGCTTCTTCAGAATATTTCTGCTCAACCGTAAATACAAGTGATATTTGCTTTGAAGGAAAAGTCTGGTTAATTATACTATCTATAGAATCTCTAAGAACTGCTTCAGGCTCATTAACCACCGGAACAATAATAATATGCCTCACTGATTCCAAATCTTTTGGTAGAGTTCCCTTGTCGGGAAGTCCTGAGAAGTTCAATTTTTGACATTCCAAGTACCAATTAGTTGCTGTTTCATCCATATATTTCCTATAGCCTACAAACAAACCTACGGCATGGGTAAAAGCCATATAACTCCAATAAACGGTAAGGAAAGTCAAGACATAAACAACAACACTTGGAAACGTTAACCCTAACCATATGGGGGATAAAAGTAAGCTCCATGTAAGAACCCCAAGTAAGATTTCTAAAAATCTATTTACCAATTTATCATTTTTTTCTACAAAGTCTTTTAGCATAATTTAAAAAGAGAACAGGTATTTTTATAAGAAAGCTCACACACTTCCTCAAATGTTTTTTCCTTTACCTGTGCGACTTTCTCAGCCACAATTTTAACATATTTGGGATAATTTATCTTCCCACGCATACTTTGAGGAGGTAAATATGGCGCATCCGTTTCAACAAGAAATCTATCATTTGGAACATTTTTCACTACTTCAAGTAAATCGTCCTTCTTTGGATACGATATTAAATTGGTAAAAGATATATAAAATCCTAAATCTAAAACTTTTTTAGCAAATTCCCAATTTGAATCAAAACAATGAATAACACCTCTTAGATTGTTATCAATATTGTTATTTAAAACTTTAAGTACGATATCATCTCCTTTTCTATTATGAATTACCAAAGGTAAATTTTTTCTTCTTGCTAATTTAACCTGAGTATCAAAAAGGTATTCTTGATCTTCAACGGAACGCTGATTTTCCCAATTAGAAATATCTATACCACACTCACCTATAGCGACAACCTTATCCGATTTTTCTAAAACTTTTTCAAGAGATTCCTCTAAATATTTAAGATCTAGTTTTCTATCTTCTTGAGGATGTATACCTACAGAACAAAACATATCCCTATGATCCTTTGAAACACCTATCACTTTTTCATTTTCTTTTATAGACGTTCCTATGTTAATTATTTTTTCTACACTCCATTCTTTTGCCTCCTTGATAATAGCTTCAATATCTTGCTCATAAAGTTTATGAGGTAAATGACAATGAGAATCAATAAGCATAAATAAAGTATATTCCAAAATATTACCTTTTTACTAACAGATGTGGTCCCGTTTATTCTGTAGAGCTATCCTTAGAAACAAGTTTTTTAAACTCATCACCATATATTGTTTCTACTTCAAGAAGTCTGTTTGCAACTCTATCCATCGCATCTCTATTTTCAATGAGTATTCTCTTTGCTTCATCATAAGCCTCATCAATCAGCTTCTTTATTTCAACGTCTATTTTTGAATTCATTTCCTCACTTAAAGACGCTGCTTCTCCAAACTCTTGAGCAAGCCATGAAAACTCTGTCCTTGCCTCATAAAACACTGGGCCTAAAGAACTCATCCCATATTCTGTCACCATCTTCCTAGCTAACTCAGTGCATCTTTTTATGTCTTCTGCTGCTCCAGCTGTAAGCTCATTGAAAACTATCTCTTCAGCAGCCCTACCACCAAGCATTGTTATCATAAGAGAAACTATTCTTGTTCTTGTAAGCTGATACCTATCTCTTTCAGGAGGTAAGTCAGTGTGACCTAGTGTTTGTCCTCTTGCCACTATAGAAACTCTTTGAACAGAATCCATGTCTTCAACATTTTCTGCAACAACTGCATGCCCAGCTTCATGATAAGCAGTCATCTTCTTCTCCTCATCCGATTGTAAAGTTCTTCGTTCAGATCCTATTGTTACCTTTAAAGACGCTTCATCTAAATCTTCCTCCAATATGGATTCCCTTGACTCCCTAGCAGCTAAAATAGCAGCCTCATTTAACATGTTTTCTATATCTGCACCACTAAAACCAACTGTCTTTTTTGCTAATTTAGAAACATCAACACCAGAATCTATTGGTTTCCCATTCATATGTATTTTTATTATTTCTTCTCTATCTTTAAGATCTGGAAGCGGTATTGATATTCTTCTATCAAACCTCCCTGGTCTAACCAAGGCAGAATCCAACATATCAGGCCTATTTGTAGCAGCTAAAACTATAACGTTTGTTCTAACATCAAAACCATCCATTTCAGTAAGGATTTGGTTCAAAGTCTGTTCTCGTTCATCATGTCCTCCACCTATACCCATACCTCTTTGCCTACCAATAGCATCTATTTCATCTATGAAAATCAGACTGGGTTGTTTTTCCCTTGCCATAGCAAATAAATCTCTAACCCTAGAAGATCCGACACCAACTAACATCTCCATAAATTCACTACCAGCAACACTAAAAAATGGAACTTCGGCCTCACCAGCTATAGCACGGGCTAACAAAGTTTTTCCAACACCAGAGGGTCCTACTAGTAAAACACCTCTAGGTATCCTAGCCCCTAACTTTCTATATTTTGCTGGGGATTTCAAAAAGTCCACTATCTCAGCCATCTCTCTTTTAGCTTCTTCGCACCCTGCAACATCGTTAAAAGTTACTTTTTGCTGACCTTTCATAAACACCTTTGCACGAGATTTTCCAAAAGACATTATGTCACCACCCTGTCCTTTCATTTGTCTAAAAAGAAAATATAAGATAATTAGAGGTGCAAAAATCATAAGCAAAGGAGATATTATTTCCCATACATTAACATCCTGCTTTACCTCAAAATTACCAGATATCTGAGATCTATCTACGTCATTGTTACTTAGTATTTGATCAAAACTAATTGAGCTTTCTTTTTTTGCATACATGCGTGTTCCACTCTTTTCCAAAATCTCTATCTTATCTCCCGTAACGGTAATATCCTGAACTTTTCCTTCTTTTATAAGTTTTATTACATTACCCAACGCAACCTCACTTTGTGTGAATGCCGAATCTTGAAAAGTTCCAAAGATCAGATAAAACGCAAAAATTAAAAATAGATAGAAAAAAACATTGCCAAATAAGTTTGGTCTTTTCATTTCTATAATAACTTTTTTGGGCAATTGATTTTTGCCATTTTTTTGCTTTGAGTTGTTTTTTGTATTTTTCTGTTTTTGTTCTGCCATAGCCATAAGAGTATACAATAAATAAAGCTTTTTTGCTTAATTAAATAAAGTAACACGCAGTACAGAGACATTGTTTTGTATGAGAACAATGGGAAAATTTCTGGTGCCAATGGGTGGACTTGAACCACCGACCTAGCGCTTATGAAACGCCCGCTCTAACCCCTGAGCTACATTGGCACGTGTGGAAAAATTATACATTAATTTGGTTCTTTCTACAGAGCCGTATGTTTGGTTGCGGGACCTGGACTCGAACCAGGACCCCCGGATTATGAGCCCGGTGAGGTGCCATTCCTCCATCCCGCGTCGTTTCAATACTGAATCAATTTATCAAATAAAACCTAGGGTGTCAAAAAGCTTATTTTCTCAAAAACCCTATTTTCCAAAGAAAAGTTGGTACCAAGAATACCAATTTGCATTAGATTTTTCATTTTCAACCCCAACACTATTAGCAGAAAGGGCATCGTCTTTCTCAGAATCAGCAGATTTATCCCACTTAACCACATATACTTTTTCACCTTCTTTTATTAAATTCAAATCGTTCCTCGCTGTCTCCTCAACAAACCCATCTGTCTTTTTGAAAGCTATCTCTTTTTCTAAATGTAACTTTTTCTCCTCAAGTTTAAGAACTTCTGCATCAACACTATCTAATCTATCCTTACTCTTTAAAACATCAAAAGAAGATCTAATGAAACTAATAGACAATATACATAGTAAAACAGATCCTATAAAATATTTTAACTTACCATTTTTGGACATTAAATCCATGATATTGAATAAATTGACACGTTTCAAGCTGTTTGATAGCATGAACCCATAGAATTTACTTTTTGGTATTTTTTTGTTAGACTATGCCCCCTGCAAATAAAATGTCTGCTCAGATGAGGATAATATGAAATTAGATTCAGCTCATAAAAAGTTTATAGAAGAATTAAGATCGGAAGGAAAATCCGGTGCAACGGTTATTGCCTATAACAAGGATATTGAACAGTTGCTTAATTATTTATCAGAAAAAAAAGTGGTTGAAACAGAAGATCTTGATGTGGAAAACATCACAGGTTTCATGAAATCACTTGAGGGTTTGAATTACACACCCAAATCTATATCCAGAAAAACCAACGCTACTAGAACATTTATAAAATATCTTGCAAAAAATAACTATATAAAAGACGATATATCTACTCAATTAAAACATCCAAAGTTTGAATCTGGAAAGCCAAGAATATTATCAAAAATGGAATATAGAGCTCTTAGAGACTCTGCCAAAAACGATGTTAGAAGTTATGCAATGATAGAGATTTTACTACAAACAGGCATAACTATATCTGAACTTGCTGGTATAAAACTTAGCGATATAGATATAAAAGACGGTACTGGGACGCTAGTTATTCCAAGAAGAAATAACAAAGCTGAAAGAACAGTACCTCTAAATAAATCTGCTATTGAAGCATTAAACAGATATCTGGAACTTGGTAGACCTAAAAAAACAGAAGAATCCTCTGATAATCTTTTTATTACAAAAACTGGCAAGCCTTTACTTATAAGAAACATAAGATCCACTATAGATAGATTTTTCAGAATTGCTGGTATAGAAAAAGCAAAAGTCAATGATTTAAGACATACTTTTGTAGCTTTCCATTTAGAAAGTGGGGTTAGTATTTCTTACCTTGCAAAAGTAGCTGGACATAAAAGAGAGTCTACAACAGAGAAATATCTTGAGTATATAAATAAACCAGAAAAAATGGATAGAACAGAATTAGGAATACTGTAAACCCAACATCACTAAAGAATAAACCTAAACGGCCTGTTTAACAGGCCGTTTTTATACGATAATTTTGTGTAAAACGTAGGAAATTATTGTTAAAACGATAGAAAAAACTATCGCTGTCGTGAAACTGTCAACTACAAATCCGGGTACTATTTTTGAAGCTATAAAGATTATTAACGCATCTATTATAAATGTGAATAAACCTAACGTCAGTATAGTCACAGGAAGAGATAAAAATGACAGTATTGGTTTTACTAAAATATTTAGTACAGCTATGACTAAGGAAACAATCAGAGCTACCGAAAACGACTCCACACTAACCCCAGATAACAGGTAAGCTGCAGCATAAACAGACGCCCCATTAACCAAAAATTTAACGATATTTTTCAGCATCTTTTTCACCTCCTCAGTAAAGCAGTTTAAATTGGAACTTAAATATATTTTACCGTAAAAAGAGACAATGAAAAATGTATAATATTTACAGTAAATGTTTTAATGATTAAGAAGCTTCTTCTAAAATCATTAATTTCAAACGGAGGTAAAATTATGGAAAAATATGAATGTTTAGTCTGCGGATATATTTATGACCCGACAATTGGTGATGAAAAAGGTGGTGTTTCCGCTAATACATCTTTTAATAATCTTCCTGAAACGTGGGTATGCCCAGAATGTGGTGCAGAAAAAACACTATTTGAGAAGTTAGAAGAAGAGACTCAACAAGACGAAGAGGAATTAACAGAATAAATTTTTGTGGCTGGTGATCCAGGATATTTTGCTCCGTAATCCCAGCGTTCTGCGAGATTAGTACATATTTCTATTTAATTTTTTCATGACATCCCGTCCCGCAATATGCGGGACATTCGATCCCTGTTAATTTTATTCTATTTTCTTATTTGGAGTTTTCGTAATTTTAGTGTGATTTTTATGGTGGGTGATCCAGGGCTCGAACCTGGAACCTAGCGTGTATAAGACGCTCGCTCTGCCAATTGAGCTAATCACCCTTAACTCCATCTTAATTTATCATCCTTGGTTTTTATCTCGCCAAAGCTCGAGCTGTACAGTTTTATATTCTTGGTCATAATTAGCTCCGGTATCGTTTCACTCTTACAGGAGCTAATCACCCTAATTATTTTCAACTTCTTTTCAACTAAAGTTTAGTTTTCCGTCTTACAAACACACCAACCAAAATCTAATTAGGACGTGATAGAAAGATCTGCTTTCTAATTTCCCGTTTTCAAGACTAGCATTATACAATGTTTAAGCTTCTTCTGCGAGAAACTTCTCAACATCATCTTCTACCTGCATATCT
>Ga0255346_1000747_pt1 | contig 50648 bp, 37 predicted proteins | sample wastewater_treat_FD_194410 | JGI IMG/M metagenome (GOLD analysis project Ga0255346, IMG submission 194410) | Wastewater microbial communities from Lulu Island WWTP, Vancouver, Canada - plant22 | ecosystem: Engineered > WWTP > Wastewater > Unclassified | place: Canada: Vancouver, British Columbia...
AAAACACCCGGTCGCGTGCTGAAATAAGTACGCGACCGGGTAAGGAGTTCATAATTCATAAAATATTTGTGAATTGTGAATTAAAAAACTCTCAAAATTATTTGAGAGTTTTTTTGTTTTTAGGTTTTCTTTTTTCGGAAAGTTCTTTTCTTTTTTTCTGGAGCAGCTTTGATCAGTTCTTCACATTCAGCAAGAGTAAGTTCTTCGGGGATTTTGTCTTTGGGAATTTTGGCATTTTTTTGACCGTCGGTGATATAAATACCATAGCGACCATTGAGAATTTGAATATTAGAATTTGGAAAAATTTTTATTTCTTTATTAGCTTGTTTTTCTTTACCAGCGCGAATAACTTCTTGAGCTTCTGCAAGAGTAATGGTGTAAGGATCTTGTTCTTTTAGAGAATAATATTTTTTATCTACCTGAATATATGGTCCGAAACGACCAATATTAGCTTTGATATCCAAGCCTTCTTCATCTTGACCAAGAATTCGGGGAAGAGTAAGAAGAGTAAGAGCTTGATCAAGAGTGATTGTTTCTACACTTTGATCTTTTTGTAAACTAGCAAAACGAGGTTTTTCTGCATCATCTTTTGAACCGAGCTGAACAAAAGCTCCAAAGCGTCCAATACGAGCATAAACTGGTTTTTTAGTTTTGGGATCAATTCCAAGTTCACGCATTTTGAGTGTATCTTTTTTACTAAGTTCTTCATTTTTTTGTTCAATTAAATCATGGAAGGGACGATAAAAAGTTGCAATAATCGGTTGCCAATTTTTAGTACCTTCGGCAATTTCATCTAAATTTTTTTCTATTTGCGCAGTAAAAGCATAATCAACAATTTGTGGAAAATGTTCTACTAAAAGATCGTTTACTACAAAAGCAATATCAGTTGGTTTTAATTTTTTGTTAGTATCACGCTCTACATATTTTCTTTCTTCAATAGTTGCAATAGTAGGGGCATAAGTAGATGGTCGTCCGATGCCATATTCTTCTAAAGTTTTTACAAGTGTGGCATCAGAATAACGAGCCGGTGGTTCGGTAAAATGTTGTTCAGGTTTTAATTCTTGACAATTTACAATATCATTTTCTTTTAATTCAGGAAGCATTTCTTCTTTTATATTATTAGGATAGAGAGTGAGCCAACCAGGAAAAATCATTGATTGACCATTAGCGCGAAATAAATATTTTCCAGTTACAATATCCATAGAAACTTTATTCAATCGAGCAACAGTCATTTGAGTGGCTAGAGCGCGTTTCCAAATAATAGTGTAAATTTTTAATTGTTGAGGAGTTAAATAATTTTTGAGTGAATCAGGAGTGCGATTGGCATTAGTTGGACGAATAGCTTCATGAGCTTCTTGAGCGCCTTTGGATTTATTTTTATATCGTCTTGGTGCAGATAAAGTATATTTGTCTCCCCAAGTATTTTTTATATGTTGATTAGCTTCTTGAATAAATTTATCTGATAAATTTAAAGAATCAGTACGCATGTAAGTAATCAAGCCCACTTGACCTTCAGTTCCAATTTCTATACCTTCATAAAGTTGTTGAGCTAAGCGCATAGTTTGTTTTGCACTATAACCAAAAATATTATTGGCAGTTTGTTGTAAAGAAGAAGTGGTGAATGGTGGCGGAGGAGTGCGCTTTGTTTCTTTATTTTCAATTTTAGTAATAGAAAAAGTTTTATTTTCTAAATCAGCTAAAATTTTATCTATTTGATTTTTACTTTTTAAATCTAATTTATTTATTTTCTTTTTATCAATTGCATGAAGATTGGCAGTAAAAATTTGTTCTGTTTTTTCTGGAGAATAAAAAATACCTGATAAACTCCAATATTCATCAGAAATAAATTTTTGAATTTCTCTTTCTCTTTCTACAACTAATCGAACGGCTACTGATTGTACACGACCAGCTGAAAGTCCGCGAGCAACTTTTTTCCAAAGAAGAGGAGAGAGTTCATAACCAACTAAACGATCTAATATTCTACGAGTTTGTTGAGCATCAACTAATTTTTGATCAATTTGACGAGGATTTTTCAAAGCTTCTTCAATTGCTTGTTTAGTAATTTCGTGAAAAACGATTCTTTTGGCTTGTTCTGGTTTAATTCCTAATACTTGAGCTAAATGCCAAGAAATAGCTTCTCCTTCTCTATCTTCGTCAGATGCAAAAATAATTTCTGAGCTTTTTTTAGCTAAATCTTTTAATTTTTTGACATGTTGAGTTTTAAGTTTGGGAATAATATATTCTGGTTCAAAAGTACCACCTTCAATATCTATACCCATTTTGCTTTTAGGTAAATCTCGGACATGACCAAGAGAGGATTCAACTGTAAAATCAGATCCTAAAAATTTGCTAATAGTTTTGGCTTTTGTCGGAGATTCGACAATAACGAGTTTATTCATAATTATCAGTCTAAGGTATTTTTGAGGTTTTGTCAATTTAGCTTCATAAAATTGACTTATTTTAGCTTTTTTTGTGTTATTTTTATAAAAATAACATTATCTACCCAAAATATAGTTCATACCACCTAAATTACGGACTTTTCCTTTCATTTCCATAAGAGTTAAAGTTGCATTAACTGTAGAGCTATCTAATTGAGTTTTTTTAGTAATAACATCAACATGAATTGGTTCTTTAGTCAGAATTTCAAGAATTTTTGCTTCTGTGGGAGAATCAGGAATAATTTCTTGATTATCTATAAATTCTTTAATTTTTTCTAAATTTAAGACTTCCAAAATATCTTCAGCTTGAGTTATTAGATGAGCTCCATTTTTTAATAAATTATTTACACCAGTAGAATTGATTGAAGTGATATTTTGTGGTATGGCAAAAACTTCACGATTATTATCTAGGGCATATTGAGCTGTGATAAGTGAACCAGATTCTTCAGGCGCTTCAATTACTAGAGTACCAACAGATAAACCAGCGATAATTCGATTTCTACGAGGAAAAGAATATTTACTTGGTAATGCTCCCGGAGGATATTCGGAAATAAGAGCTCCACCAGAAGCAATAATTTTTTCTGAGAGTTGATAATGTGCAGCTGGATAAATATGTTTTTTATTTATTCCAGTTCCAAGAACGGCAATTGTTTTTCCACCTGCTTCAATAGTTGCATTATGAGCAATACCGTCAATTCCTAGAGCTAAACCACTAATAATGGTTATTCCTTGTTGAGCAAGTTGGGATACAATTTCTTCGGTTATCTGTTGACCATAATTAGTAAATTTTCTAGTACCTACAACTGCAATAGGAAATTTAATCATATCTAAATTACCACGCACAAAAAGACAAAAAGGAGGATCGTAAATTTGTTTGAGTAATTCTGGATAGTTTTCATCATCACGCGTTAAGCAATAAATATTTTCTTGTTGTAAAATTTTGGTAATTTTTTCTTCATCAATTTTATTTTTCCAATTTAAAAATTCTTGAATAACTTTTTCTTCCCAACCAGTTTTTTTTAAAATTTCACTATCGGCTTGCCAAGCTTTATCTAAATTACCAAAAACAGTTATTAGTTGTTGGTAGCGTTTTACAGTAGCTTTGGGAAAGTAGGAGAAGAGAATTTCTTTTTTCATAACATTGATTGTGCAGATTAAATATTGATTATTTATAAAAAAGATAATCGTAATAATTTATAATTTAAGAAATTTTTGTTTAAAAAATTTGCAGCCAGACAATTGTCTGGCTTTTAATTTAAAATTTTATTTTTTAGTAGTTTGAATCAGTATTATTATTTTTTCAGTCGTTTGCTCTATTATTTCATTAATTTTTTTCTTTTCGGAAAAAGCAAATTTATTAAGAACAAATTTGGCTGTATCAGCCATTTTTTTGGGATTTTCACTAGCAATTCCAATACGAATACGGTGAAAATTTTTTGTACCTAAGTGTTTAATAATAGATTTAATACCATTATGTCCTGCATCACCACAACCAGTTTGAATTTTTATTTCCCCCAAAGGTAGATCTTTGTCATCATGAATAACAATTAATTCTTGAATTTTTATTTTATAAAAATGAGAAATGATCTGAACAGCAATACCAGAATCATTCATAAAGGTCATAGGTTTGACTAGAATTATTTTTTGATTATTAATTGAGGTTCCGCAGATTTCAGCATTAAATTTTTTACTTAATTCCCATTTAGATATACCATATTCAAGCAATTTTTCCTGAAGATTTTCTAATACCATAAAACCGACATTATGACGCGTCTTTTCGTATTGTTTTCCTGGATTGCCAAGTCCTACAATAAGATACATAGGCTTTATTTATTTTTTACTTTTAGATAATTTGATAACTACTGGTGTAGCAAAAAAATTAAATTTTTCTCGAAGTTGATTTTCTACAAAATTGATATAAGAACGATGAATAGAAGTTCCATGTTTAACAGACATTTCAAATATTGGTGGGTTATTATGAATTTGTTTTAATCCTAAGATTTTTGGTTGATTGGTGCCTTTACCTCGAGAAGGTTGATGTTTGTAGGTTATATTCGTTATGAATCTAGTTAGGGGAGCAGTGGTAATTTTTGTTTGTCTAGCTTGCCAAGCTTTGATAAGTACAGGAAAAATTTTATGAATATTTTCTCCAGTTTTTCCACTGACAAAGATAATGGGAGCAAATTTTAAATGAGGAAAATTGGCATAAACAAATTCTTTAATATTATTACGATGTTTATCAGTAGTATCTTTGTTTAAATCCCATTTATTTAATAATATTATTACACTTTTTGATCTTTTTTCTAATAAACCACCAAGTTGTCTATCTTGAGAAGTAATTGGTTCATTACCATCAATTACAAATAATATAATATCGGAATTTTCTGCTGATTTAATACTTTTACTAATTCCTTCTCTTTCTATTTTTCCACTAACATTGGCTTTGCGTCGAATGCCAGCTGTATCTACAAAGTTTATCAATTGATTTTGCTCTTTATTTTTTTCATCAGTATAAGTATAAGAAACTAAGGTATCATGAGGTTCTCTAGTGGTGTGAGCTAGAGGACTAACAATAACTTTGTCCATGCCGATTAATTTATTAAAAATTGATGATTTACCAACATTTGGTTTACCAATTAAACTTACTTGAAAAATATTTTTATCTTCTTTTTTTATTTTGGCTGATTTTTTTATTTTATTAGCAGTTTTATAAAGTAAATCTAATAAATCTCCTACACCTCTACCATTGGCAGCTGAAATTGCAAAAGCTTCTCCTAGACCTAGTTTGAACCATTCTGGATTATTTAAATTAGATTCTATTTTTTTATTATCAACTTTATTAGCTACAAAAATTACTGGTTTAGTTTTTAGGCGACGCATTCTTTTGGCTAATTCTTTTTCTTGAGGTAATATACCATCTTTGGCATCAGTTACAAAAATAATAATATCTCCTTCTTTCATTGCTTTTTCAGTTTGTTTCAAAATATCTTTTTCTAGAGGTATTTCATCAGTAAAAGTGAGTCCGCCAGTGTCTATTATTTTCATATATTTACCACGCCATAAAATAAAACCTTCATTACTAGTGCGAGTTGTTCCAGGTATATCAGAAACAATTGCTTGATTTTGTTCTATCAAACGATTGAATAAAGTAGATTTACCAACATTTACTCTGCCAATTAGCACTACAATTGGTAAATTATCTTTTTTTATTTCTCTTTTGTGTATCATATATCAAAATCAGTTCCAATTATTAATAGTATATCAGTTGTAGTGGCAACTTGTATACCCTCTGGCAATTTTTCTTTTATAGGAATATGAGTTTCTTCTGCTAGGGTTTTTAAATTATCAAATAAATTTTTATCAGTAATTTTGTAAATTCCACTTTTTTCTATTGGTCTGTTGTTGGTATTGCCAATTTGAGTAACTAGAAAATTTTTATCAGTTAATCTTTTTTCCATTCTAGCAGCCATACCAACTATCCAAGTACCATTTTGAATTTCAATATTAGCCGAAGTTAGAATTGGTCGTTCTTGTTGAGGGGTATTATTTTTTTCTGCTTTTATTTCTTCAAAAATATTTTTTATAGTTTTAGAAATATTATCAAAATTTCCTGTGACTGGTTGTAAAACAAAAGCACCATTGGCAGTAAAACTATTTTTTAAAAAACCATTCTCACTATTATCTATTACTAAATGAATAATATTTTGAGTATCTAATTCTTTTAACATTTTTAATAATGACATAATATCAGAAAATTCAATATCAGTACGAATATTTTTTTCTAAAGTTTTTCTAATATTATTTATTTTTATAGGATTGGTAAGTGTAGAAAAAGATAATACTTTTTCTTTTAGAGCCAGAATTATTTTTTGTTGTCGTTTGGATCGAGCAAAATCAGAACCTTCGCCATTGTTACCATGTCTTGATCGAGCAAAGATTAAAGCAGTTTTTCCATCCATCGTTTGAATACCTTTATTAAATTGAATAGTTTGGTATTCGTTATTAGCAGCAGGATACAGTTGATCTATAAAATTATTATCTACATTAATTGTTATTCCTCCAACTTCATTTATAATTTCTTCAAAAGCTTTGAAATCCATACGCAAATAATAATGTAGATCAAGATCAAAAGCTTCTTCTATAATTTTTTTTGTAGTAAGAGATCCTTCTCCAGGATTTTTATTTTCACCAAAAGCATTAGCAAAATTTATTCTACTGTAACCATATCCCGGTATATTTATTTCTAAATCACGAGGAATAGAAATCATGGCAATTTGTCCAGTAGAAGGTTTTATACTTATAATCATTATGGTGTCAGTTAAATAAGGACCATCGTGTCCAACTCCACCTATACCAAGAGTTAAGATATTTATACGATCATCTTTTTGTCCTTTTAACTGATTTTCTTTGGTAAATACTAAATTAGAAATTTTTTTAAAAAATCCTTCAGGTTTTTTGGCTTCTAATGTTTCTGGGTCATAAGCTTCAGGGTCATTTGGAGCATATTCACCTACAATATTTCTAGCCAAAAAACCTATAGTTAAAAGTATTATAAAAATAATCAAAAAAATGAGCCATTTAGGTTTTTTTGGCTTAATTATTTCAGTTTGTTGATGTAAAAAATTGATTGGCTGTCTTTCTAACATACGGCAATAGTATAAAGCAAAAAGAACATTTTGGCAATATTTATTAAAGTAGTATAAATTGTTTATAAATGAATAAGTTGTTGTTTTTTTATAAAAATGTTATAATATCTTTATAGGATTTAATTTTTTTATATGTCTCAAATTATTAGAGAAGATACTTTGATTGGTGATATTCTAAAGGAATGGACCATTCAAGAGTATGAAAAATATAATAGGGGTATTTTATGGTATATTATTATGGGTGGTTTAGGTATATTTTTTGTTGTTTATGGTGTGGTAACTAGGGATTTTTTATTTTCATTAATAATTATATTGTTTGCAATTATTTTGTTTTTACAAGCTCACCAAGATCCAAAACAAATTTCTTTTAAAATTACTGAACTTGGTGTAGTGGTGGGTAATCGTTTTTATTCTTTTTCAGAATTAGATTCTTTTTTTATTATTTATAATCCACCGGATGTAAAAACATTATTTTTAGAAACAAAAGAAGTTTTGAAACCAATGATTCGTGTTCCTTTATTAGATATGAACCCGGTAGATGTAAAAAATGTTTTGAGAGCTTATTTACCAGAAAATTTTGAAAGAGAAAATGAACCATTATCTGATCGAGCAGCTAGAAATTGGCAAATTCATTAAAGTTAAAAGCTAAAATTTATAAAGTTTAAAGTCGTCAAGATCTTGACGACTTTGTTTTTTTATAGTATAATTTTTGTGTTTTAAATACTCATTTTTAATGAATATTTATTTGATAGTTTATAGGCCCTTGTCGTTCAACGGATAGGACGCAAGATTGCGGATCTTGTAATTGAGGTTCGATTCCTCACAAGGGCACCAGAATTAAACTTTTATAAATTTTACTAACTGAATTAGTTGTGTGAAGTGTAGCTCGTATTTTGGTTTTTAAAAAAATTATTTAGTTTGTTTGTAGTGTTTTTGTTTTGTTAAATTATTTTTTTGGGAATTTGATTATTGATGTAAATTTGATTTTTGTTGAAAGTATAAAATAAACATTCAGATTTATAATGAATATTTTTTAATTTGATTATTTTTAGTTATTGACAGAAAATTATTTTTTGTTATAATAATTTATTAAAATATTGTTCTTTAACAAAAAAATAGGTTTATCTTGGTTTTCTTTAGGTTAATTTACTTAAAAAATTGTTCAAAAGAAGACCAAAGATAATCTTTGGTCAATTGTGATATATTTTTATACTATGCATTGGGCATGGTATAGGATTTTCATAAGAAAAAGGAGATTAGATGAAAATGAAACAGATGAATTTGGGCAATTTGTTTATGTTGAAGAGATTAAGTTTAAGTAATCCACCTTGTCGGATACATGTTCCGCAGCTTATTCCTGATTGGATTATAAATGTTGTGGAGGATGTCAGGCCGACTAATTTTGAGCTATTTAAACTTGAATTTTTGAGTTTAAATGAGGTAAGTTGTTGGAGGAAGAAAGGATTAGGTCTTTCCGATGTTCCTTATTTACTAGGAAAAGACGGAAAAGGTCTAGAAGTTATTCCTGTTGAGCTACAAGGAAAAACTTGTATTCTGTTAAGTGGTACTGTGGTACAGATTTACGGTAATAGCTTGCGTATTCCTTGTCTTGTTTATAACTTTGTTGGCAATGGTAGCGCATGGAGATTGGGTTTTAAGGATATCAACTTGGATAATTGGAAGGATGAATATGATCGTTTAATTCTTCCATGTAGTAAAAGGAATTACAAGAATTTTGCTTCTAAATTTTTAGAACTAATTCGTGATTTCTTGAATTTCTAACATTCATGTTTCATTCATTTTGACATCTCTCCTTCAATGACCTATCTCTTTTAACCCACATGTGAAAACTTTAAAGTTAGTAGCATGTGGGCTTTTTTATTTACAATTTGTAAAATTATACAGATTTTAATTTAATAATATTAAATAAAATAAAAAGATTGACAAGATATATTTAAAAAAGTATAATTAGTTTAATTAAAATTAACATAATTTAACAATTTAATATTTATTCAGGGAAGTCTGGTAAAATCACTTTGGGTGACTAATTCCAGCACTGTGCCGCAACTGTAATCCTAAATTTTTTAGGGAGTCAGAATGCTGAATAAGTAATCTACATTTGTAGATATATCCCGAGCAGGAATTATATTTAGTTTTTATACTATTGTATAATTTTTTCACCTCGGGAGAGGTGTTTTTTATTTATGAGTGAATTTGAATTTAGAGGAGAACCTCAGGAAGAGGATAGGGAGGAATATCAAGGAATAGATAATGATATAAATAATAAATTTTCTGATGAAAATCCTGAGAAAGAAATTGACAATCCAGAATCTGTTGAGCAATTGGAAAGTAATGAATCTGTCCCTGATTTTGAAATTGCGGAAAGTTTAGATGAGGAAAATAAAATAAATTTTGAAAGTGATAAAGAAGTTGAAAGTTTGTCTGAGGCTGTGAGTCTGGAAGCAGTTATAGAAAAATATGGTGAAGGGGATTGGAAAAAAACTTTTGATTCTAATTCAGAAAATTTTGTATATAGGTATAATCCAGATAAAAAAATAATGGAAAGTGTGGAAGAGTCAGGAGAAGTTACTAATATTACAGAAAGAGTTTCAAATTCAAATGAAGAACAATATATAAATATTCATCGCGAGAGTTTAAATCATTTTCAAAATAATTCAAACGAACTTCATTTTATTCATTATACAGAACAAACAGAAAAGGGATATAGATTAAATGTAACTGTTGAAAGTTTGGGATTAAACAATGAAATTTATTCTCAAACTTGGACTAGAGAAATAACAGAACAAGAATTTTTAGATTTACAAATTCCTGAAACTGATAATAATGAATCTATTTATGATTTTGATGATAACGAATTTGTCTATGATTCTGAAACAAATGATAGTAATGATGATGAAGTTTATGAAACAGATACTTATTTTACACAAGATCATGTATCAGCAACAACTGAAGTTATTTCTAGTAAGGATAATGTAGAAAATATAGAAGAAATTAATAATCTTCAAGAAGATGAAGTTATTATAGACATGACAGAATATTTAGATTTTGATGATAACGAATTTGTCTATGATTTTAAAACTGATAACAACGAATCTGTCTATGATTCTGAAACAAATGATGGTGATGATGAAGTTTATAAAACAGATACTTATTTTACACAAGATCATGTATCAGCAACAACTGAAGTTATTTCTAGTAAGGATAATGTAGAAATTATAGAAGAAATTAATAATCTTCAAGAAGATGAAGTTATTATAGACATGACAGAATATTTTGAAACTGATGATAATCTTAATGAAGAGGTTTTTGAAGTTGAGGAAGATGTTCTTTTTCAAGTTAAAGAAAATACAACAGAGGCAATTGAGTTTATTACTGAAGACAATAAAGAAAATGATATTAAAACAATTAATTATTTTAATGAAGACAAAACAAACGAAGTAGTTATTGATATGACAGAATTTTTTGAAAAAGATTTGGTAAATGAGATGACAGATGAAGTTGCAAAAAATTTTGATATAGCACAAACAATAGTTGAAGTTGAAAAAGCTGTAATAAATGAAAAAAATAATAATATTGAAGTGTTTAATCATGTTGAAGTAGAGACAATAAATGTTATAGCAGAAAAAGAAATTGTAACAAATAATGTTGAAAATAAAAAAGATGATCTAGAAAATATTAAAATTTTTACTGATACTGAATCAAATTTAGATGAAGTTGTTATCAATATTGCAGAAACTTGGGAGGAAGAAGAAACAGATGTAAAAGTGGCAACAATAGATAAGGACATTGAAATTAATTCTGTAGTTGAAAATGAAGTTGTTATTGATTTACCAACAACTTTGGAAAATGAAATAACTAAAACAAATGAAACCGATTTTCAAATTGTTGCTAAAACAGAACAAAAAATAATTGATAATTTAGAAATAGTAACTGTTCAAAATGAAGTAGGTATAAATAAAATTGCAAATGAAGAACAAATAAAAGATGAAATGATTAGCAATATTGAAGAGTTGATGTCTGTTGATATTTTTGCTGAGAGAGATCTTGGTATTGAAATAGTAAATATAAATGAAACTGAAACAGATATGAAGGAAGAGTTAGATGATGAAACTGAAGTTATTAAAATTGTTAATCAAAAGGAACAAATAATAGTTAATACACAAGAAGTTATTAGTAAAAATGAAGTAGAAAATATAGAAGAAATTAATAATCTTCAAGAAGATGAAGTTATTATAGACATGACAGAATATTTTGAAACTGATGATAATCTTAATGAAGAGGTTTTTGAAGTTGAGGAAGATGTTCTTTTTCAAGTTAAAGAAAATACAACAGAGGCAATTGAGTTTATTACTGAAGACAATAAAGAAAATGATATTAAAACAATTAATTATTTTAATGAAGACAAAACAAACGAAGTAGTTATTGATATGACAGAATATTTAGATTTTGATAACAACGAATCTGTTTATGATTCTGAAACAAATGATAGTAATGATGAAGTTTATAAAACAGATACTTATTTTACACAAGATCATGTATCAGCAACAACTGAAGTTATTTCTAGTAAGGATAATGTAGAAATTATAGAGGAAATTAATAATCTTCAAGAAGATGAAGTTATTATAGACATGACAGAATATTTAGATTTTGATGATAACGAATTTGTCTATGATTTTAAAACTGATGATAATGAATCTATTTCTGATTTTGATTTTAAAACTGAAGTTAAAAATGAAGTTGTTGCTCAAGTTCAAGAAATTGAAATAGAGAATAAAGATGTAATAATTAAAAAACAGGAAACAATTTCAGACACTCAAAAAATAGAAGTTATAAAAGAAATGGTAGGAGAAAGAAAAATAAAATTAAATAATTTAGCAGAAAATACAATTAATAATTTAAATAAACAAATAAATAATAAAACTGAAAAACAAAAGATTGAACAAGAAGATAATATACAAAAAGTTACTAATAAAGTTGAAACAATTATTGATTCATTTGAACATCTTACTAATAAATTTTCTCATAAGACAAAAGATAATAAATTGTTTAACAATAATTTAAATATCAATTTAGAAAATAAATTAACTGATGATAATACTATTATTCAAGATCTAAATTTTAGAACTACTAAATTAAACGAAGTATTAAATAATACTGGTCAAGGCTATTCTAATTTTTATATTCCAACTGATGAAGTTTTTACAGAAAAAGAATTAAAAAGATCAGAATTAAATTATCAGACTATTTAATATTAAAAATTATTAATTAATATGGCAAGATTTCAAAAAATTCCTTATTATGATTTAAGACTTGAGGGATTAAAAAATAGATTACCAAATATAATTGGACGCAATGATGAAATAAACAGAATTGCTCGTATAATTACTCGCAATATTCAAAATAATTGTTTGATTGTTGGTAAAAGTGGTATGGGAAAAACAGCTTTGATACATGGTCTTGTTAAAAAATTGAGCAAAGATGTAAATTATAATAAATTAAAATTTATAGAACTTAAGTCTGAAGGATTTTATAATCTTGGTGTAACTAATCCTCCTTTACAAGAATATCAAGAAGCTTTAAACAGTTTACCATCTTGTGTATTATTTATTGATGATTTTGGTTCACTTATACATAATAATATTACTCTTTTTGATAATTTAATATATATATTAAAACCTATTTTAGAACGCTCAGATGTTCAAATTATTCTTACTTTGGAACCTTACGAATATACATGGATAGAAGAAAATTATACTGGGTGGCTCAATTTTTTTGAAATAATTGATTTAAAAAATCAACCATTTAAAGAACAAGTGGATATATTAAAATTAGTATTAACAAAATCAAAAAAAGCAGTATTGGTGCCAGATAATATACTTGAATCAATTGTTAAATATACTGAGCGTTTTGCTGTTTTGGGACAAATGCCTAAGGCCGCTATTAAAATTTTAGATGAAAGTTTGGGTTATGCGAGTATGCAAAAATTGGAAGTGTTAAAAGAAGAAATAATTCAACTTATAATTTCTGATAAAACTAATATTCCATTATCTCAATTACAAACAAATGAAAAAGAATTATTAAAAAATTTAGAAGCAGATATAAATAAAAAAGTAATTGGTCAAGGTCCAGCTATTAAAAAAATTACTTCTACTATTCAAAGAGCTAAATTAGGGTTGAGAAATCAAAATAGACCACTTGGTTCTTTTCTAGTTTTAGGTCCATCAGGTGTTGGAAAAACTGAAACTGCCAAAGTTTTAGCAGAAAAAATATTTGGTAAAAAAGAAAGTTTTATTAGAATTGATATGTCAGAATTTGGACAAGAGCACACAGTACAGCGATTGATCGGCGCACCTCCTGGTTATGTAGGTTATGATTCTGGTGGAGGACTTACTAATCCTATAAAAAAAGAACCATATAGTTTAATTTTATTAGATGAAATAGAAAAAGCTCATCCTAAAGTTTTTGATATATTTTTACAAATACTTGATGATGGGCGTCTTACTTCTGGACAAGGTGAAACAGTAGATTTTACTCAAACTATTATTATGGCTACTTCTAATTTGGCAGTTTCAGAAATTATTGAAGGATTTGAACATAGTAAAAATATTAATTCCGAATCATTTATTAAAGAAGATATTATACCTGTTTTAATTAAAGCATTTAGACCAGAATTTTTAAATAGATTTGATAGTATTATTATTTTTAATCCTTTAGTTTTAGAAGATTTAGTTAAAATTGCTCAGTTAGAAATTAAAAAAATAGAAGAACGAGTAAAAATTCATAAAATTAGATTTAATATAAAACCTGAAGTATTAGCCAAACAAATAGAGAAATTTGTTGATCATCGTTTTGGCGCCAGACCAATTAGACGATTTATTGAAGAAACATGTGAAACATTAATTACTAAAAATTTATTAAAATAATTAGAAAGATATGTCTAATAATGAAATTTTAAAACCACTAGAAAAAATAATTTTTAGTCCTGAAAATTCAGATAATAAAGCAAGTGCACCAACTGTAAAACAAGTTCAAATTATGTTTGAAAAAAGAAAACAAGATTTGGAAGATTTACGATTATTAGTGAGCGTAAATTTTTATAAAAAAATGGTGAAAAAGATAAAACAGGAAGAACAACAATTTTTAGAAATTTTTAATTTAGCTCGACATAAAAAACAAGTTTTACAAAAGTATTCATTTGTTTTAGATCCACAATATTTTGAACAAAAATTTTTATCTAATTAATAATTTTTATTAAGGTATGTCATATATTACTATTGGGCGAAATATTTTTCGAGGAAAAACTACTCAAATTAGTTATGGTGATCAAGATCGTCTTCGTCATACTTATATGATTGGAAAAACAGGTGTAGGTAAATCTACGGTTTTCCAAAATATGTGTTTACAAGATATAGAAAATTATAAAGGAGTTTGTTTTATTGATCCGCATGGAGAATCAATAGATTGGTTATTACAAAGAATTCCGCCTGATTTTTTAGAAGATGTATATTTATTTGATCCTAGTGATATTGAATTTCCGTTTGGTTTAAATTTACTACAAGCTAAAGATGAACAAGAAAAAGATTTTTTGGTATCAGAATGTATTCAAATTTTTTATAAATTATTTGATCCTGATAAAACTGGTATTATTGGTCCACAATTTGAACATTGGTTGCGTAATGCCGCCTTAACTGTTATGGCTGGTCCAGAAGGTGGCAGTTTGATTGAAATTCCTAAATTATTTGTAGATAAACAATTTGAATTGAAAAAAAGAAAATACTTAAAAGATCCCACAGTTTTAGAATTTTGGAGTAAACAAATGGCTAAAACAAGCGATTTTCATAAAAGTGAGATGTTGAATTATTTTAGTTCAAAATTTGGACATTTTTTGAACAATGCTATGATGCGAAATATTATTGGTCAACATAAAGATACTTTAGATTTTGATTATTTAATAGAGCATAATAAAATATTATTAGTAAATTTATCTAAAGGAAAAATTGGGGAGACTAATGCTCAGATGTTGGGTTTGATAATTATGTCAAAATTACAGGCTGCTATTTTGAAAAGAGCTAAGATAGAACCTGAAAAACGCTCACCTTATTATTTATATGTTGATGAATTTCAAAATTTAGTAACTGATACTTTTGCTAGTCTGCTTAGTGAATCTAGAAAATATGGTTTGGGAGTGCATTTAACTAATCAATATTTTGCTCAATTGCCAGAAAAAATTAAAGATGCTATTTTGGGTAATGTAGGAACTATAATAGCTTTTGAAATAGGAATGGAAGACGCAGAAATTTTAAGTAAAGAATTTGAACCTTTTACTAAAGAAGACTTTACTAATTTACGAAAGTATAATTTTTATATTAGATTGATGATTGATGGTAAAACCAGTAAAGCTTTTTCTGGAGAGAGTTTAAAACCAAATAATATTAGTATATCTAATTTAACTGAAGAAATTATTAAAGTAAATCAATTAGCTCGTGGTACACCGAGGATATTAGTGGAAGAACAAATTAAACAAGCATTAGCCTAGAATTTTTATTATATAATTTAAGATGTTATGGATTCCCGTTTTGTTTCTTTGTTAAAGCTACGGTGAAGGCGTAAGGCGGGAATCTATCTCATCCTTTGTTATTCCCGTTCTCCTTTTGTCATTCCCGTTCTCCTTTTGTCATTCCCGTCCCTACCTACGTGAGGATAAACTCCAGCGGGAATCTATAACATCTTAATCAATTTTTTTAATAAAATATTATTTATTTAAATTTGTTTTATTTTTTTAATCTATATTCTATTTGTTTTTATAATTCTGTTTTACTGGATTTCCGTTCATTCTTCTTGTCATTTTCGCTTACTCTTCTTGTCATTTCCGTCCTCGCCTACGCGAGGATAAACTCCAGCGGGAATCTATTCAAAACAAGAATTTATAAACAATTAACTTATAATACCGACCAACACCCCCCAACCCCCCTCAAGGGGGGAATAATTCCTTTCGTCTTCGCTAAAGCTATGGCGAGACAAGCAAGAGAGGATTTAATAAAATAAATTAAAATTAATGTTTTATTAAATTTAAGTGGTTTTGATTAAATTTTTATATAATAACTCCTCAAGAAGAAAGTTTTGTGTTAAAATATGATTATGAATTTACATACTCCTTTGGTAAAAATTAATCATATTAGTAAATCATTAGGTACTAAGTTAAAAAAACTTGGTCTTTTAACTGTTCAAGATTTATTATTTTTTTTACCTTTTCGTTATGAAGATTATAGTCAAGTAAGAGAAATAGATAGTTTGTCAGCAGGTGAGCAAGTAAGTATTCGTGGTAGAGTAGAAGTGATCAAGAGTCGTCGATCTTGGAAAAGTAAAAAATTGATTACTGAAGCAGTTGTAGCTGATGAAAGTGGAAGATTGCCAATAATATGGTTTGGACAAACTTTTATTACTAAAATTTTGAATCCAGGAGCAATAGTTTATTTATCTGGAAAAGTAACTGATAGTAAAATTGGTTTACAAATGGTTAATCCAGCTTATGAAAAGGAATCAGCTCAAAAAGCTAGAGGAGAAGTAGAACTTACTCATACTGGTAGAATTGTACCGATGTATCATTTGACATCAGGAATTACACAAAAACAAATTCGTTTTTTAGTTAGTCAAATTATTCATTTAGCTGAAGAAATAAAGGAATGGATTCCAGATAATATTTTGGAACGAGCAGATTTAATACCATTGTCTGAAGCAATGCGAGGAATTCATTTTCCGATTGATGATACAGATTTACAGCAAGCTATAAAAAGATTAAAATTCGGTGAATTATATATACTTCAATTACGCGCAGAGATGGTGCGTCAGACTTTGAAAAGATTTTCAGCAGAAAGGATTGTTTTTCAAGAAAAAGAAATTAAAAACTTTGTAAACAGTTTGCCATTTCATCTTACTCAAGCTCAACGAATAGCTGCTTGGGAAATTTTATGTGATATGGAAAAAGATGAACCAATGAATAGACTGTTAGAAGGTGATGTGGGTTCAGGAAAAACAGTGGTAGCAGCTTTGGCTTTGTATAATTCAGCTTTGAATGATTTTCAAGGTGTTTTGATGGCACCAACAGAAATACTTAGTAGACAACATTATGATTCTTTAAATAAATTATTAGGTGATAAATTGCGTATTGCTTTATTGACACATTCTCAATTTTTAATTTCCAATTTTCAATTTTCAAACAAAGCTAAAATTTCCAATGATAAAATTTCTAAACCACAAGTAATAAAAGCAATTAAAAATGGTGAAGTAGATATTATTATTGGCACTCATGCTTTGTTATCAGAAAAAGTAGAGTTTAATAAATTAGGTTTAGTAATTGTGGATGAACAGCATCGGTTTGGAGTTGAACAGAGGAAAACTATAAAAGAAAAAACTAATAATTCAAAAATTTTACCTCATTTTCTTAGTATGACTGCTACACCGATTCCTCGTTCTTTTGCTCTTACTTTATATGGAGATTTAGATCTATCTATTATTAATGAAATGCCAGCTGAGAGAAAAATTATTAAAACTAGAGTAGTAGAATCATATAATCGTGCTAAAGCTTATGATTTTATTCGTAATCAAGTAAAAAAAGGCAGACAGGTTTTTGTTATTTGTCCACTTATTAGTCAAAAGTCTATAAAGTCAGAAAGTCAAAAGTTTACTGAAAATTATTTAGAAATATTGAATTATCCAGATAATGATTTTATAAATTTTGATGAGAAAAAAACTGTAATGAGTGAATATGAAAGATTATCTAAACAAATTTTTCCTGATTTAGCTGTGGGTTATTTACATGGTAAATTAAAAGCAAAAGAAAAAGAAGAGGTTATGAATAAATTTTCTAGTGGGGAATTAGATATTTTAGTTTCTACTTCGGTAGTAGAAGTAGGTGTAAATATTCCTAATGCTAGTGTAATGATGATTGAAGGCGCTGAAAGATTTGGTTTGGCTCAATTACATCAATTTCGAGGTCGAGTAGGTCGGAGCAATCATCAATCTTATTGCTTTGTGTTTACTGATACAGATAATGAAAAAGCTTTGGAAAGATTGCATTTTTTTGAAAACAATCATGATGGTTTCAAAGTAGCAGAATATGATCTTCAAACTCGCGGTCCAGGAGAAGTATATGGCACTAATCAAAGTGGAGTATTGAGTTTTCGTTTGGCGTCTATGAAAGATACGGAATTGATAAAATTATCTCGTGATTTAGCAAAAGGAACAAATTTTGAAGAAAATAAGATCTTAAAAGAAAAAGTAAAAGAATGGGAAAGAGGAGTGCATTTGGAGTAAATAAAATAATAAAATTATTATTGTGTTAGTGATTTTTTGATATTAAAATATTTTTATGAAGAACAAGGAACTCCCGTAAAAATATTGTTTGGATCATTAGACTCACATTCACTTTCTGTCATATTTCCCAATTCTTCTACATTATTCCCGATTATCTTTATACAGCATGATCTATGTGCTGATGATTCGGATGCTGATGATTCGGATGTTGAGTGGTTTTGGATGGATATTTTTTATTATCAACATTTTCACATTCTCCTAAATATTCAAAATGCATACCATCAGTTCTATGGACTTTTGGAGGAGCACTCCAACCCCAACCTCCCCAACGAAAGTTATTTCTTTCAAATATTTTTATCCATTCGTCAGGCCAAATTGACCAAGGATCTGTACCATTATTAAAATTATTAAAACAGCTTTCAAGTTTTTTATCTAGTCTGTCATACATTTTATATGGGTCATCCGGCTTTAATTTTTTTAGGTTTTCTAGTCCTCTTTTATATATTGGACACCATTTTTCAATTGTATCTCCTTTTTTTGATTTTGATAGTGGAGTTTTAAAATCCCAATTACTTCTAGTCATAAAATCAACTGCTAAACCATTGACATGCATGTCATAAGTAATTTTTTTAAGTGGTTCTCCGTTTTTTCTAGAATATCCTACACCATTGCCAATTTTTTGAGAAACTAAACCTGCTCCATCTTGTATTCCAGCGAGATCTGGTACTTCTTTATTTTTAAAATCTTTCATGTAATGGAGAATACCTTTTATTTCAGGATCATCACTGGCTAAGATTTCGTCAGAGACTTTTTCCCAAGCACTAGCACTATATTTATTCACCTGTACTTTGAATAAATTAAACATTTCAACAGTTTCTAATTCTGGTTTTTTTCCAATTTCTAAATGAAATTTTTCCATTAGACATTGTTCATTAACAGTTTTACCAGAAATACTGTCTTCACCTTCAGCATATGTTACTGTAGATTCTAGATTAAAATATTGAGTTTCTAAAGCTTTAAATCCAACTAAATAAGGATTAATAGTATAGAGAATTGTATAAGAACCAACTGCTATTAATAATCCTATTATAGATTGTCCAATTCTTTTTTGAGCTGCTTTTATTTTGTCTGGCGAACCACCTGATATCATCCATTGAATACCAGCAACTATTATCATAAAAACAGCTAAGATACTAATAGCTATAACAGAATACTTGTAAACAGCTACAAGATATTGTTGAAAGAAATCAGTTTGAATAAATGTTTTTCCATCTTTTTTTGTTATTTTAAGTCCACCTGTAAAGTTTAATCCAGGTATGCGTATTTGTAGAGTAGGTTGAGCTACCATTCTGTCTATTTCATTGACTGTTAAGGAGACAGGAGTAGCTGTGTTGTTGGATGTATTATTTAAATTTGTAATAGAACCTGTTTCGTAAATTTCAGAAATTTTTTCAAACATTAAATTATGACCTTCTTGATTCATGTGTAATCCATCTGTCATAGCATAAAAAGGATTCATTTTATATTCATCAGCACTATCTTTAATAATAGAATAAATATCTACAAAATAATCAATTCCTTCAGGTTTTCCTTTTAGCCATTCGTGATTTTTAATAATATTATCACCCCATGTTTGAGTCCAATCTCCATATTTTCCAAAAGGTTGGGCACTTATAACTATAACAGTTATATTTTCTTGTTCAGCATCTCGAAATATTTCAATTAAATCGTCTTGGCTTGGTTTTAATTCTTTGGCTAATCCATTTAAACCAGCATAGATGATTAATTCACTAAAACCTTTTCCTTTGACATTGTCATTGAATTGATTTTTGAAATATTTAGTAGTTTGTCCACCTTTTGCAAAACATTCAAAGTTTTTATCAGGATAAGCTTCTCTAAGCTGGATTACAAAACCCTTCCTATAAGGAAGATCTTTACAGCCATGAGAAAAACTAGAAGAACCAATTATTGCAACTTTTGGTTTGTTAGCAGAGACTTGTTGAGGAAATATTATGAATAAGATTAAAAAAATAATTGTAAGTAGAATTTTCTTCATATTATTTTATTTTTTATCACCAAAAAGATTATTAAGTTCATTAGCTAAATCATTGGTAGAATTTATTTGTTTATTATTCAAAAATATTGTTGGTATATTTTTGATACCAAGCAACTGAGCAAGAATTTTATTTCTTTCTAAATAATTTGAAGTTTCTTCATTTTTGAGACATTTTTCAAATTTTCTGGTATTTAAATCTAATTTATTGACAATAGCATTGAGTATAGAAGGGGATAATATTTTTTCATTTTCAAAAACAAATATTTGGAATGGCCAAAATTGTTTTTGTTTACTGGCACAATAAGCGTACTGATGAGCTAAAATTTTGTTTTCATCAAAATTATTTAAGAGAGTATTTTTCCAAACCAATTTAATTTGAGTAGGGTATTTTTTTAAAAGATTTTGGAAAAAAGCTAAATGTTTTTTACATTCGGTGCAATTATAATCTTCAAAAACTATAATTGTGGTAGTAGCTTTTATGTTTCCATAAATAGGATCTTGAGAGTAAATAGGAATATGGAAATTTTTTACCATTTTTGCTTTTTCATATACAGAATCACTAGGTAATAAAGGTTTAAATTGGTAAATCAAAAAAACTAATAATCCTAAAGATAAAATTATTACAGGTAAGAAAATTAGCCAAAGATATTTTTTAGGAATCATAATTTAATAGTTAATAATCCAGTTTGATTTTTATCAGTAAAGTATAACATTTTTTCATCTGCACTAATAGAAATAGTATCAATAGTATAATTTTTATTACCAGTAGAAATTTCAGTTTTGGTACCAGTTTTTAGATCAATTTTATAAATATTATCATATATGTTGTCAGCAATAGAAGGAGCAAAACCACTACCGATTGGCAATGTTCTAGGAACAGCGCAGTAAATAAAACGACTATCAGCAAAAGTACATTTATTTGTCCAAGTATTTATTTCTAATGAAGTTCTGTTGTATCCCATATTATTGACTCCTGTGTCAGTAATCCATAATTCTGGTTTGAAATCATTATTTGCATTATAGACACTATAAAGTAATTTGTCACCAGTTGGCGACCATTTTGTTTCTAATCCATAACCTTCTACAATAATGGAAGGAAAATTTTCATTATTTTGTCCAATAAATAAAACTTGCTGTCTATCTTCACCAAGTGGTTCACCAGTTAGAGACATGGCTACAAATTGTCTGGTAGGGGACCAATCTACAATTACTTTGTGAGCATTTTCTCCCATATGTTCTATATAAGAAACATTTTTACCATCAGGGTCAGAAGTTATTAACCAACGATTTTCTGGAGCTAATCCAATACTTTTGGCAGCTATTTTGTCACTTTGGCTGGAAAAAGAAAAATCTTCCCAATAAGCTGGTAAAGTAACTTGTTTATTAGTATTGAAATTATAATAAATATTGGAACCATCAGGATATTCAAGAATAGCTTCATCTGAAGTAGGTGCCCAATTTATATTACTTATATTATAAAATATTTTATCACTCATTGAAGCTATTGATCCATCTTTTAAAACACGATAAAATTTTCCATCACTTTCATTATAAAAGTTAATATTACCTGAATTATCAATTTTAACACCTGATACAGGAGAATCTATTTGTCTGGTTACCGCATCTGGAGTAGTTATTTCAGTATAAATTTGACCAGATTCTGGTAAAGTTTCAAATTGTTCAGTAGGAGTAATATCTGTGCTTTCTCCGGCAGTTGGAAGTTGTTCTCCTATTTGACTAGTCGGAATTGTGTCTTCTGGTAGAGTAGTGGTGGGAACAGGTTTTTTATAAAAAAATACTCTATACAAAAGGTAACCAAGAATAATACAAATTAGGATAAATATTATAGCAATTAGTAGGCGTTTTTTTTTCTCAGTCATATTTTTAATTATTAGATTAAAATAAAGATTGATTAATTAATTCATTTATTTGAGCTTCCATTTGATTTATTTTTTTATTACTTTCTTGTTGTATTTTTTGTATTTCTTTTTGATTGTTAGCTATTTTTTTATCAACTTCTTTTATTTTTTTATTTAATTCTTTTATCTTTTTTCTTATTTCAGCAATTTTTTTTAAATAATCTCCTATAAATCTTGAAGCTGTTTGTGCAACATAACCACAAATTACTAAACCTGTTCCAGCAGCAAGAATTAATATGACACCAATTAAAAAGACTATTAAACAAATAATTAATATGAATAATAATTTTGTAGTTTCAGCAACTATTTTTGCTTGTTCTATTTTTTTTCGTATTTCATGAGGTCTTTTTTCTGATTTTAATTTTTTTATCTTTTTTTCATAAGGTTTGATTTCCTTTTCTGCTTTTTTTTGTTCTTTCTTTATTTCATTTTCTAATTTTTTTATTTCTTTTTCATGTTTCATTTTATTTATATCTTGCACAATTCCTGATCTTTGTTTGGTTTCTCCTTCTCCTTCTCCTTCAGGCTGTCCTTCTTCTCCTTCGGGTTTTTGTTCTCCTTCAGGCTGTCCTTCTTGTGGTTGTCCTTCTTCTTGTGGTTGTCCTTCTTCTTGAGGTTGCTGTCCTTCTTCTCCTTCGGGTTTTTGCTCTCCTTCTTCAGGTTTTTCTTCTTCTTTTGGTTTATCTTCTCCTTCTTGAGGTTGCTCTCCTTCTTCTCCTTCAGGTTTTTCTTTTCCATCTTCAGGCTGTCCTTCTTCTCCTTCGGGTTTTTGCTCTCCTTCTTCAGGTTTTTGTTCTTCTTCAGGTTTGTCTTCTCCTTCTTCTCCTTCAGGTTTGTCTTCTCCTTCTTCTCCTTCAGGTTTGTCTTCTCCTTCGGGTTTTTGCTCTCCTTCTTCAGGTTTTTCTTCTTCTTTTGGTTTTTGTTCTCCTTCTTCTCCTTCAGGTTTTTGTTCTTCTTCAGGTTTTTGTTCTCCTTCTTCTCCTTCAGGTTTTTGTTCTTCTTCAGGTTTTTGTTCTCCTTCTTCTCCTTCAGGTTTTTGTTCTTCTTCAGGTTTTTGTTCTCCTTCTTCTCCTTCAGGTTTTTCTTCATCATTTTCAGTTGAAGCATCTGTTTGTTCATCTATGGAATTATCTGGATTGTCTATACCAAAATTATCTAAATTTTCTAAACATTCATCATCTGTATTTTCTTCTAATACATCTTTAGAATCTAAATTCGCTAAAATTTCTGAAATATTATCAGCAATGAATTTTTTTATAGTTTCTTCAGTTTCTTTTGGTAGTTCAATTCCAAGTTTAGACAAGACTTCAGCTAAAGGTTGAGTAATTTCATTTTCAACATTGTTCGTAATTTCATTTTCAATATCAGATGAATTCATACTATCTGTTTAATAATGATTTGGTAGCTTGTAAGATTTTTTTACAATCAAGATAATACTTTTTAATTTCTTTTTCTAGTTTATTTTCATCAGTAAAACCAAATTTTTCTAACATTTCTTGATTGAAAATTTCTATTTGTTCAGCTCTAAGTTTAAATAATTTTTTAAGTATTTCTTTTATTTTACTTTCATTTTTTACTCGGATATATTTTTTTATTTCAGCTTTAAAATAATCCATTTCTTCTGTAACTTGTTTTTTCCAAACATCAATTGGAACATTTTTGTTATGTTTGGTTTGTTGTTGACTTTTTTTTAGAGCCACCGCCCATTGTCTTTCAAAATCATTCATAAATTTTAAGACAGTAAATAATTATTTTCTTTTTTGATTAAATTATAAGTTTTTTTTCTTTTATTTTTTTGTTCTAGAATGTTTATTATTAATTCGTCTATTACATCGTGTAAATATTTTTCTATATTTCTAACACCTTCATATTCATTATAAGTTTCTTGGGTGAGATTGTCCAAAATATCAGGACTAAATTTAATATTAAGAGATAGTTTTTCAGTAAGTTCTTTATTTATATTGATAAGATTTTTTTCAATAATTTTTTTAGTGGTTTCTTTACTGATTGGCTCAAAGATAATAATATTATTTAGTCGATTTAATATTGCTGGAGATAATTCATCTTTTAATTTGTTTAAGATATTTTCATTTCTAATTTTAAAATTTGATTTATTTTTAGTAAATCCAATACCAGAAGAACGAAATAATTCTCCACCTAAATTGGTAGTCAAAACTATGATAGCATGTTTGAAATAAGTTTTTTTACCAGCACTGTCAGTTAATTCTCCTTCATCAAGAATTTGTAATAATAATTTAATAACATCAGGATGGGCTTTATCAATTTCATCAAATAAAATTATACTATAAGGATATTTTTTTATTTCATCAGTAAATTTATTTCTTTCTTTATGTCCAATATAACCCACAGGAGAACCAAGTAATTTGGAAGTACTGTGACTTTCGGAAAATTCACTCATATTTAATTTTATCAAGGTTTTTTCATCATGATACATTTCTTTAGCCAAGATTTTAGCCATTTCAGTTTTTCCTACTCCGCTCGGTCCAACAAAAAGAAAAGAAGCTAAAGGTTTATTTTTTTTATTGATTCCTAGTTTAGCTTGAAGAATAGATCGAGTAATAGTTTCAATAGCTTGATCTTGACCAATAATTTCTTTTTGAATTTTTGTAGGTAGAGAACGAATTTCTTCCCATTCATTAGACAAAAGAATTTTTTTCGGAATATTTAATTTATTGGATAAAACATGAGCAATCTCTTTGGAAGTGATAGTTTGTTTATTATTTTTTTGTTTTGTAGCCAGAATTTCTTTTTCTAGTTTAGAAATTTTTCTTTTAATAATTTCAATTTTATTTTTATATTTAATAGCTGATTCAAAATTTTCTTGATCAATAGCTATTTCTTTTTGATTTATTAAATTTTCTTTTTCTTGTAAAAGTTGATATTTTTTTTCTTCTTCTTTACTAAAAGGTTGATTGGCTTTGGCTGAAGCACAAGCTTCATCAATTAAATCAATCGCTTTGTCTGGTAAAAAATTATCATGAACATAACGAATACTTAAATTAACAGCTGATTCTATAGCTTCAGTAGTTATTTTGGTATTATGAAAATCTTCATAGTATTTTTTTATGCCAGTGAGAATTTGAATTGTTTCTGCAGGACTTGGTTCTTCAATAAAAACTTGTTGGAATCTTCTTTCTAAGGCAGGATCACTACTAATATGTTTTTTGTATTCATCAAGTGTAGTAGCACCAATACAGTGCAGACTACCTCTAGCCAAAGCAGGTTTAAGTATATTAGCAGCATCCATTGCTCCTTGAGAAGAACCAGCGCCAATAATATTATGTAATTCATCAATAAAGAGAATATAATCTGAAGATTTAGTGATCTCATCAATTACTTGTTTGAGTCTTGATTCAAATTCTCCTCGGTAAATTGTACCGGCAATCATCATAGTAAGATCTAGAGAAAGAATTTTTTTATTTTTTAGTATATTTGGAACATCACCTTCAATAATTTTTTTGGCTAAACCTTCTACAATAGCAGTTTTTCCAACTCCTGGCTCACCAACCAAAACTGGATTATTTTTTGTTCGTCTAGAGAGAATATTGATTACTCGTTCAATTTCTTTTTCGCGTCCAATAACTGGATCAATATTTTTTTGATTTTTTTTATCAGTTAAATTTTTGGTAAAAATATTTAAAATATTGAGATTATTTTTTTTGGATTTTGAAGATGCAGTAGAGCTATTTTCTTCAGGAGTAGGAGATTGATTGGGAATGACATTTTCTATTTCATTGAGTATTTCAGACACTTCTTCAATTTCTGGAAAATTTGAAGTACTTTGAAGGACATTTTCTATTTCATCTTCAATTTCTTCTTTATTTAATTTAAATTTATTTATAATATTTTCTATTGTTTTATTATTGGTATTGATAAAGGAAAAAAGAAGATGTTCAGTACCAACATGTTTATGACCACGATTAAAAGCTGTAACCATAGCTTTTTCTATAATTTTTTTGGAATTTTCGTCTAAATTTGGTACTGTAGTAGTATTACTTTCAGTTTTAGGAATTTGTGATAAATTATCTATTAAATTATAAATATATTTTTTTTCAATATTATATTTTTTGAGAATTTCATTGGCAATAGAACCTTCTTCTTCTAAGAGAATTACAAACAAATGAAGTGGAGAAACTTCAGGATTATTTAAAGAAGTAGCCAAACTCATAGCTTTGGCTACAATATTTTTTAGATGAGTAGAAAAACGGTTAAGAAGTTGTTCAGGATTCATAGATAATTAAACTCACTAAAAGTAAATTTCTTGCTTTTATTGTAATATTATTATATACTTTTTTTATATTTTTAGCAAAGAATTTTATGTTTTCAAAACACATTTTCAAAGCTTATGATATTAGAGGCCTTGTTCAAGGTGAATTATCCGAAGAATTAGCTTTTAGACTAGGTCGAGCTTTTATTGTTTTTTTACGAGAAAAAGGTCAAGATTTAAGTAATAAAAAAGTTGTTATTGGTAGAGATATGCGTTTGACTAGTCCAGTTTTTTCTGAAGCAGTAATTAGAGGATTTTTAGCAGAAGGAGTAGATTGTGTAGATATTGGATTGTGTTCTACTCCACTTTTTAATTTTACTTGTGCTCATTTTGCTGATCATCTTGGTGGTATTATGGTTACAGCTTCACATAATCCAGCAGAATATAATGGTTTTAAGTTAACTTTGGGAGATGGATTGCCAATTGGTTTAGTTACTGGTATGGAAAGAATAAAACAATTAGTTTTAGAAAATAATTTTGATTCTCAAATAAAAAATGCTCAAAAAACAGAATTTGATCCTTATCCAGATTATGAATCAAAGATTTTTTCTTTAGTGGAAATAGAAAAATTAAAAAATAAAAAAATTGTAATAGATTTTGGTAATGGTATGGGTTTGGTTACTTTTGATAAATTATTAAAGAAATTGCCAGTAACAGCAACCTATCTTTATCCTGAACCAGATGGTAATTTTCCCAATCATGAAGCCAATCCTTTGAAAACAGATACTTTGGTAGATTTACAAAAAAAAGTATTAGAAGAAAAAGCAGATTTTGGTTTTGCTTTAGATGGTGATGCTGATAGAATTGGTTTGGTAGATGAATTAGGTCAAGTTGTTCCAGCTTCATTTGTTGGTGGTTTGATTGGTTTAGAAGTTTTACAAAAGCATCTGGGAGAATTGATGTATTATGATTTACGCTGTTCACGAGCAGTAAAAGAAGTGTGGGAAGAAAATGGAGCTAAGACTGATATTTGTCAAGTTGGTCATGCTAATATCAAGAAAATGATGAAAGACAATCAAGCTAAATTTGCTTCAGAATTATCTTTACATCTTTATTTTCATGATACTTATGATTTAGAATGTCCAGAATTATCTTTTTTATATATATTAAAAATTTTGTCTAAACAAGAAAAAACTTTAAGTCAACTTTGGCAACCATTGAATCGTTATTTTCATTCAGGAGAAATTAATTTTGCAGTAGAGGACAAAGAAATGATAATGAAGAAGATAGCAGAAAAATATGCTGATGCAGAAATAAATAAATTAGATGGTTTATTGTTTACTTATCCTGATTATTGGTTTAGTATTCGTACTAGTAATACTGAACCAGTTTTGCGTCTCAATTTAGAAGCTCGTAGCAAAGAAAAAATGGTAGAAAAAGTGGCAGAAATTAAAGATATTATAAAATAATTATTTTATATAATTTAATTGGTTAAAATTTGTATCTTAATATTAAAATAAAACTACCAGATTTTAATCTGGTAGTTTTTTATTGTTATGAATAATAATTAAATATTTTCAGTTAGTAATTTTTTTGGTTGAGATTCTCTTGTTTTTCTTTGATAAACTTCAATAACTTTGGGAATTAAATTTTTCCATAAATAATTTTCTTCTATAATTTGTTTATTTTCAATACCAAATGATTTTTTTTCTTCATCATTTAAATTGATAAAATATAACATTTTTTCTTCTAAATCTTGAACATCATTTTCTTTGAAAATAAGATTATCATTAGTATTAAGTTCTAAATGTTCAGCAATATCTGTTAATAAAACAGGTTTTCCATGAGACATAGCTTGAATAACAGTGATTGGTAATCCTTCGTTAAGTGAAGGATGAACTAAAGCTAAAGAATTAGCATATAATTGATCAACTGTTTTTCCTGATTGAAAATCTGTAAAAATTATTTGATTATTAGAGCTAGCTAATTCATGTAATTGACGAACATAATCATCAGTAAAAGCAGAACCACCAACAATAGCTAATTTAAGATTTTGAATAGTTTTATTTTCTGGATTATTTTTTTTCAAATTATTGAAAGCTTCAATTAAAATATGAGCACCTTTGTGAGGAATAAGACGAGAAATCATAACTAAGTATTCATCTTTTTTCAAACCAAATTGAGTAATTTGATCAGAATCTTTTTCTTCAATAGGATTGATACCATTAGGAATATAAATTGTTTCTTTATTGTATTTTTCTAAACAATATTTTTGTAAACCTTGAGAAATTACAATTGTTTTGTGAGGAAAAAAACAAGCTGTTTTTTCACCTAAATGTAAAATCAATTTTGCTAAAGGATTCCATTTTTGATGATAACGATCAATACAATGAAAAGTAGTTATCACCAAAGTTCGCGGAGCAAATATTCGTGGTATCCAAGCTAAAAGAGAAGGACCAACTCCATGATAATGAATAACATCAAAATTATTTTTAATAGCATGAAGAGTAGCAAAAAAAGTATGAGAAATGGCATCTAAATGTTTAGTACGAATACTTGGTAAGTGTTTAATTTTTATTCCAGCAAAAGATTTTTTTTCTTCGGGAGTATACCATTTTCTAGCGTAAACTGTAACATCTTGTCCTTTTTCTACCAAACCTAAAGATAAGTCATGAACATGACGCTCTATTCCGCCTTGAATGGCTGGGATTCCTTTTTGTCCTATCATGGCTATACGCATATGTTTGATATTTAATAATTTAAATTAAGTTTAAATATATTTTATTGCCTTATTTTATTCTTTAATATAAGATTATTAGGCATTTATTTTGTTTTTTTAATTTTATTTATCTTTTGGCTAAAATTAGCCATTTTTTATTTCTTCATTAAATACGAAGATAACACAGTAGTATAGCATACTTTTGAAGTTTTGTCAAGAGTGCTTTCTTTTTTATATTAAATATGACATTAAAAACATAATAAATAAGATTATTTTATTGATTTTTAATTGTTTTATTATTATTGAAAATAAAAAAACTCCGACATTATATCGGAGAGTTTTTAAGAGTATTTTTATTTATTGAATAACAATAATTCCTTTTTCTTTACCTATTTGATCATTGGGAAGAGAGATGTCTATATTTGGTATAGTTTGAGTAATTGATTCTTGAAGATAGTTATCTGTACCAGTTAAAGTTATATTTTTTAATATTATTGGTGTAGTGCCAATCATTTCTGAAGTAGGTGTTAAAGATAATTCAAAATATACTCCAACTTGGGCATAGGCAGGTAGATCGGCTAATGTCCAATTTATTTTTTTTCTAACAGAATCATAAGAAATATCTTGACCATGACTAACACTACTTTTACCAGTTAAAAAAATATAATCAGGTAATTCAGCGCTAAGATTGAGATTTTTTATTTGACTAGTAGCATTTTGTATTTTTAACATTGCCCAGTATTTTGTTTCTTTACCAACTCTAGCTGGTAAAGGACCTCTGCCAATTTGATCACCTTCATTAGTATAATATCTAGTTTCTGCTTCTAAACTTAATTGTGTGCCAATAGCAATACTAGGAGATTGAGCTGAAAGTTCATATTTAGCAGAAGTAATATTTTCTAATTCAGATTGAAAACGAGGTGAGAGATTTAAAGTTTGATCTACTCCACCTTGTGGCCAGTAAACAATAGGAATTTGAATATTATATTTGAAAGAATCATTTGGTTTTATTTCACTTAAAGCTGGGAGATTATTTTTATCAATGATAAAAGCTCCATTACTGATTTTACCTAAATTTAATTTATTAATACGAGCAGAATCAATTAGTCCAGAAATAAGAGGTATTTCTATTTGAGCATTAGTAAAAGTAATGTTACCAATATTTTTTATTTCCATTTCTAAAGTAGCTACACCTGTTGGTTTTATTTGTTTCAAATTATTTTGCCAAGTTACAGAGATCTGCGCTTGAGGATAGGTGAGGGCCAATACTTTGCTAATTGTTTTTTGAGGTACAGAAGATTCGTTGACAGTAAGATTAGGAGTAAAATTGAGAGTAATTTCTTTTTGGTAATTTTTAATATCAGTGATAATATCTGCTGTTAGAGAATTTTTTTGTTTTGGAGATAATTCAGAAATTGTCCAAAGATTATTTTTTGTTTCTCCATTATCAGTTTGGATATTAGAAAAATTTATTTCTTTAGTACTAGGTAATAAAAGAGAAATACCATGAAGATTTTTTTCACCAATATTTTCTAAAGAAATAGTGATTGGTGTTTTTCCTTGTGATAAAATTTTATCAGAAATATTTATTTCCGTATTTAAAACGGAATTACGCAAAGTTTTAATAAAAGCAACAGTTTTTTGTTCTTTGACTTTTCTAGAATCTTGACGATAAGAAAGTATAGCAGTGATCAATTCATTGGTGTCGGGTGTGCCATATGCCCAACCGGAAATAATAATAGAACCTTCATCATTTGGTTTTAGATTTGGTAATTCAAAAATGTTTTTTGATTTATTATATTTGGCAGGTTCTATTTTTTCAATGAGGAAATTTTTTGGTAATTTGAGAGTTAAGATAGGAGAAATTAATTTTTTATCACTTTCATTTTTATAAGTTATTTTATAATCAATATAATCACCACTCATAATTTTATCTTTGGAAGGATTGATATCAAGATAAACTAATTGATCAATGTTGGGGTGATAATTAAACCAAAAAATAGTAACGCCGATCAAGAAGATGACAAAAGCTAACAAACTCATGTCAAAAATAAAAAGTTTTTTAGCGTGAGTAAAATTGAGATGATAATTTTTTTTATAATTCATTTTTGCCCAATGAATAGGAGAAAAAAGAAAAGTTAAAAATTTTTTAAATAGAGTGGGTTTGGTAAAATATTTTTTAATAGATTTCATAGAATTAATTTTTGATTTTGTATATAGATAATTATACCTGTTTTACGCTAACAATACAAACGATAGTATAAGAAGTAGATGTTTGTTTACTAATAAACAAGATGATTAAAAAGTTTTAAAAATTTTTTTATTTTATTATTATATTAAATATAAGATATATAAATTTACTAATTTTAATTTTAGTTTAAGTTATTAGTTTTTTGAATATTTTTAATGATTTTAAGATTTTGTTTTTTAAAATAAAATAAAAAACTACCAGATTTTTGGTAGTTTATTTTTTTCTTTTTTTGAGACTTTTGGCGCTAGGGGAATAAAGAGTGTTATTGATTTTCCATTTACTTACATATTGACCAATACCTTGCTGATTGGTTTTATTTTTAACAGTAGTTTTCATTTGTGACCATTTGACTAAACTTTCAAAATTTATTTTGTATCTACCGGCTACTACTACATAAGTAATTTCTTGATTTTTTATAGCTCGACGAATTGTTTGAGCATTTACACCAAAAAGTCGGGCAGCTTCGGAAACAGAGACACGAATTATTTCTTTTTGATCTTTTTGAGCAGTAGTTTCACTCATAGATGTATAAATTAGTCTATACAAATTTTAACATTATTAAATATTTTTGTCAAGTTTTTTTAAGATTATTTGTGTATAATTGTATACAATAGTCTATACAAATAAGATTTTTATTTACTTATTTTAGATTATAGACGAATAAGTAAGATATAAAAATGATTATTAAGATTTAATATTTTTTTTAGTTTTTTATTATTTTCTATAAATAAGTGATAAATGAGGAGAAATTAAATTTGTTGAAATAGTTTTTTGTGATTTTATTTGACAGACAAAGTTTGTATTTTATTAATATGAAATAAAAAATTTTGTTTATGCACAGATGTTTGTAAATTTTGAATTTATGTGGTATAATAATTTATATCATACAGTATTTATAGGGTGTACAAAAAGTGTAACACTCTTTTAATTTGTTCGTCTTCTATTATGAAGAGAAAGATAAATGAAAAAATACTATTATATAAGATAAAGACAAAGAAAGATCCAGAAGCATTTGGACAGCTTTATGATTTGTACATTGAAAAAATTTATAGATTTATTTATTTCAAAGTAAATAGTAAAGAAGAAAGTGAAGATCTTACTAGTGCTGTGTTTTTGAAAGTTTGGAGTTATTTGATTGAACATAAAGAAAAAGAAGTTGATAGTTTTAGTGGATTGGTTTATAAGATAGCTAGAAATATAGTAATTGATTTTTATCGTTCAAAAGCAGTTCATAAAGAATATCCAATAGATATTTTGGAAGAAATTGGTGAGGATGATCATAATTTATATAAAATAGAAATGAATCAAGAAGTAGAGAAGATAATGAAGGATATTAAAAAGTTGAAATATGAATATCAAGAAGTAATTACACTTAAATATGTAGATGATCTGGAAGTTTCTGAGATTGCTGAAATATTGGATAGAAGTCAAACAAATATTCGTGTGATTATGCACAGAGCTATAAAAAAATTAAAAAGTTTTCAAGAGAATAATAAGTAGTGTTGGAATTTTCCTTAATTCTCTTTTAAATAAAAAAAGAGGAAATAAAAAGGAGTGAACAAAAAATAAAATATGTCGCGTGAAATAATAGAAAAAATTAAACAAATGAAAAATTATAATGGTCAGATAAATCCTGATCAAGTTTGGATTGCTAAAAATCGCGAACAGATGATGACTCAAATTAAAAATACAGTGCCAGAGATTAAACCAAAATTTAATTTTAAGATGGTTTGGCAAGCGATAGGAATTTTTATTCCTAATAAGATAGTTTATAATGTAGTTCGTCCATTGGTAGTATTTATTTTAGTGGGAACATTAACTACTAGCGGATGGATTGCAAGTGTTTCAGCCACACAAAATTCTTTACCCGGAGAATTAGGATATAGTGTAAAAAGAGCTACAGAAAAAACTCAAGTAGTAGTAGCTAGTATTATAAGTACAGAAGAAGTAGAAGCTCAAATACATATGGATTTAGCAAGTAAACGAGCTAAAGAAATTAAACAAGTGGTAGTAGAAAATAAAAATAATTCTATAAAGAATGCTCAAGTAGCGATGGTTGATCTAGAAAAATCAATACAGACTGCAGAAAAGAAAATTAAAAGTGTAGGGGAGACAAAACCAGAAAAAGTTTTGGAAGTTAGTAAAAATGTGACTGAAAAAGCAAAAGAAATTAAAGAAAATTTAAAAAATGTAGAAGTTCAAAATAATGAGATTGATACAAATAAGGTACAAAAAATTACTAATGAAATAAGTATTGGTGCAGTAGAATTGGTAGTAAAAAAGAAAGAAGAAGGTAAAGTAATAATTTCTGAAGAAGAAGTCAAAAAGTTAGTTAGTGATCAAATAGAGAGTATTTCTAGTGATGCAAATATAGTACAACAAAAAGCTGAAATAGTAGCAGATCAAATAGTTGCAGTAGAATCTTTACAAACTACTTCTACTACTGAAGTTGCGACTAGTGGTTTGTCAATGTTAGAAAATACTGTTAGTACTAAATCATTAGTAGAAGGAACAAGTAAAACTGTAGCTGATAATATTCAACAAACAGAAAAAAGTTTAACAGAAGCTAAAACATTGGTAGAGAATAATCATTTATTAGAAGCTATTCAAAAAGTAAAAGAAGTAACACAAGTAAATCAAGAAATAGCTCAAGCAGTAAAAGAAACACAAAAAGCTGTGATAGAAGTTCAAAGTCAAATCAATCAACAAAATTTAATAGTTAATACAACTACAAATATTGGATCTACAATTCCGGTTAGCACAACTACAAATATTGGATCCACTACTTCGGTTAGCACGACAATAAAAATAGAAGAAAAAAATTAAAAATAAATAATCGTTCTTTAAAATAATTAATTCAGCTCTGTTCTCTATATTTGTAGAGAATAAGATACTGTGTGGCTAGAATGTCTTTTGATTAAGAGATTTTTTTCTAAAATTCTTTTTAATTTTTTAAAAAAGAAAAAATAAAAATTTCTTTTAATTTTTTTTGAAACAGTAAAAGAAGAAAAGAAAGGAGAAGAGGATAAAAGAGGCATTTTATGCCATACAGTATTTGTCTCGGCAGGGTCGGGACAAGGGCATATCCCGTTTTTCGGGAGAACCACCAAGATATAAAGGTTGAGGCTCGGAAGAGTCATCTGGTGTTAATTCGTTCTGATTTTTCAGAACATTGTCTATTCCTTGGACTTATTAAATCTTTAGATTCAAAAAGCGCCAAAGAATAGATTTGAAATTAATTTTACTATGGTAAAAGTTGCAAAAAAACTTTTCACTATGTCTGTTGTCGCAATGACAATTTTGTGGAGTGTTGGCGTTGCTGCTTTCATTCCTACAGCTGTCAATGCAGTAGATTGTCCAGAGTTAGAAGCTGGTGACTTGTTTAAAGTTCCTGGTAACTCTGCTGTTTACTTATTAAATGCAGACATGGAAAGAATGTACTTCCCAAATGCGGAAGTTTACAAAACATGGTATGCTGACTATTCAGGTGTTGTAGAAATTCCTACTACTTGTGTTGATGCATATCCTGCTCCAAGCGTAGCTCCTTATGGCGTTAACTATCGTCCAGGTTCTCGTTTGGTAAAAGTACAAATCTCAAACAGTGTTTATGCTGTTACTCCAAATAATACAAAAGTAAAGATTGGTAGCGAAGAAGTTGCCAAAGCTCTTTATGGTGATAAATGGGCTTCAATAGTTCGTGATATTGCTGATGTATATTGGCCAAACTTAGTAAACACTGGTTCTGAAATTACTACTGCTGCTCTTCATGATGGTATGTTAGTAAAGAGTGGTGATAATGTTTACAATGTTGAGGATGGTAAACTTTATGAAGTAGATGGCGACCTTGGTGTTGCTAAAGGTGATGTTCGTACAGTATCTGAAAGTCTTGTTTCTGATTTAGAAATGGCTTCAGAAACTGTAACTGCTGCTTCTTTAGTTGAAAATCCAGCACAAACAACAGCTGGTCATGGTACTGGTGATTCAACTGCTCCAGAAACAGGAGTATTCTCTGTTTCTTTGTCAGCTAATACACCAAGTTCAACCAGTGTTCCAAAAAATGGTTCTCGTATTCCATTTACAACTGTTAATTTGAAAGCTGGTTCTCAATCAGCTACTGTTAACACTTTGACAATCAAGAGATCTGGTTTGAGTATTAACACTGATATTACCAAAGTATGGGCTGAAAGAAATGGTGTTCGTGTTTCTTCACAACAGAGTGTAAACTCTAGTGATGAAGCTATTATTACTTTCTCTCCTGTATTAACTATTCCAGCTGGTCAAACTATTACCTTGGATATCGTTGCTTCTTTAAATTCAACTTATGCTACAGGTAATATGTCTTTGGGTGTTGTTGATGGTAGTTCAGTTGTAGTTGGTAACCTGATGTCATTTGTTGATTACACAGTGGCTTTAGTTGATTTGACTGGTGGTGCTGCAACAGCAACTCCAAAAGTTGGTGATACTGCTACTCAATTGGCTGCTTTTGATTTCAGTCCAAATAAGGATGTTACCTTCAAATCTATTGTTTTGAAGAATACAGCTACTGAAGACATGTCCAAAGTATTGGAAAATGTCTATTTGGAAAAGAATGGTAATGTAGTATCAGAATCTGTTACTATTGATGGTCGTTATATGACTATCACTTTGAAAGATGGTGGTTTATTCGTAGAAAAGAATGATAGTGTAACTTTCAGAGTAAAAGGTGATGTAATTGCTAAAGAAGGCACAACAAATCCAGGTTTGACTTTCGTGATTGCTAAAGCAGAAGATGTTTCAGCAACTGAAAAAGCAACTGGTTTTGGAGTAAGTTTTTCTGATTCTTTTGCATTCGCTTTGAACAGTGTTAATATCACTGCTGGCTCAGTAAGTATTACTAAGAAAGCTACTTCTCCTTCTGATACTGAAGTTATCAAAGGCGCTAAATCAGTATTAGCTCTTGTAGCTAATGTAAAAGCTGATGAAGCTATCTCTGCAGAAGGTTTAGTACTTGAAGCTACAGGTTCTGGTATTGCTTCTTCTTCATTTGAAAATGTTAAAGTAACTTTGAATGGTTACTCATTAGGTACTGTTACCCCTGCTGCAACTATGAACTTTGATTCTTCTTTCACTTTGAAAAAAGGTGATAATGAATTGAAAGTTTTTGTAGATGTAGCTACTGATGCTGGTTCAGGAAAGAGTATTAAATTCAATATTGATCAAACTACAGTATTGAATGGCATGTCTCCAGAATATGTACAAAGTGGTAATACAGTAACTGAAACTGATATCAATGGTAGTCCAGCTGGTGCTACTTTGACAGTTCAAGGTGCTACTTTGACTTTGGCTAAGAATGATGGTTATACAGATAGTAGAGAAATTGTTCGTGGTTCTACACAAAACATGTTAGCAAGATTCAATGTAAAAGCAATGTATGATAATGTAAAGATTACTTCTATTGAATTAACTCCATTAACTCCAGCTAAAGCTATTAATACTGGCGCTGTGTCTAATGTTGGTGTGTTTGTTGATGGTACACAATTAGGTTCTTTTAGAGCTTATTCAAGTGCTACTTTTTCAAGTTTGAATTACACTCTTAATAAAGATACTACAAAACCTTTTGAAGTTAGAGCTGATTTTGATTCTACCAGTACTGGTACTGTTAAATTCAATCTCAAATTCAACTTTGAAGATAGTCGTGGTAAGAGTGGTGACGAAACAGCTGTATCTTCTTTAACAACTGTTATAGAAAATGGTACCGTTGTTGTTGTTGCTGATGCAAGTACTCCAGAATCTGGTATTATCTTAGCTAAAGCTGATGTTGAAAACACAGTAGCTGCATTCAAGTTGTCTGCTGTTAAAGATTCTGCTAATTTTACTGAATTAGTATTTAAGAATGGTAATCCAGTTACATCAACTGCTGATGATAGAATCAATACTTACAAATTGTACAAAGGTACAACTTTGTTAGGTGAAGCTAATCCAATCAATGGTGTTACAACTTTCAAGTTGTCTGATAAATTGATTGTTAAGGCTAACTCAAGTGAGGTTATTACTTTGAAAGCTGTTTTGAATCCTATTGAAGATAGAAATAATACAGCTAAGACTGTAAAAGCTTACTTGACTGATTATAAGTATAAAGGTTCTTCAGGCGCTGAAGTTCCTGTAAGTGGTCAAACTTATTCTGGTAATACCATGGAAATTCGTAAGACCATGCCATTGTTCGCTGCTGTCACTCCAGATGCGAGTGAATTATTGAAGTTCACTGTTACAGCTGATTCTAACGAAGATGTTGTATTAACTAAGATTAAATTCGATGTTACTGGTTCTGGCGCTGCTTCTACAACTGAATACAAGTTGTATGATGGTTCTACTCAAGTTAGTTCCACTATTGCTACTCCAGATTTCTCTGGTATTAATGTAACAGTAGGTAAAGGATTAACAAAGACTTTCACTTTGAAAGCTAATACTTCAAATGTAGCTAAAGATCTTAAAGTTCTTGTAACTTTAGATAAAGCTACTCCTGGTGATATCACTTGGGAAGAAGTATTTGTAGATGGTGGAAATGTGAGTACAAATGGTGCTTACTTGAAAGTTTTGCCAATCTCTTATGAGAAAACTTACTAAATTGATTTATTCAGTTTAGTAATTATTTTCTAGATTTAATCTAGAAATAACAAACCCCCGCCTTAGGCGGGGGGTTTGGTTTTTGTTAGTAAATTTATTTGATTTTCAATAGTTAAAGTTTGTTTTGTTATTAAATATTAGTAGTTTTAATATATTTGAAAAAAACTATTTTTTTGCTATAATATAATAAGAAAATTATGAAGCAAATTATTCTTAAAAAGGAGAATAAAACTAATAAGAAATATAATTGTTGGTTAATTTTTGGTTTAATAATTTTAGCTGGATTATTAATTTTTTCTTTTCAGTTATCATTTTTGGTTTTTATTTTTTTGGTATTTTTGGGTATTTTTATTAAAGAGTTTGAAGGTGATTTGTATTTTTTGTTTTTTGTAGATAATAAAAAAGTTAGGAATAATCAATATTTAAGATAAATCAATTCAATTTGACAAGTTTTTTTTATTATGACATAATTATTATTACTATTTTATTAAAATAATAAATAATATGGAGGAAGAAAATAAAAAAATTGATGATATTTTAGAAATATTGAATTTTCTAAAAGATAATTCAGTAACTAAAGATGAATTCCAAGAACATGTTAATGAATTTAAAGAACATGTTAATGAATTTAAAGAACATGTTAATGAATTTAAAGAACATGTTGGTGAATTTGATAATTTTAGAGAACAACAAAAAGAAGAATTTAGAAAAGTTAGAAGTGAAATTATTGATCATGTAGATGGTTTTATAGGATTACATAAACATTTAGAAGTAGAATTAGCAGCAGTTAATAACAAAACTAATCGTTTAGAAAATCATATTAATATGATTGCTAAACATTTACAATTAGAATTACCTTAAAGTTTATTTAATAACAAACCCCCGCCTTAGGCGGGGTTTTGTTTTTAGTAAATATTTTTTATTAATAAGTAAATATTAAATAAAGTTATGGGAATAAATAAGTTTATCTTGTCAAAATAATCTTTTTTTATTATAATGCGTGTATAATTTTATTTTAAAAATATTTAGATTATGTCTAAAAAGATTGAATATTTTATTAAGTTTTTGATTGGATTGACTTTTGTTGTTCCTTGGATAGTAATACCATCTAGCTATATTTTTCCTTTTATTGTACCTAAGATTTTATTATTTAGAAGTTTGGTATTGCTTATGTTAGGAGGTTATATTTTACTTTTAACTTCTAATTGGTTGAAATATAAAATAAAATTAACTCCAATAAATATTGGAGTGAGTTTATTTTTTATTAGTTTTGCTATTTCTACATTTGTAGGAGTTGATTGGTATAAAAGTTTTTGGGATTGTCATGAGAGAATGTTAGGTTTGTTTACAATTTTTCATTATATTGTTTATTATTTTGTTGTTACTTCAGTTCTAAAAGATTGGAAAGAATGGAAATGGTATTTACGATTATTTTTAGGAGCTGGTTTTGTAGTGATGTTTATTGGTTTTTTACAAAAATTTTATAATCCAGAATTATTATTAAATAGAGGAGGTGACCGAGTTTCGGCTACATTGGGGAATTCTATTTATTATAGTGGTTATGGTTTATTTTTATTTTTTATTGGTTTATTATTAGCTCTCAAAGAAGAGAATAAAAAAGGTTTTTGGTTTTGGTATGCAGTAATTGGTTCATTTTTTGGTTTTTTAGGTGTTTTTTTGGGCGGTACAAGAGGTGCTTTACTTGGTTTGATGGCTGGTTTGTTTGTTTTGTGTGTAAGTTATTTAATTATTATTAAAGATCATAAAAATGTTCGAAAAATAATTGCTGGATTAATGATATTGGGAGTTTTGATTGGTAGTTTGTGTTTTGCTTTTAGAAAAACTGATTTTGTAAAAAATATTCCTGGAGTAGGAAGATTGGTTAATGCTTCTTTATTTGAAGGAACAGGAAATACTCGTCTTATGGCTTGGGAGATAGCCTTAAAAGCTTGGCAAGAAAAACCAATTTTTGGTTGGGGACCAAATAATTATTATTATGCTTTTAATAAATATTATAATCCAAAATTTTTGGAATATGGTTGGGGTGAAACTTGGTTTGATAATGCTCATAGTGTGATTATGAACACTTTAACTGTTCAAGGAATATTTGGTATTTTTACTTATTTAAGCATGTTTGGTTTTACTATTTTTGTTTTAATTAAAAAAAGAAAAGCTGGTCAATTAGATAATCATATTTTGGCAATTTCTCTTGCTTTTTTGGTAGCACATTTAGTAGCTAAATCTTTGGTATTTGATGATCCCACTTCTTATCTTTTCTTTTTCTTTTTCTTAGCTTTTATAAATCAAAGCACAGAACTTAAAGTTCAAGTTCAAAATTCTCAAATTAAGAATAATAAAAAAATAATAAACAAAGACATTTCAATTGGTTTAATAATTATAACAGGAATGGTTATTTTATTATTGATTCGTTCTACTAATTTACTTCCGGGTAAAGCTAATAAGGCTACGGTTGATACTTTACGAAGTTTTGAACTTGGTAGTGTAACTACTACTATTGAATTTTATGAAAAAGCGAAAAGTTATCCCTCACCACACATTGATGATATACGAAGTGATTTTGCTAGGACAGCGAGTAGTTTAGTTGCTAATATTATTTCAAATAATCAAAATAAAATTCCAGAAATACAAGAACTTTTAAATTTTACTTCTAGTGAATTAAAAAATAATATTTCTTTGCATCCTAGAGATGTGCGGGTTTATATTAGTTTGGCTCAGATTGTTTTGAATCAATTTAATATTACAAAAGACCTCAATTATTTAATAGAAGCAGAAAATTTATTAACAGAAGCTTTGGTTCATTCTCCCAAAAGACAACAAATACAATATATGTTATCCAGTGTAAAATTGAATTTAGGAAAAATAGATGAAGCTATAAATATTTTACAAAATAGTATTGAAAATGATTCTAAGATTAGTGAAGGTTGGTGGAGATTGGCTTTGTTGAATTATCAAATTGGTAAAATAGATGAAGCTAAAAAAATAGTTCAGCAAGCAAAAGATTTAAGATTAAAATTTGATGAACAGGGAATAAATATTATAAATGGAATTTTAAGCGCGGATTAGTTTTTATGAATAGTAAAAAATTAGCTTTATTTTTTACTGAGGGAGTTTCTCTAAAAACTTGGGAAAAAATAGGAAATCTTGAAAGAGAAATTAAACCTTATATAAAATTAGCAGAAAATTATTCTGAAGTTTATTTTTTTACTTATGGTGGTAGTGAAGATGAGAAAATAATAAAAAAATATTCTGATAAAATAAAAGTTTGTTATAAAAAAAATAATTTAAATAATTTAATTTATAGTTTTTTATTACCATTTTTTTATAAAAAAGAATTAAAGAAAATTGCTGTTTATAAGACTAATCAAATGTCTGGCGCTTGGACAGCGGTATTGGCTAAAAAATTGTTTAAGAAAAAATTAATTGTGCGTTGTGGCTATGAATGGTTGGATTTTTTAAAAAGAGATAATAAAAATAAATTTTTACTTTTTATTATTAAAAAAATAGAAAAATTTGTTTATAAAAATGCTGATAAAATAATTATTACTTCAAAAAAAGATCAAGAATTTATTATAAATAATTTTAAAATCAATCCAGAAAAAATAGAAGTGATAAATAATTATATTGATACAAATTTATTTATAAAAAAAGAAAATAATATAGATAAAAAAAATAAATTAGTATTTGTAGGCAGATTTAATCAACAAAAAAATTTATTTAATTTACTAGATGCTGTTGATAATATGGATGTGGAATTGAATCTGATCGGTAGTGGGGAATTGGAAAATGAATTAAAAGAAAAAGCTCAAAAAATAAAAATAGCTCGAATAAATTTTTTGGGAAATATTTTGAATGAAAAATTAGGAGAAGAATTAAATAAAAATGAAATTTTTATTTTTCCTAGTTTATATGAAGGTAATCCTAAGGCACTTCTCGAAGCTATGAGTACCGGATTAGCTGTTTTAACTACAGATGTAAAAGGTATAAGAGAAATAATAAATCATAAGGAAAATGGATATTTAGTAAATACAGATTCAGATTCAATTAAAAAAGGTTTAGAAGAATTGTTAGGTGATAAAGAATTAAAAGAAAAAATAGGCAACAATGCTAGAAAAACAATTGAAGAGAAGTTTTCTTTTGAAAAAATAATCGAAAAAGAAATAAATTTACATAAAGAAGTAATATGCCAAAAGTAAGTGTAGTCATGTCAGTTTATAATGGAGAAAAATATTTATCTGAAGCGATAGAGAGTATTTTAGTGCAGACTTTGACTGATTTTGAGTTTATTATCGTTGATGATGGTTCTAGTGATACTTCTTGTAAAATTATTGAAGAATATCAAAAAAAAGATAATAGAATTATTTTAATAAAAAATGAAAAAAATCTAGGATTGACCAAGTCGTTAAATAAAGCTATTAAAATTGCCAAAGGAGATTATATAGCTAGAATGGACGCTGATGATTTTTCTTTAAAAGACAGATTAAAAAAGCAGTTAGAAGAAATAGAAAAAGATTCTAAAATTGGAGTTGTTGGCTCAAATGTAGAAATAATTGATTTTAAAGGGAAAAAAATTAAAGATGTATTTATTGAAAATCCAAATGAAAAAATTTTTAATAGAAATTGTTTGGTACATGGTTCTTTGTTTTTTGATAAAAAAATTTTTACTGAAGTTGGACTTTATAATGAAGATTTTAGATATGCGCAAGATTATGAATTTTTATTAAGAATAAGAAAAAAATTTGATCTAGTTAATATTTCAGAAATTTTATATAAGTTAAGATTTAGCAGTAATAGATTATCGACAAAAAAAGTATTTTCTCAAATTTATTTTACTAGTTTAGCAAAATTTAATTTTAAAAAAGAAAATCGAGGAATAATCTATAAAAAAATTGGTTTAGTTTGGGAAAATTTTTATACTTTTGTTTTTATTTATAAATTAGTTTTGGGGGAGTTATTAAGAAAATTTAAAATAATTTCATGATAAAACCATTAGTTTCTTTAGTAATCTCTACTAAAAATAAAGATTATGAAGAAGTCAAAAAAAATGTTAAAAAAATATTAGAAAATCCTGGGAATTTTGAGCTTATTTTGATTGATCAAAATGATGATAAAAGATTTGCTAATTTGGTAGATTGTTTTAAATCAGAAAAATTTTTTTATTTTTCTCAAGATAAAACAGGTTTAGCTCGTGGTCGTAATTTTGGATTTGAAAAATCTAACGGAGAATGGATAATATTTTTTGATGATGATGCTTATTTTGATAAAGTTAATTTTGCTTTAGTTTTAGATTTTCTTAGTAAAGCCAAGACTGATAGCTGTTTTTATGGTCAGGTAAAAATTAGTGCGACAAATAAAGATTATTTGACGAGAGCTACTCATAAACAAAAATTAGATTTTTTACATTTCGATGGAGTTTGTAGTATCGCCTTAGTTTTTTCTCGAAAAATATTAGAAAAAGTCGGTTTATTTGATGAAAATTTTGGTGTTGGTAGTATTTATGGCGCAGGTGAGGAAGCAGATTTGATTTTGAGAATTTTAAAAGAAAATTTTGAAATAAAATATCTAGCTGAATTAATTACTTTTCATCCCCAAGATGTAAAAAATATTTCCAAAATGGATTCTTATGGATTTGGTTTAGGTGCAGTATATAGAAAAAATTTAAATTTTAAAAATTTTATTTTCTTAGTTTCTAAATTTTTATTAGAAATTTTTGGAAGATTATTTTTGACTACAAAAATTTTATTATTAAATGATAAAAATAATTTTCATTGGCATTATCTAAAAGGTTTTATTCATGGTTTTAAAAAATATGAAAAAGATATTACAAGTAAATAAATTATATTATCCTTGGATAGGTGGAGTAGAAAAAGCGGTAGAGGATCTAGCAGAAAATATAAATGATGGAGAAAATTTTGTTTCTCATGTTTTGTGTACAAACAGTAGTGGAAAAGCCAAAGAGGGTAATATAAATGGAGTAAAAGTTTTTTATGCTTCTAGTTTAGGCTTATTTATGAGTCAGCCGATTTCTCTAGATTTTTTTCGAAAGTTTAAAAAGATTAGAAATGATTATGATGTTATAGTGATTCATCATCCAAATCCGATAGCTTTTTTAGCTTGTTACTTATTTAGACCAAAAGGAAAAATAATCATTCATTATCATAGTGATATTATAAAACAAAAAATAACTGGATTTTTTATCAAGCCTCTTGTGTTGAAAGTATTAAAGATGTCTGATAAAATAGTAATATCTAGTCCAAACATGCTTAAAAGTTCAAATATTTTAGCTAATTTTAAAGAAAAATGTGAGATAATTCCCTTTGGAATAGATAAAAAAGAAATCGAAGAAAATCTAGATGAAAACTTGCAAAATCAAATAAAAGAAAAATATGGAAATTATGTTTTATTTGTTGGCAGACTTATTTATTACAAAGGTGTTCATGTTTTATTAGAAGCTGTAAAAGATTTAGATATAAATCTAGTAATTATTGGGACTGGAAAATTGGAAAAAAGTTTAAAAAGACAAGTCAAAAATTTGGGAATAGAAAATAGAGTTTTTTTCTTAAAGAATAAAACTAGAAAAGAACTAATAAATTTTTATAGTCAGGCAAAAATATTTGTTTTACCATCTATTTTTAAATCAGAAGCATTTGGAATTGTCTTACTTGAAGCAATGGCTACTGGAATACCTCTAATTTCAACAGAATTAGGGACAGGGACAAGTTATGTTAATAGTGATGGAAAAACTGGTTATGTAGTAGAAAAAGATAATGTTAAAAAATTAAAACAAGCGATTGAAAAAATATTAGATAATAAAGAAATTGATTTTAAAAATAATTGTTTAAAAAGAATAGAAGAAAATTTTACTTTTGAAAAGTTTATTGAAGATTATAAAAAAGTTTATGAAAATGTTTAAAAAAATAAAATACATTAAGTCGTTAATTTTATTATATTTTTATAAATTTTTTTTAAAAGAAAATGATATAGTGATAGACTGTGGAGCCAATGTTGGTGAATTTATTGATAAGATATACAAAAAAGGAATAAAAATCCACGCTTTTGAACCTCATCCTCTAGCTTTTAAAAAATTAAGAGAAAAATATAAAAATAATAATATTTTTTTATACAAAAAAGGTGTTTATATAAAAAATGATATAGTAAAATTCTTTAATCATAAAAATTTTACAAATAATACAAAGTGGACAGTTGCCACCTCTATGATAAAAGAAAAAACCAATATTGATAAAAATAATTTTTTTGAAACTGAAGTTATAGATTTTGCTGATTTTATCAAAAAATTAAATAAAAAAATAAAAATTATTAAGATCGATATAGAAGGAGCAGAATTTGAATTACTTGATTATTTGATCAATAACGATGTGCATAAGATAGTAGATGTTTTTTTTGTAGAGACTCATGAGAGAATTCCAGGTATGAAAATAAAATATGAAGATCTAAAACAAAAGATAAAAGATAAAAAAATAAAAAATATAAAATTAAACTGGATATAATAATTTATGAAAATATTAAAAAAAATTTTAAAAATAAAATTTGTAAATAAAATAATCTTGAATTTTTTCGTAAAATTGCATAATTTTTCTTATAAAATAATTTCTAGATTAGCTATTTTAGAAAATGGGGGAATCCATCCAAAGCATAAAATAATGAATTATCATAAATTTTTTATTGATAATATTGGCAGTAGTGATGAAATCTTAGATATTGGCTCAGGAAAAGGGGAAAATGCATATGACATAGCTCATAAAGCTAAAAAAGTTTTAGGAATTGATATTATAGAAAATAATATTAAAACTGCCAAAGAAAAATATCACCTTGCCTGCCGGCAGGCAGGAAAAGAAAATTTAGAATTTTTATTAGGAGATGCTACTAAATATAATTTTGTTCAGAAATTTGATAAGATAGTTTTATCAAATGTTTTAGAACATATTGAAAATAGAATAGATTTTTTACAAAGTTTACATAATATTTCAGATGTTATTTTACTCAGAGTGCCGATGATAGACAGAGATTGGCTTAGTGTTTATAAAAAAAATAAAGGTTTTGAATATAGATTGGATAATACTCATTTTATTGAATATACATTGGATGAATTGAAGGATGAATTAAAAAATGCTGGTTGGAAAATAGAAAATTATTCAATTCAGTTTGGGGAGTTTTGGGGAGTAATAAAAAATTATGATAAATAAAATTAAAATTTTAATAGATATTTTAAAAAATATTTTTTTTAAATCTGATCTTGTTTATATCATAGAACCAGCAAATTGGTCTATAAAATGGGACGGTTTTTATATAACTTCAAATTTAAAAAGCAAAGATATTAGAGCTAGGATTTCAACTACAGTTAGAGGTGTAAGGAAATCTATCATCCATTTTGGTTCAGTAAGTACACTTATTAATAATGATGGAATTAAAAAAGTAAATAAAAATAATAAAATAATTTTAACATGGTTTCATATAGCTGAGGATGACAAGAGAATAAAATTTATTCCCGAACTAAATAAAAAAGTTGATTTAGTGCATACATCGTGTCAAAAAACAAAAAATTTGCTAATTAAATATGGTTTAAAGGCAGAAAAAATAGTAGTCATAGCACTTGGGGTTGATATAAATATTTTCAAAAAATATTCTGAAGAAAAAAGAGAAAAAATAAGAAATAAATTAAATTTACCAAATGATAAAATTATAATTGGATCATTTCAAAAAGATGGTCAAGGTTGGGGGGAAGGATTGAAACCAAAATTAGAAAAAGGGCCAGATATTTTTTGTGATGTGGTGGAAAAAATGTCTAAAGAAAAAAATATTCATATTTTGTTGACTGGACCAGCTCGTGGTTATGTAAAGAAAAGATTAGACGAAATTGGCGTTAGTTATACTCATAATTATATTAAAAATTATCTTAATATTGTTGATTATTATAATTGCCTTGATCTATATTTAGTAACTTCTAGAGCAGAAGGTGGTCCAAAAGCAATCCTAGAATCAATGGCTACAGGAGTGCCTTTTATAACTACTGATGTTGGTTTGGTAAGTGATATTTTAGAAAATGATAAAAATACTTATATCTGTTCTAATACAGAAGAATTATTTGAAAAAAGTATTTATTTATTAGGTAGCGAAGAAAAAAAAGAAGAGTTTGTCAGAAATAATTCAAAAGAAATAAAAAAATATTCTTGGGAAAAAATAGTAGAAGAGTATTTTAATAAGATTTATAAAAAGTTTTTATGAAAATAAACATACAGTATGAATTTATAAATGGTCCCTATGGTGGGGGTAACCAATTTTTAAAAGCATTAAAAAATGAATTTATAAAACAAGATGTTTACGAAGAAGATTTGTTTAAAGCTGATATTTGTTTAATTAATTCTTACCCTTCTAATAATCTTATTTTTTTTATTAATTCTATAAAAAATAAAATAAAAAATAAAAATTTTAAAATTTTTTATCGTCTTGATGGATTATTTTATAAAAATCGTTTAGATGAAAAGCAAAAGAAAATAGACAATATCTGTAAATATTTTGCTAATAATTTTGTCGATGGTATTATTTATCAGACAGAATGGATAAAAACAGTGCAACAAGAATATGGAATTGATAAAAATATTAAAAATGATGTTATAATAAATGCGCCGGATAAGCATATATTTTTTAAAAAAAATATAGAATTTAAAAATAATGAAAAAATCCAGCTTGTTTCTACTTGCTGGGCTGCCAATGAGAGAAAAGGTTTTAAATATTATAAATGGTTAGATGAAAATCTTGATTTTTCAAAATACGAAATGACTTTTATAGGTAATTCACCAATAGAATTTAAAAATATTAAAAAATTAGATCCATTAAATACTGAAGAATTAGCTAGGCAATTAGAAAAAAAACATATTTTTATTTCAGCTGCTTTTGATGAACCTTGTTCCAATTCTATTTTAGAAGCCTTACATCTAGGACTACCAGTCATTGGTCATAATAGTGGTGGTACTCCAGAGATTATTAAAAAAGGTGGTGAATTGTTTTTTACTGAAAAAGAATTGTTAGAAAAAATCGAAAAAGTAGTAAAAGATTATAATTTTTATAAAAATAATATAAATTTACCAAATATAGAAGAAATAGCAAAAAAATATTATTCTTTTTTGGAAACAGTTTATAATAGTAAAGAAAATAAAAAAATAAATAAAATAAAATATTTTTTATTTTTGATAATGATTTTAAAACAGGAGTGGAAATATTTTATAAAAATAATTTTAAAAAAGTTATTAATAGTTTAATTGATAAAAAATTAAAATTTAATTATTTAGAAGTTTAATTTATTTTATGTCTAGTCTTTTTAATTTAAATAATTGCTGTGTTATTATAAGATCTACTGGAGAAAGAACTGAAAGTTTGTGTAAATATTCAGTTTTAAAAAACGGAGTCCTTAATGATCAGATTTTTTTTATAAAAAATATTTCACCTTTTTCTGAAGCATTAAAAAAAGGTTATGAATTAGCCTTACATAAAAATAAAGAATTTACTTTTTTTATTGATGCTGATATTGTAGTTTTACCTAATTCTTTAAATAAAATGATAGCAGAAATTAAGAAAAATAAAGGAATTTTTTTTGTTAATCCTTCATCTTTTGATTATTTTTTTAATCAAATAAAGATTAATGGACCACATTTATATAGAACTAAATTTTTAAAAAAAGCATTAGATTTTATACCTAATGAAAAAATAAGCAGAAGACCCGAAACTTACGTAGTTAAAAAAATGAATTTAATTGGTTATAAGAATATTATATTTAATGAACCAGTAGCATTACATGAATTTGAACAGTATAATAAAGATATTTTTAATCGTAGTTTTAATAAATTTGTAAAATTTCCAAAAGAACGTTGGGAGTTATTTAAAAGAATTAAAAAAGAAAAAAAAAATAACTATGATTTTGAAATTGCTTATAAAGTATTTAAATATCTAACTTTGCGGAAATATTATTTAAAATTAGATTATAAACAGAATGATGTTTTTTTTAAAAAATTAAATATAAAAGAAAAAAAATCTATTTCAGAAGAAGAAATTCCAGAGTTATATAAAGATTTGTGTAATTATATTGATAAAAATAGAGATAAATATTTTAAATATAAAAATAAAAAAAAATTTAATAATAATATTTTTAATTATATAAAAAATGTATTAGTTAGATTTTTAATTTTTTTAAGTTAATTTTAAAAAAGTTATGTACTTTTTTCAAGTAGCAATAAATTAATTATTGTATAAAAAATACTATTTATTAATATTGCTATTATAGCTCCCCAAACTCCAAATTTTGGTAATAAAACTAAAAGTAATATTATCTTAATTATTGAAAAACTAATCTTACTAATATATATATTTTTTTTCATAGCTTTTGCAATGAATATATAATTAATTAAACCAATAGGAATAAAAATAAGGTGTAATATAAAAATTTGTGTATAAGGAATAGATTCTAAATATTCAGGCAAAAAGATTTTAAAAATTACAGGACTTAAAAAATAATAAATTGTGATAATAGGTATAATTAGTATTAGAAAATTACATATTTTTTTATAAAGACTTTTTTTGATTTCAAAAATAGATCTTGTGGTTAATTTAGGGAAAGCTAATGTATTGATATTTTTAAAAAAAGATTCTATCTGAATTGGTATTCCAGTTGCAATAGCATAAACTGCTAATTCACTTGAACCAATAAAATTCCAAATTAATATTTTATCTATTTGAGATGCAATTATTTCAATTAAATTAATTAGACTTAAGTTTTTACCATAAGATATTATTTTATTTTCTACTTCAGCTTCTAATTCTTTTTTTTCATTAGTTTTTTTATAAAAAATAAATCTTAATATTGTATTTATAATGAAATAAGTTAGTAATATTAAGAAAATATTTTTTGAAAAAATAACTACTATAATCATTATAATAGAAAAAATAACTTGACTAATTATTTCATATTGAGATATTTTTTTAAATTTCTTTTTACCTTGCAGAATAGAAGTATAAATATTTAAAGATTCCATAAAAGGAATAAATAAAGTTGGTATAATAAAACAAAAACCTAAAATAAAATTATTTTGTATAAAATAATATGTCGCTATTAATAAAGATAAAAAACTAGCAATTAAGCCATATTTTATTTTTTCAAAAAATATTTTATTTATTGATCCGTTTTGTCCAATTGCTACAGATCTAGTTAAAGATGTATTTATTCCAGGTAAACTAAAAATTGCTAAGATACTAACAATAGATAGAATATATTTATATGTACCATAAGTTTCTTTTGTTATAAAATTAGCAAAAACTATAGTTAAAATAATACTAGTTATTGAAGATATGACTTGTTTAAAAGTTAACCAAAAACCTCCTTTTGCCAAATAAATCATATCGGTTTTGGTATATTTTTGACTCCAAA
>Ga0255346_1000750_pt1 | contig 50509 bp, 70 predicted proteins | sample wastewater_treat_FD_194410 | JGI IMG/M metagenome (GOLD analysis project Ga0255346, IMG submission 194410) | Wastewater microbial communities from Lulu Island WWTP, Vancouver, Canada - plant22 | ecosystem: Engineered > WWTP > Wastewater > Unclassified | place: Canada: Vancouver, British Columbia...
CAGCGCCTCCGTGCCGCAGCTCATCACCGTGCCGCTGCGCCTCGCGCCCTTCGCGCCGCTGCGCTGGTGCGTGGGCGACACGGGCGGGACCAGCGGCCAGACGGAGATCGACCTGGAGGTGAGCGCACCGGGCGGCGGCGCGTGGACCAGCCTCGGCGCGCTCGGCGCGGCGCTGGCCTACGACGCCACGGACCCGGCGGCCTCGGGGCTGGTGGAGACAACGACGCTCGCGGCGGGGAGCCGCGTGCGCGCGGTAGTGGGCGCGGTCCCCGGCACGGCGTCGGCGGACCTGAGCATCGAACTTCTCACGGAGGAGGCATAGCGTCATGGGAGTATTCGCCGAAGCAACCCGCAACAAGATCCTCGACCACATCACCGCGCGCGCGACCTACGCGGCGGTGAGCGTGTACCTCGCGCTCTACGACGGCGACCCGACGGGCGCTGGCGCAGAGATCGAGACGCCAACACAGAACGGCTACGCTCGGCAGCAGCTCAGCTCCAGCAACATGAGCGCGGCGGCGAGCGGCGCGATCACGAACTCGGCCGCGATCACCTGGGGTCCGGCGACGGCGGCGTGGGGCGACGTGACCTACGTCTGCGCTTTTGACGCCTCGACCGATGGCAACCTGCTCTGGTACGACGACGTAGCGACCAAGACCGTCGGCAGCGGCGACAGCTACCAGATCGCCGCAGGCGACCTCGACCTCACGCTCACCTGATGCGACGCCTCGCACTCTCACTCCCCTTCCTGTTGCTCGCCGCGCCCTCGCTCGCGCAGGTGTGCACCAACTCCGTCACGCTCCGGCAGGAGACGTGCCCCACGGGCACCACCTGCACCACGAAGGGCAGCACGCTCACCTTCGCAGAGCTGGACGACAACCTCGCCAACGTGGCCGAGCTGTGCCTCGGCGCGACCGCGTACCTGAAGGACGCATTCACGACCATCGAGGCGGACGCCGGCACGGCGCACACCGCATCTGGGGCTGACTCGGTATACTTTCTAGGGAATCCTCCGATCTCGACCTCCACAACGGAGATTGCCGGATCGAAGAAGGTAACAATCGGGCTCTCGTCTGGTCAGGTTGGGCCGGAGTTTCTACTGACCATTGGCGGAGCACCGGCCATCGATGAGGCGCTGAAGTACACAGAGGATGGCGGCTTGGCGTACTTCTATTGGGACCCCGACGACGACATCCCCGACGCTGGCGATTACACGAACCTCACCGCCGGGCGCTCGCTCACCGCGCCGAGCACGGGCACCATCGACGCGGACCTCGAGCTGTACCGCGACACGAAGTGCATCACGGTGTCCTCGCCGACTGCCTCTGACGACTGGCTGTTCTTCCGCGCCGAGTCGGCGCTCACCGTCACCGGCATCGACTGCATGGTGGTCGGCGGCACCAGCGTCGCAACGCTCGTCAAGGAGTGCAACAGCAACGGCGGCTCCTGCAGCAACATCGAAGCGTCCATCACCTGCGCCACCACGAACACCACCGAGGCCGGCAGCATCGACAACGCCTCGGTGGACGCGGGCGACTGGATTCGCGTGGACCCTGGCACCGTCACTGGCGCCGTCACCCAACTGAGCGTATGCGTCACGTTCACCTGGGACGACTGATCCTCGCGCTCGCGCTGCTCGCCGCCCCGGCGGCGGCGCAGCAGTACCTTGCCCCGGTCAGCGACGTGTCGTGCAGCGGATGGCTGCGCGAGCCGTATGCCACAACGAACATGTACCTAAACATAGACGAGGGGAGCGCCGACGGCGGGACGACCTACATCTGGATCTCTGGCACGACCGCCACCGCGTCGTGCGAGGTCAAGATGAGCCCCGCCCTCGACCCGGTGAGCAACACGCAGCACTGGATCGCTGCCGACTTCTTCGTAACGACCAGCGGTTCGTGTGGCACCACCGTCAACCTCGATCTCATGCAGGGGACAACCGTAATCGCAACGCACTCTGTTACAAGCCCCGCCTGGTGGGGGACGTGGAGCGGGGTGCAGCTTACGACAACGCAAGCTGACTCAATCTCCGACTACGGCGACCTGCGGTTGCGGTTCCGTTATACGCCAAGCGGCCGGTGTGTCTCGTATACCTTCTACGTCACTTGGGGCGCCGTGCAGATCCCGTCCGACCCCCGGACGCAGCGAGTGATGCAGGTGCAGTGAGATGGCGGACGGCCGCTTCGTAGAGCCCGGCTACGTCGGCGAAGGGTACGTCGATGTCAGCGTCGATGTCAGCGGCGCGGCGTCGGCGTCCGTTGTCGGCAGCGTGATCCGGGGCGCGCAGGCCGCGCTTGCCGCCGTCGCGGTTGTCACGGTCGCGGCCACGCTCACGGCGGGCGCAGCCGCCGCGATCAGCGGCGCGTCCTCCGTCGCTGCGGTCGGCGAGGTGCTGTCCGGCAGCGTGCAGGTGGAGGTCGCTGGCACCGCCGCCGTCACGGCGCAGGGGCAGCGCACTGCCGGGGTCGCCGTCGCCGTCGCCGGGAGCTGCGAGGCGACAGTAGCCGGCTCGCTCCTGGCGCGTTCCGCACCAGCCGTAGCAGGCAGCGCGTCCGTCACGGTCGCCGGGAGCGCAACGGCATCGGGGCAGGTGGCCGTCGCCGGGAGCGCGTCCGTCGCTGCGACTCCGCGCCTGCTGGCATCCGCCAGCGCGAGCGTCGCCGGAGTAGCGGAGGTCCAAGCTGCAGGAGTCCTCTCCGCACGCGCCGCTGCTGTTGTCTCCGGCAGCTCCTCCGTCCAGGCTGTCGGCTCGCTCCTGGCGCGCGCCTCGCCCGCCGTAGCGGGCAGCGCCGAGGCCACGGTCGCTGGCTCCCTCACGGCGCGCGGCTCCGCAGCCGTCGCCGGGGCCAGCGACGTTTCGATCTCCGGCACGGCCAGCGGCTCCGCAGTCGTTGCCGTGGCTGGCAGCGCCGCCGTCCAGGCCGTCGGCTCCGCGCAGCTCGTCGCGTCGCCGCAGGTGTCGGGCTCGGCTGCGGTCGAGATCGCCAGCTCCGCGCAGCTCGCGGGAGCGGCGCAGGTGGACGGCTCCGCGTCCGTCACCGCGCAGGGCGGCGCGCTGCGCCTGGCACAGGTCGAGGTCGCAGGGAGCGGGGCGGTCGCCGTCGCAGGGGGCGTGCTGCGCGCCGCTGCCGTGGAGGTCGCAGGCGCGAGCGCGGTCACCGCCCCCGGCTCGCTCACCGCGCGCGCCGCCGCTGCCGTGGCCGGCGGGGGCACGGTCACGATCCTGGGCGCGCTGGGCGGCAGCGTCGCGGCCACGGTGTCGGGCGCGTCGTCCGTTCAGGCCGTCGGCTCGTTGGTCGCAGCGGGCGCGGTGGTCGCCGTGGCCGGCGAGGGCAGCGTCACCATCACGGGCGACATCGTGGCTGCGCCCGTGGCCGACGTGCTCCCGTTCGGCTACGCCGGAGCGCGGCGCGGGCCGATCTTCGGCGAGCCGCTGCGGAGGCTCTACAAGCGCGCCTCGCTCGGGGAGCGCATCGCAGTTCTCGGCGGCAGGGGCCGCAGACGGTAGACTACTCAGGAGGAGGCACACGATGAAGCGAGGATGGATTCTCATGGCGCTGGCAGCGGTGCTCGGCGCGACGCTGCTCGCGGCGGCTCCGGCGAAGGTTCCGGTGTACCGCTTCGCCGAGTACCCGCCCGCGACCGGCTACGTCAACGCGCGCGTGCTCGCGGCGAACGTGGCCGAGGAGGTCACGGTACCCGCCGACTGCGACGTGATCGTGTTCGGCGCGACGGCTGCGTTCTACCTGCGCGCGGACGGGAGCGCCGCTGCGGTGCCGAGCGGCGACGTGACGGACGGCACGGCGAGCGCCTACATGCCGAGCGCGCGGCACTTCGCGCCAGGCGACACCTTCTCGCTCGTCGCGCCGGCGACCGCCGTCGTGACGATGGAGTGCTTCGACCGTGCGCCGTAACCTGCTGCTCGCCATCGCCCTCGTCTGCTCGCCGCTGCTCGCGCAGGACGACATGACGCTGACTGCGCCGCCGAAGCTGGACCCCTACCTCGGGGTCAGCGACACGGGGCACGTCGTCCTCGAGGGCGACGCGACCGCGTGGAGCGACGAGCGGGCGCCTGACTGATGGAGCCGAGCCCATGACGCCGCAGGAAGTCGAGGAGATCGTCGCGCGAGTGCTGGTCTCCGACCCGGAGGGCAAGAGCTGGTACTCGGCCACGGTCAGCAAGCTGCAGGCGTTCCTCATCCTGTTCGCGGTAATCAGCGCGCTCGTCGGCGGGATCACGGGCGGCGTGCGACTGTTCGTGCTGCCGGAGGTTCGGAACATCACGCTGGAGTCCGAGGAGCAGCACCACGCGCGCGTCGCATCCGAGTTCGCCACGAAGCGGGAGCTGGACCGCGAGATCGCGCGCGTCGAGCTGAGCGGCGAACCGAGCCGCGCCGAGGTCAAGGTATTGCAGGATCAGGTCGTGACACTGAAGCAACAGACGGCGCGGATCGAGGAGAAGCTGGACAGGCTCCTCGCGCGCGGGAGGTAGGACGATGGCTCCGAAGCCGTGGCGCGTGGTGGTGAAGAACGTCGGCGAGGGCTGGTGGGTCTGGATCGAGAAACCGCAGGGCGACGAGTGGGTGGCTCCGATCCGGTACGCGCGCAAGAGCGACGCGGTGAAGGCCGCGCGCGGCATCGCCTCCGCCCTGGTGGTGGTCGAGTGAGCATCCAGAACGAGGGCGGCAACGCCATCGCCGACGCTGCGCTCGGCGCAGCGCGCACGGACATGGGGTTTCTTCACGTCCACGCCGACCCCACCTGGGCCGGCGAGCGGGCGGGCTCGAGCGCGAACTGGGACATGATCGCCAATGCCGCCGCGCTCTGGTGGGACACGCCGCACCGCGCGCAGTGGGTCAAGGCGTGGCACGACCTGTTCGCCTCGGAGCGCACGGCTTTCCAGCGCAGCGAGGCTCGCTCGCCGATCTACTCCGGCTGGCACCTGCTCTCGGTGCTGCTCGTCTACAGGTGGGCGGTCCAGCACGGCGACGTGATCCTGCGCGCGGCGGCGCGCGCGTGGCTGGAGAACTTCTGGAGCATGATGGCTCTGGTCGCCGCGCGCACGCGCAGCGGCAAGCCGGTGCTCGCGCTGGCCGGGATGCGCGGCACGGAGTTCACGCTCGACGCCGACTGGTCCCACCGCAACGCGTGGCGCGAGGCGCTCGGCGACGAGGGCTGGCCGCACCGTGGCGAGTACGACCCGGAGCAGGTCAACTCCTGGTGCGACGCCTCCGTGGCCGCGCTCTCGCAGGAGATCCGGTTCACGGCTGCGGATGCGGTCTACGCCTACCGGACGGGGACGGAGCAGGCGTGGCGCGACCTCATCGCGGCGGCTCCGAAGTTCGGCGCGCGCGGCGTCGGGCACATCCTCCGCACCACCGGCGGGGTCGTGTGCTGGAACGATGCCGACATCAACGGGAACACCGCCGCACTCATGGCCTTCAAGGTGGAGGGCGGCGACCTCGCCAGCCTTCCGCCGAACGGCGGCGAGCGGCTGCGCGCGAACTCGCACGCCGTGATCGCCGAGATCGGCGACGCGCTGCACTACACCTCGCCGCTGCTCGGCGTCCACTCGATGCCGCTGCCGCCGGGCGAGCTGGTCTACCGCGTCCGCATCGCGGAGGACGGCTGGCGCGTGACGTGGCCCGAGCCGGTCCCGGCCCCCGCCCCACCCGAGCCGCCGACGCCTGCGCCCCCGGTGCCCCCCCCACCGGGCGGGCCGGGCCGGGGCGACTCCGGGGGCCGGGACCGGCGAAGGGTCGCCGTCGGGGCCGGGCTCCTGGCTCTGATCGCCTCCCTGCTGGCCCGGTGGGCCGAGCGCCGGGAGAAGCCGTGATGCGCGGCCATATCGCCGCCCTGGGGCGCGAACCGGGCGAAGGTATAGGGCAGGGTAGGGGCCGGGGAGATCGCGCCCCAGGGGCCGGATATGGCGCTCCGGGGCCGGGCGCGGGGGCCGGGCCGGGGAACGCCCTGGGGGCGCCCTGGGGGCCGAACGGGGCCGGGGCAAGGGGTAGGACGGGGGGCGGGGAGATCGCGCCCCAGGGGCCGGATATGGCGCAGGGCGGGGCCGTCCGGGCGGCGGTCCTGTACCTCCGGGCGCTCGGCCAGACCCTCCGGCTCCCGGCGCTGGTCGAGGCCGGGGACGCCATCGGCCGGGGCGACCACCTGCGGTGGGCCGAGGCCCGCCGCGCGGAGCTGGAGGAGGACTGACCATGCTCGGATGGAGGCGCATCCTGATCCACCACTCAGCCACGCGCGGGCGCAGCCTCGCGGCGTGGGAGTCCATCCGCCGCGACCACGTCGAGCGGCGCGGCTGGCAGGACATCGGCTACCACTACGGGGTCGGCGTGGACCGTGGCGACCCGCTGCTGCTGTTCGGGCGCGGCGTGGACGTGCAGGGCGCGCACTGCCCTGGGCAGAACCGCGTCGCGCTCGGCGTGTGCTTCCTCGGCGATTTCACGAAGCGCGCGCCAGAGGACGCCGTGCTCGAGTTCGGCGCGGACTTCCTCGCCTCGCTCTGCCGCCGCTTCCTGCTGCCCGCCGACGCGATCTACCCGCACCGCGCATTCCGCGCGACGGAGTGCCCCGGCCGCTCGTTCCCGCTCACCGACCTGCTGGAGCGCGTCGCGCTCCGGCTCGAACCCGCACCGCAAGAGGAGGAGGACTGACGATGCCGACACAGATGCTTCTCGGAGTGCTGCGCCACGCGCTGACCTGGCTCGGCGGCTGGCTGCTCGCGCGCGGCCTGCTGGTGGACGAGGCGCAGGCGCAGCTTCTCACCGACTCGCTCACGCTGTTCCTGAGCGCCGCCGCCACGCTCACGGGCATCGCGTGGTCCGTCTGGCGCAAGCTGCGCCGACCGCCCGAGGTGCCGAAGTGAGGCGGCGCGGCTGCGCGTGGTACGGCTGCGCGCTCGTCGCGCTGCTCCTGCTCACCGGCTGCGCCGGGAACAGCGAGCCGCGCACGGCAGCAGCCGAGGCGTGGGGCACCTGGGGCATGGCGCTGGACATCAGCGCGGCGGTCTACGAGCAGGCGATGATCGGGGTCGGGATGGCGAGCGCGACTCAGCCGCCGCTCATCACGCCCGCGCAGCTCGCGGAACTTCGCGTCGCGGGGCGCGCGGTGCAGCTCGCGCTGGAAGGGGCCAGGACGGCCCTCGTCTACTACGGGGAGGCGATGGCGCGGGGAGAGAACCCGCCTTCGCCGAAGGCTCTTGTGCTCGCAGCGCACCGCGAGGTCTACGCGCTGCTCCAGCTCGCAGCGAAGTACGGCGTCGAGTACGCGGGCGAGGGCTACACCGAGCGCCCGGTCTACGTCGGCGGAGGTGAGCCGTGAGCCCCGCCCTGATCGCGGTGCTGCCGCAGCTGCTCAACGCGGTGCCCGGCCTGCTCAACGCGGGCGCGGAGGTCTACCTGCGCGTCGCGGAGGCGCGGCTCAAGAAGCAGCGGGCCGACATGACCTGGGACGAGTTCGTGTCGGCGGTGCGGAACATTCCCATCGGGGACGTGGACGCGCTCATCGCGGAGGGCGTGGCGCGGATGCTCGGGCAGGACCCCGAGGCTTAGGCGGGAACAGCAGGGCGCGGGGCCACTCCCCGCGCCCACCCTGCTCTCCCTCCCGATCACGCGTCGGGGGCGGAGCGGCAGGGGCTTCAACGAACACGCTGCGGCGTGTCAGCCCGAGTGGCGGGCGTTCCTGCATCCTACTTCTTCGCGTCGCGCAGCGTGCGGACGCGGTACGACTTCACGGCGTCGCAGAGCTGGAGCGCGGCGGCGACCGCTGCGGCGCGGCTCTTGTATTCCACCGGTGCGCCCCAAGTCTCGCCGTTGCCCTTCAGCACCTCGACCATCCACGACGCCCCGCGAGCTGCGTCACGGCGACGTGCCACTCGCCCTTCTGCCTTCCCATCGCTACTCTCCTTTCCGCGCCGTCCATCGGCGCAAGTCTCCAGACTCGAAGCCGTCCGCGAAGATCGCGTTAGGTGTCACGAGAACCTCTTGTCCGGCTCTGGGTCCTGGAAGTTGCCGCCATTGCGCCAGTTGTCATACGCACGGTCGCTGGAATCTCTATCGTCGTCATACCGACGGCATCCGTCACGATCTCCGTCGCGCCATGCTTCACTGCGGTCACAGGGCGACCAGTCACGGTAGGGGTCTCTGTCTCTTGGGTACATCTTATTCCTCCTTCTTCGTGGCCAATGCCACCTAACCAGTCAATGCATCGGACGTGCTACGCACGCCGCTGATTTCCGGCGTTCGGCGGTGTGATCGGCGGGCAGAACGCGCCCTGCGCGAGCGCCGAGAACGGCATGGTCACCGCGCTCGGCGGGAGCTGCTGACCGGGGCGCGCGATGAACCCGCCCTGGTAGTGCTGCCGCCCGTCGCCGCAGTCCTGCCACGCGGCGAGGAGGACCGGGCCGGGCGCGACGCCCGACCACGGGATGCTGAACGAGAGCGTGCGCGTCTGCCCCGCCGCGAACGGCGCGTACAGCAGCGGGCTCCAGTGAACCCACCCGTGCTCGGGGTGGCCGAGGTGCTGGTAGAGGATTGTCACCGTCGGCGCTGCGGCATCGGTCGCGCGGAGCGTGACGAAAAGCGAGTCCAGCCGGAACGGCGTCCACCACGGCGGCGCGACCGCAGGCGGCGGCGGTTCGGGCGCGATCTCCCAGGAGTAGGCGACCGGCTGGATCGGCGCGACCGCGAGCGCCAGGGCGAGGAGGAGGGCGGTCACGGCTCCCCCTTCAGCGCCCGCGCAACCTCCGCGCTGGCTCGCCATGCCTCGTACCACTCCACCCCGACGCGCACGGTCCTGTACGTCAAGCCGGGGGCCTCATGTGGAGCCTCTCCGCTCAGTTGATAGTCAGCCTCGACCAGCCGCTCCCGCAGCGCGGCATTCTCGATCCGCAATCTATTGTTCTCGCAAGACAGGTTGGCGCTCGCCCAGATCGCCTCAGCAATCTGCGTATTCTCGCTCATTTTCTCGCTCATGGCTTCTCCTTCAGCGCCCGGCGGACGGTATCGCTGTTCTCACGAGCGACCGACCGAAAGACATAGCGTTTACCGACCACCATCTCGACCGGGAACTCCGGCCAGCCCTTGACCTCGTAGCCGTGATACCACCGCACCGCCTCCCGCAGCGCGGCGATCTCGGCCTTCAGCACCTTGATCTCCGCATCCTGATCGGACAGCATCAGGGCGTAGTCTGCAATCTGCTTAGTCGTCACGGCTTGACTCCCTTCACGGCTCGCCGGATCGCTGCGGCGAACGACGCCTCGACCTTCGCTCGGATCGCATCGCTGTCGGCAAGCTGTCGGCGCATCTCGGCGCGTACCGCTTCGCCGATCTCGGACCGCATCGTCTCCTTGATCGACTCATGTACGGTGTAGTCGAAGTTCCAGCCATCGAGCTGTTTCTTGATGGCCCGCCGTAGTGCTTCTTGAAGCTGTTCAATTGTGATCTCGACTTCGACTTTCATGTCTCCTCCTCCTCCATCTCCCTCTCGCACGCCTCGGCGAGCAGGAGGGCGGCATCCTTATGCAGCCGCTTGTAGAGCGCGGCCTCGGACCTCGCGCGCAGCAGCTCGTCGTTCATCCGCGCTGTGCTCTGCCACAGCACGGCTACCCTGTCCTCGATGTCGCGCAGCGCGGCGCTCGTTGCGTGAAAGTCTGCGTCGCCCGCCTCGTGTCCTCTCGGGCTCATCGCTTCACCCTCCTCGTCTGCTTCGCTTCCAGCTCCGCGACGCGCGCCTCCAGCGCCGCGATGCGTGCGGTCGCCTTGTCGGCCTCCGCGCGCACCGACACGCCTTCGCTCCCGCAGTACGGGCAGCGCGCGTCCGGGTACTCCTCGGCGTCGAACACCGCGCCGCAGGTGGACTCCACGCAGAGCAGCGCGTACCGCATCACGCCACCTCCGCGATGCTGACCGCGACGGCGGCGACCTGCACCGCCTCCTCCAGCACGCGCTCGCGCGCGCGCTGCACCTCGACGGCGGCGGCGTCCAGCTCCAGCACGGCGCGCGCCAGCTCGCCGACCTCCTCCATCAGCACGACGAGCCGGTGGTGGAGGTTAGTGTCCAGGCCGAACGCCGCGAGCTGCGTCGCTCGCTCCATCCCGACGAGCCGCAGCGCGCGCTCCCGCCGCTCGGTGCCGTCCTGCGGTGTGTCTCCGAACGTGATGCTCATAGCTCATCCTCTCCTCTACGGTTGTAGGTTCCCACCACTCCACCTGCCACGGTGCGGCCCCGCCGTTCCGGCGGCTGATCGTGAACTCGAAGGCGCGCGGGTACAGGTCACGCGCCAGCTTCCGCGCCTCCCTGTACCCGCGCGCCTCCAGAACCCGCCGGAACGTGCGGAGCCATCCGGCGTCGAGCCGGACGACTGCCACGTTCTGCGGGCGGCGCGTCATGCTACGCCGCCCACTTCTCGCGCCACGCGCTCTCGGGCAGGTCGATCACCTGCCAGCCGAGCGCCTCCATCTCCGTCGCGCGGTCGTAGCTGTCCACGTCCGCCGCCGCGCGCGTGACGGCCTGCGCGACGCCCCACCGCGTGAGGTCGCCGCCCCGGATCAGGTGGGCCAGCACCGACTCGCGCTCGCCCTCGGCGAGCCCGCCCCACTTCGCCAGCTCCACCACGCTGTTCGCCGGGTCGGTCAGCTCGCGGCTCGTCGCCGCGTTCTGCATCCGCACCAGCGCGCCGCGCCACGACTCCTCCGTCAGCAGGCCGCGCACGGTGTCGCGGAGCTGGAGGCGCAGCGCGTGGTCGAGCGCGCTCTCCGTGTCGGCGGCGAGCAGCACGGCGTCGCTCTCCGGCAGCACGCGCCGCCCGATGTGGACCTTGCGGAGCCCCTCGTCCACGACGAGCCCGTTCGTGCAGCGCAGCACCTCGGCGAACAGCTTGACCCAGAACGGGCCAGCGCCGACCTCGCTGTTCCCGAACGCCACGCCGAACCGCACCGGCTCGCCGACCTTGACCTCGGCGGTGAGCTTGTGGCTCACGACCTTGAGGTAGAGCCGCTCGTCGGTGATCTCGCAGGAGCGGACCTCGAGGCCCGGCACCTCGCCGAGCGCGGGCAGCGCGGCCTCGAGCATCTGTTCGTGGTCGAGCCGCTTGTACGCGTTCGACAGGAACGCGCGCGCTTCGCCACGCAGCGTGCGGATCATGCGGCGGTCCGACTGAGGCTTGCGCCGCATCCAGAGGTTCACATTGTACGCGAGCGCCTCCGGCTGCGCGCCGAGCAGCCGGTCGTAGTACGCCTTCGGGATGTCGGCGTACTGCGCGAGCTGCGCGTGCGCGCGCGGCTGCAGCGGGAACCCCGCGCCGCCCACGATCAGCAGCGCGTCGTCGCTCATCGAGAGCGCCGCCGCCGGGGCCACGAAGTCCTCCTTCTCCGCAGCGCGCGCCTGCACCTCTGCGGCCAGGTCCATCAGCGTCCGTCCGGTCTTCATCGTCAGTCCCTTTCCTTGTTGCGGTTGCGGTCGCGGTCCGTTCCGCGCCCGTCCTGCTCGTCACCCCACAGCTCGATCATGGTGTAGCAGTACCCGCTCAGGAGCAGAGCGAGCACGATCAGCAGCGTCCACTTGTCGGCGGTCACTTCGCCATCCTCCTCCTGTCCTCGGCGCGGAGCCACGCGAGCGCCTTGGTGAACAGCGTGCGCGAGTTCCAGCCGTTTGCCTTCGGGTCCATCGCCGCCAGCGTCGCCCGCTCGGCGGTGTCGTAGGGCACACCGAGCAGAGCGAGCGCGTGCGGGCGCAGCGGGTGATGCGGGAAGCTGACCCGGTACGCCCCCCACTCGCCCCGCTCCATCGCCACCTCCAGCGAGGCGCGAGCGTAAGCCTGTGCGCGCGTCACGGCCTGAGCCTCCGCAGGTCCGCCGACAGGCGGGCGAGGTGCGCGCCGTCGTGGATGTCCCCCGCCAGCATGGCGAGGGCAAACTGCACCCCGTGCCCCCAGGTGTCCAGCACCCCGCCGGGGATCGGCTCATTCTTGATCGCGTGGGCCGTTGCGACCCTGTCGGCTCCCCGGTCGAGGTTGTGGACGGCTCGGCTGGCGAGGAGCGTGGCGCACACGACAGCGCCGAGCGCCTGCGTCTCGTCTCCCTCTGGCGCGTCGATGTAGTCGCGCCACGCCTTCTCGGTGGTGCGGCGGATGTAGTCCTTGACCTTGCTGTCCATCGTCACGCCTCCTTCGTGAACCCCGCGTAGGTCCAGCCGTTCTCCGCGCCCTCGCGGCGCAGCGCCATCTCGTCGTCCACGGTGCGCCCGCTCTTGCGCCAGCTGAGGTAGTTGGACACGCGGTTCGCCCAGCCGATACGGTTGCACTCGCGCTGGTCGGGCACGGCGGGGGCGACGATCTCGCCGAACGCCACGCGCTCGCACTCGCGGGCGCGGGCCAGCAGCTCCCCGGTGGTGGGGCGCTCCAGCGGCATCAGCGTGGCGGCGTGCTCCATCGCGCGCTCGGCGAGGTAGCGCCGGAACGCGACCATCTGCCGGCAGTGCATGTGGACGCCGACGCCGTCGTAACAGAGCGCCCCGTGGTCGAGCGGCGGGCGCTCGCCCCTGCTCAACGCGCCGTCGCAGGCGGGGCACGAGTTGCACTCCGCGAGCCCCGGCTCCGGCAGCGTGCCCGGCGGCAGGTGCCGCGCCAGGACGTACCGCTGGATCCACAGGGTCTTGCTCATCGCTTCACTCCCAGCTCCCACTCCAGGCGGAGCGCCTGGAGCGCGTAGTGGGCGGCGGCGCGGGCCATCGCGCGGATGATCCACGTCGCGCGCCCCAGGTCCTTGTCGCGCATCGTCTCGACGGTGCAGGCGCCCAAGCGCGCCGCCTGCTGCGCGTACCACGCGAGCTGGTCCTTGCGGCGCTCAGCGTCGCTCATCAGTTCGGCTCCCGCGCGTCAACGTCCTCGTCCTCGTTCGGCCCGTCGCCGACGGGCAGCTTGAGCAGCGTCGTCAGCGCGAGCAGGAGCATCGGCGCGGTTATGTTGGCGGCCATCGCGCTCAGCTCCTCGTCGCTGGCCTTCTCGTAGAGCGTGTGCGTCAACTCCGACGCGATCATCCACGCCATCGCGGCCGGGTAGTCGCGCTCGCGCATCGCGTCGCTCGCGGGCTGCGCCATCGCCATCGACGCATCGCGCAGCGCGGCGCGCACCTTCCGCAGCTCCTCGTTCTTCATCGCCTCACTCCTTCCCGAGCCAGCCGAGCGCGTCGGCTGCGGCCCACGACAGCGTGCCGAGGTGGGTTTCCTCCACGAGGTAGACGGTCGGCACGCCGTCCTCCTCCTCGACCATCACAACGTCGCCGACCGTGAGCGCGACGGGGCGCTCGGGGTCCACGGCCAGCGCCACGTCCACGTTCTCGGCTGCGTCCTCGCCTCCCTCGGCGGTCTCGCTGATGGCGTCGTACAGGTCGTGCAGCGCGTCGATCAGCTCGCCCAACTTCATCGGTAGTCCTCCCCGCCGCCGCGCGCCTCGCGCTGTTTCTGCGCCTTGATGAACGCCTCGGCCTCGTCGTCGCTGTCGAGCGCGGGCCACGCGCTCGCGTCCTCGACCTCCTCCCACCGCTTGCCGTCCTCGCTCGCGCGCCACGCCTGGATGATCTCGACCTCGCCCTCCGGCTCGTAGCACCGCTCCGACGGTCCCCAGGTGCGCCCGTCGTCGTAGTACGCGCGCACGATCAGCTTCCAGCACGGCCCTTCGTCGGGCGTGTGGTGGACCTCCACTGCCTCGTTCAGAATCATCGTTCCTCCCTCCTAGTGGCTGCTCGTCAGGCCGCGCGCGCCACCGCGCGGCGACGGCCACGCGGCCCCGGTGGTGGGCCGCGCGCCGTTTCGCATCGTCAGGGTGTGTCGTCACCGGACGGCCACCTGCCGCCCGCGTCGGACCACGACGGCAGCTTGCCGTAGCGGTCCTCGATGGCGTCGAACGCGAGCCTGTCCACCAGCGTCGTCTGCTGCCCGCTCCCGGCGCTGCCCTCGCTCCACACGGCGGGCAGCTCGGTGCGGCTCGCCGACAGCTTCGGGCGCGTGTAGTCGCGCAGCTCGTTGAGCTGCGCCTCGTACTCGTCCTCCGTCGCGTCCGGCGCGACGAGCGCGTTGAGCGCGACGGCGACCCGCGCGATGTACGCCTCCTGCGCGGTCGTCTCCACCGCCTCGTCGCAGTGCTGCTCGCGCACCAGCCGCACGGCGGCGACCGCCGAGAGCGGGTGCCCGCTGCACGCCTGCGCGGCGAGGATCAGGCACGCGAGCGCGGTGCCCGTGCGCCCGTGCCCGCCCATGCAGCAGACCACCGTGCGGGCGGGGAGCGCGAGCCAGAGCGCCGACCAGAACTCCGCGACCAGCCGCGTCGGCGCGCTGCCGTCGGGCCAGTCGACCTTCAGCACGGGCGGGTTCGCCACCCACGGCTTCAGCTTCTCGATCAGCTCCGCCGCCGTGCCGCTCAGGACGGAAGTGCTGGCCTTGTAGACCCCGGCGCAGTCCACGACGAGGTCGGCCTGCGTGGGGTCCACGAGGTCGCCGCGCGCCCCGGCGAGCGACTTGCCGTTCATGCGGAACACGACCTTGGTGCCGCTGTGCGAGCACCAGCGCGTCGAGACGCTGCCGTAGGCCGTGGCCTGTTTCCCGTAGAGCGTTCCCTGCTTCGGCGTCGAGAGGCCGAGCGCGGCGCTCGGCGTGGTGGTGGCGCTGCCCTTGCGTCCCTTTCCCATTGTTCACTCCTCCCCTTCGTTGAGCTGCTCGGTGATGTTCACGACGGCGATCTGCACGTCGCTCGCCGTCAGGATCAGGTTCGTGCCGTCCACGGTCGCGCGGACGGGGACGTACTTCAGCGTGCTGCCGGAGTAGCTGCGCCGCAGCCGCTTACACGCGTTGTAGGCGCTCCGCACGGCGGCGTAGCGCAGGTCGTACGGCCCCTCGGGGCCGCGCTCGCGGAGGCTCTCGTAGGTCCGCTGGCTGCTGCCCTTGCCGTAGACGTTGCGCGGCGTGCCCTTCGGAGCCTTCATGCGGTACTGGATGCGGATGCTGCCGTCGTAGTCGCAGCGCGCCTGCGCCTCGAACTGCGGCTGCGACTTCTTCTTTCCCATCGAGGACAGCGAGCGCCACTCGCCGCGCTCGCTGTCCCAAAACTGCGCCGCCTTGTTCGTGACCACCGACTCGGTGAACGCGCGCCGCATCGTGCCGACCAGCTCGGCGTGCGAGACGCCGGGGAGGTCGAGCCAGATCCACATGGCGCGCAGCGCGAGGATCGGGTCGCCATTCGCCGCGAAGTCGAGCGCGTGGGTCGAGCCGAACTTGTCGAGCAGCGTGCCGTTGTTGTGCGCCGCGTTGAGCGCGCGGTGCGCGGCGCTGACCAGCCGCTCCGGCTCCACGTCGCCCCGCAGGACGCCGAACAGCGCGGCCTCCAGGTCCACCGCCTTCGCCGCCGCCGTGGCCCACGGGCGACCTCCGTAGCCGGACGTCCACTGCGAGCCGGCGAACGACTGCCACGCCGAGCGCAGGAGCGCGCGGTCGCGCATCCGGTACTCGGTGAGGACGCGCTTGTAGACGTTGTCGCGGCAGCGGCCCGAGTCGGGCGAGTTCCGCTTGTGGCGGTACTCGCCGACGCACGCCGCCGCCAGCATCCGCAGCAGGATCGCGGCGCAGCCGCCGAACAGCTCGGCGCTCTCGCCAGTCCGCAGGTTGGCGGCGTTCTGCACGCCGACCGCCATCACGTTGAGGAGCGACTGCCGCTCTACCGCATTGAGGTCCACCGACAGGCCGCGCGCGATGCCGAGCGCGAGCGCCGTGCGGTCGTACTCGGGCAGCGCGTCCTCCTTCGACGCATCCAGCCACTTCCGCGTCGGGCACTCCGCGCTGAACACGATGGCGAGGTCGCGCCGCGCCATGACGTGCGCGGCGTAGTGCGAGAGGCGCGAGCCGCCGGGGTGCCAAACGACCGTCTGCGGCGGGAAGTTCTTGACCTTCGCCTCCCACTCCACGAGGTCGCCATCGGCCTTGACGACGTACTGCGCGAGCTGGGACGCGGGGACGTAGTCGCGCGACGGGTCGCCGCCCGTCGCCGGGCCGCTGCGGATCTGCACCAGAGCGGGCTCGCCGTTGCGGCGGCAGTAGACCGCCTCCATGTAGGGCACCTCGCCGGGGGCGATGCGCGCGGCGTCGGTGATGTAGTCGGGGAACACGCTGCCGAGCGTGAACACGCGCTGCGGCCCGGTGCCGGTGGTGGCACCGTCGTTGCCGACGCCGATCACCACGCTCGACGGCGTGAGGATCGCCGACGCGGGCGCGTCGATGGGCTTCATCAGGATGATCTCGCCTTCGGGCTCCAGGGCGAACGTCGCCGCCATCACGGCGTCGAGCTGCGCGCGGTCCTCGACCACCCGCGAGTCCACGAAGCCGTGGCGCGGGCGCGTGGGGCAGGGGCGCGCGAACAGCGGGAACCCGCAGACGTAGTCGAGCGCGTTCGCAATCTCGCGCTCCCGCGCGTCGTCGTCCTGCTGCGCGCGCAGCGTGGCGAACGGCGGCACCAGCCGGATGCCCCGGTTGATGCACCACGTCCGCAGCGCCTCGAGTCCCTGCGCCTTCTGCGTCTTGTAGTGGTTCATCGTTCTGCTCCTAGTAGCTGTCCCGAGCTGCCATCGTCGGGCCGCGCGCGCCACCGCGCGGCGACGGGGCGCGAGCGCCCCGTTTCGGCATGGGACTTCAGTAGACCGGCAGCAGCGGCTCCGGCAGGTCGCACCGCTCGCAGCCGAGGCTCAGCGCGAGCCGCACCATCTCGCTCGCCATCCGCGCCGCCTCCTGCCGCGCGGCCACCAGCGTGTCCACGTCGAGCCCGCGCCCCTGGATCTCGCCGCAGCTGTTGAACGTGTACCAGCGGCCCGCCTCGGAGAGGTAGGTGGTCGCGGCCTGCACGTCCGCCGCCTTGCGCGCGAGCGACTGCGCGGCGTCGGCGATGCGCTCGTCGTACTCCATCAGCCGCGCCATCCCGGCCCACGCCATCGCCAGCGGCACGCGGTAGGCGAGGTCGCGCTGGTCGGCCTCGACCTTCAGCTCGGCGAGCGCGAGGTGCTCTCCCCAGATCGCCGTCGCGTAGTGGCGGCGGCTCACGGTCTGCTCGGCGGGGTTCGCCCACGCGCGGTAGAGCGTGCGGAGCCGCTCGTTGCTCTGCTCGATCTCCTCCTGCGTGGTCGGCTTCGGGGCGGGCTGCTCGTTGGCCTTGCGCTTCATGGTCGCTCTCCTCAGTGGCTGCTCATTCAGGCTGCGCGCGCCACCGCGCAACGACGAGCACCGCTTTACCCTGCGGCACTCGTTTCGCATTGTCCTTCGGCCTCTTGGCCTCCGCTACGACCGGGGCAGCGGGCACGCATGGGAGGTTCGCCTCGGCGACTCGCTCTCGCATCCGACCTGCTCGCTGCTGGTCCGCTCTCGCGGGACGCTCGCCTTGGTGACCTTCCGCTGCCCCTATCGCCTCCCGGCCTTCTCGCCGCCCGCTGCGTGCTCCGTTCCGCCTCCCGGCGTTCCTGGCCCCGCCTCCCGGCGGTGCCCGCTGCGTCGTCGTGCCCTCGTGCGCCTCGGGGGCTGACCCTTGAGCCGTCCAGGGCCACCCGGCCTTCGCGTCGTCTAGTTGTCAATCGCCGGAGCCCCGGCACAAAGACATTATATAGAACGCGCGCGCAAAGTAAACCCCTATCTAACTCGTTGAAAACAAAGCACTTACGGGTCGTCCGGTTGGGCGAAACGGCCCAAACCCCTAGAATCGGGCCATGCGAACCGCTCACCGATCCGCCCGGCCCCGCAGGGGCCGCAGACCGTCGGCGACCTCGCCGCTCCTGCAGCTCGTCCTGCCGCTCGCGGCGAAGGGCGCGCTCGTCGCCGAGGCGTCGCGCGTCGGCACCACGCCAGCGCGCTACGTCGCCGCCGTCGTGCAGGAGCTGGACCCCGAGGAGCGCGAGCGACTGTTCCTCGCCGCGCGGATGCGGGGCGCAGCGTGACCATCGCAGCGTGGCGCGACCGCGACCGCCTGATCGTGCGCGCGCCCTACGGCGTCGGCGTGCGATTGCGTGAGGTGCCAACCGGCAGGTGGGACCGCGCGCTGTCGGCGTGGTCCTTCGCCGCGTCGCGCGTCGTGGCGCGCAAGCTGCTCCCGATCACCGGCGCGCTCGACGCCGTCGCCGCGCTCGCGGGCGAGCAGCCCGCGCCGCCGCGCGAGGACGCCATCGCGCTGCCCGACGGCGGCGTGCCCCGATGGCGACACCAGACGCGCGGTGCGTGGTGGCTCGCCGACCGCGACGCGGCGCTCCTGCAGTACGGCATGGGCACGGGCAAGACCCGCATCGCGCTCGACGCGCTGCGACTGGTGGACGCGCGGCTCGCCCTCGTCGTCTGCCCGCTCTCCGTCGTGCCGGTGTGGCGGGCGCAGGCCGCGCGATGGTGCCCGCACCCGGAGGCCACCGTCCTCGACCTCGACGCGGGCGGCGTCGCGCGCAAGGCCAGGACCATGCGCGGGTTCCTCCTGCCGCCGCGAGCCGCGCGGCTGGTGGTGGCGGTGGTCAACTACGAGTCCGCTTGGCGACCCGCGCTCGGCGAGGCGATCCTTGAGCGCGAGTGGGACGCCGTGATCTACGACGAGTGCCACCGCATCAAGTCGCCGAGCAGCAGCGCCTCGATGTTCGCCGCGAAGCTGCGCCCGAAGGTGCGGCGGCGGTGGGCGCTCTCCGGCACGCCGCTCGCGCACTCGCCGATGGACGCCTACGCGATCTTCCGCGCGCTCGACCCCGGCGTGTTCGGCACCTCGTTCGCCCGCTTCCGCGCGGAGTACGCCGTGATGGGCGGTTTCCAGGGGAAGCAGGTGCTCGGTTACCGCAACCTCGACGGCTTCCGCGAGTCGTACTACACGCTCGCGCTGGCGCAGGACCGCGACGTGCTGGACCTGCCGCCCACGCATCACGTCGAGCTGACCGTGGCGCTGGAGCCCGCGACGCGCCGCCTCTACGAGCAACTCCGCACCGAGTTCGTGGCCGAGCTTGGCGGCGGCACGGTGACGGCGGCGCACGCACTCACCCGGATGCTGCGCCTGCAGCAGCTCACGGGCGGCGCGCTCGACTCCGACGAGGGTCTGCCGCTCCACCGCAGCGAGGAGAAGGAGCGGGCGCTCGCCGACTTCCTGATCGACTTGGACCCCGCCGAGCCGGTGGTGGTGTTCGCGCGCTTCCGCGCCGACCTCGCCGCCGTGCGCCGCGCGGCGCGCCACGCCGGGCGCCGCGTGCGCGAGCTGTCCGGCTCGGCGCGCGAGCTGTCCGAGTGGCAGGCAGACGGCGACGGCTCCGTGCTGGCGACCCAGATCCAGAGCGGCGGCGAGGGGATCGACCTCACGCGCGCCGCGCATTGCGTCTACTACTCGCTCGGCTTCTCGCTCGCGCAGTACGAGCAGAGCCTCGCGCGCACGCACAGGCCGGGGCAGACGCGCCCCGTGACGTACTACCACCTGATCGCGTCGAGCAGCATCGACCGCTACGTCTACCGCACCCTGCGGCAGCGGCGCGACGTGATCAACAGGGTGCTGGAGGAGGGGCTGACCGATGAAGGGTGAGACCATCGCGCGCTTCGTCGCGCTTCGCCGCGAGCGCGACCGCCTAATGCGCGAGCTGGACGAGGTGAAGGCTGAGTCCGCGCGCGTCGAGGACGAGCTGCGCGAGCAGTTCATCGAGGCCGGCGTGCAGAACGTCAAGAGCAGCGACGGCGCGACGGTCTACATCGCGCCGGAGGTGCTCGCCAGCGTGCGCGCCGACGTAGAGCCGGAGACGATGCGCGCCGCGTTCGACGCCGCGGGCATCGGCTGGATGGTCCGCGAGACCGTTCACCCGAGCACGCTGCGGGCGTGGATCGCCGAGCAGCGCAAGACCGCCAACGAGATCCCGCCCGAGGTGGCGGGAGTCATCAACCTGTGCGAGCAGCACAGGGTCCGCGTCCGACTGGACGGACGCGCGAAGAACGGAGAGTGAAGCCATGCCGAAGAACGGAGAGCAGCCCAACGCGACCGCCGAGCCGAAGGGCAAGAGCAAGCAGGATCGCGGGCGCGTGGTCGCGCTGCCGAGGAAGATCGCCGACGCGATGAACGACCTCTCCAAGCGCAGCGGCGTGCCCGTCGCGCGCATCCGCAAGGTGGTCGAGGCCGAGGTGACGCGGCACCTCGCCGGGTTCGACCTCAAGGCCGCGCTGAAGGCCGAGCTGTTCAACTAGGACAAGGAAAGGAGACGCGATGAGCAAGACCGAAGCACTCAGCACCACGACCAAGGGCGGCATCCTCGCGCTGCGCGGCGACGCCGCGACGCTGGTGCAGACCGTCCGCGAGAACGTCGGCAACGAGACGCTCTCCTCGTTCGACCTCGACCGCATCAAGGTGCCCGCCGGTGGCGGCACGTTCTGGTCGGTGCCGACGATGGAGAACCCCGACGGCGAGCCGCAGAAGTCCGTCGCCGGGGTGATCGTCTACACCACCGTGCAGCGCGCGTACTGGTCCACCTCGTTCGAGGCCAGCGGCGGCGGCACGCCGCCCGACTGCTTCTCGACCGACACCCTCATCGGTGTCGGCACGCCTGGCGGCGCGTGCGCGCACTGCCCGTTCGCGCAGTTCGGCTCCGACGCCAAGAGCAACGGGCAGGCGTGCAAGATGTTCCGCACCGTGTTCCTGCTCCGCGAGAGCGGCGCGCTCCCCGCTGTGATCGCCGTGCCGCCGGGCTCGCTCAAGAACCTCAAGCGGTACCTCCTCTCGCTCGCCAGCAACGGCCTGCCGTACTGGGCCGTGGTCACCGAGTTCGCGCTCGCGCAGGCGAAGTCGCAGAGCGGGATCACCTACTCGCAGGTGTCGCCGAAGATGCTCCGGCGGCTGGACGAGGACGAGGCCGCGAAGGCGCGAGCCTACTCTGAGACGATCCGCCCGCTCGTCGCCGAGGTCCCGATGGTCGAGCACGCCGAGGTGGCGGCATGACGCGCGAGGAGGAGATGGCGCTGCTGGTGCGCGAGATCGAGGCGCTCCAGCGCGAACTCGCCACGCAGTCGAAGGTCACGCGCGAGGAGATCAAGGCGCGTCGTGAACGGCTGCACCAGCTCGCGCACGACGTCGGCGTTGGGCAGACCACGCTCGCCGACGAGGACTGACAGCGTGGCGCGACTCTACCGGGTCGTCGGGCCTCCGGGCACCGGCAAGACCACCTGGGTCGCGCGGCAGTGCCAGCACGCGGTCGGGGTTCACGGCCCCGACCGCGTGCTCGTTGCCTCTCTCACTCGCGCCGCCGCGCGCGAGGCGGCAGGCCGCGACACGGGGCTCGCCAAGGGACAGGTCGGCACGCTGCACTCCCATTGCTACCACGCGCTCGGCAGGCCGCGCATCGTGGACGCTGCGCTCGCGCGCGAGTGGAATGCTCGCGGCCTCGCCGGGGCGCAATGGCAGCTCACCATCGGAAACACGGAGCTGGAGAAGGGCGAGGCGCTCGGGCTCGGCGACGGGCAGACGCGCGGCGACAAGCTGCTCGCCAGCGTGGACTTGCGCCGCGCGCGGATGCAGCCCGAGGAACTGTGGACGATGGAGGAGCGTTCGTTCTACGCCGAGTGGTGCAGGTTCAAGGACGAGAACGACGCGTGGGACTTCACCGACCTGATCGACAACGGGTGCAAGAGGCTTCTCGCAGCGCCGGGCGCGCCGGGCGCGATCTTCGTGGACGAGGCGCAAGACCTCTCGGCGCTGGAGCTGGAGCTGGTCGAGCGATGGGCCGAGCACACCGACACCGCCGTGCTCGTCGGCGATCCGTTCCAGGCGCTCTACCACTGGCGCGGCGCGGGCGAGGACGTCATGGCGGGCGAGCTGCACAAGGTGCTCGACCAGAGCTACCGCGTGCCGCGCGCGGTGCAGGCGTATGCGATGGGACTGATCCAGCGCACGCGGTCGTGGCGCGACGACATCGTCTACCGCCCGCGCGACGTCGAGGGCGCGGTGTCGCGCACGATGGCAACGTGGAAGCAGCCCGCCGCGCTGCTAGGATTGCTGGCCGACCTGCCGGGCCGCGTCATGGTGCTCGCGTCGTGCGACTATATGCTCCAGCCGATCCGTTCGCTGCTCCGCGCGCACGGCGTGCCGTACCACAACCCGTACACGCACCGATGGAACCCGCTGCGCGAAACGACGCTGGAGAAGGTGCGCTCCATGCTGCGGTTCGCCGCGCGCCGGTGGGGGGGGCCAGAGCCGGACGACCTAGCGTGGCGACCCGAAGAGCTGAAGGCGTGGCTCCCGCTGCTGCGCTCCGCGCGCTCGCTGGACGACGAAGCGGGCGCGAAGCTGCGCGGCGCCCCCGAGCCGTGGGGCGAGAGCGAGACGGACGGGCGCGTCTACGCCGAGCGGTACGTCGCGCGCCCTGCCGTGCGGGCGCTGCTCGACGGCGACCTCGACTGGCTCCACCGCAGCGCGACGAAGGCGGGCTGGCAGTCGCTGGAGTACCCGATGCAGGTGCTGAAGTCGTGCGGCTGGCGCGGGCTCGCGCAGACGCCGCGCGTGATCCTCGGCACGATCCACAGCGTCAAGGGCGGCGAGGCGGAGAACGTCGTGGTGTTCCCTGACCTCTCGCCGAACGGCGTGCGCTCGTTCCGCACGCCTGGATGGAGCGGCATGGAGTCCGTCTGGCGGCTGTTCTACGTCGCCGCGACGCGAGCGCGCGAGTCGCTGATCCTCGGGTCGCCGTCGGGCATGGGTTCGGCGGTGCCGCTGTGAGGGAGGTTGCCGTCGGTCGTCGCCTCGCGTCGCTGGTGCGGCGCGGCGGCGGGTGGGTCTACAAGATCCACGGCGGCGGGTGGTCAGTCGCGGGCGTGCCCGACTACGTCGTGGTCTGGAACGGCGCGACGGTGTGGGTGGAGACGAAGGCACCCGGCGGTCGGCTCTCGCCGATCCAACGAGTGACCATCGAGACGATGCAGGCGCACGGCGCGGAGGTGGTCGTCGGTGACGACGCCGACGAGCTGTTCGCCGAGGTTGAAAAAAGAGCCCGGCGCGCCGAGGGGTTAGCGCACCGGGCCGGGAAAGAGGGGTGAACCGATGGTATCTGACAGGAAGCACCGCGTCAAGGAGTGCCACGCGTTCCTCGACGCGCTCTGGCCGTCGCCGCCGGAGGACGCGCGGCTCGTCCTGTGGACGTTGCCGTCGAAGGCGGTGACGCTTTGCGAGGACGCAGCCGAGGCCGCGCGGCAAGCCGTCACGCTCTGCGACGCGGGGCAGGAGGTCTACTTCGGGGTCAGCGCCGTGCGCGCCGACCTCGACGCAGGGCGCGGCAAGCGCGAGGACATGAGGTGGCTCCCTGCGGTCGCGCTCGACGTAGACGTCGCCGCCGAGGGGCGCGGCAAGACCAAGCTCTTCGAGTCGCTCGACGCGGCGGGGAGGTTCCTCGCCGAGCTGCCGCTGCGACCGTCGCTCGTCGTGGCGAGCGGCGCGGGGCTCCAGGCGTGGTGGGTGCTGCGCGAGCCCATCGACTTGCAGGAGGACGCGACGCACGCCGCGTCGCTCACGCTCGGCTGGAACTCGTTCGTCCGCGCGCGGGCGCTCGCGGCGGGCAGCGAGCTGGACGCCGTCCACGACCTGACGCGCGTGCTGCGCGTGCCGGGCACGCTGAACCGCAAGTACGGCGACGAGCGCCCGGTGCGCCTGCTGGTGTGCGATCCGGCGCGGTACAACCCGAGCGACTTCGAGCCCTACGTCGTGGAGGCGCGGCAGTCGCTCGCGGGCGTGATCGTCGGCGACCTCGTCCTGTCCGCTGGCGCGAACCCGCCGCTGGAGAAGTTCATGGCGCTGCGCGAGAACGACAAGCGGTTCGCGCAGACCTACGACCGCACGCGCGCCGACCTGCGCGGCAAGAGCGACAGCGAGTGGGACATGAGCCTCGCGTCGCAGACGGTGATCGCCGGGTGGAGCGACCAGGAGATCGCCGACCTGCTCATCGCCCACCGGCGGCAGCACGGCGGGCCGCCGAAGCTGCGAGAGGACTACTACGCGCGCACCATCCGCCGGGCGCGCGAGACGCACGTTGCCGCGACCATCGGCGCGGAGATCAGCACCGGCGTCGTGGACACCTCGACCGAGGAGGGCAAGGCCAAGGTGCTCGCCGCGTTCAGCGTGCAGACCGGCGCGCGGATCGTCGGCGTTTACCGCTACCTGCCCGAAGGCGACCGCCTCTCGTTCGCCTTCGGCGACGGGCGCAGCGAGTTCTACTGCACGCTGCAGGAGCTGTGCGACTGGCCGACGTTCTGGCGCAAGCTGTCGGCTGCGGGGTTCCTCCCTCACACCGCGCGCCCGAAGCAGCCCGAGTGGCTCGGCATGGTCAACGCCCTGCAGAGCGTGGCCGAGGAGCGGCAGGTGGACGGTGGCGGCAAGACGGCGCTGGTGGCATACTACGCAGCGATGCTCGGGCAGCGGAGCGGGATCGACGTCGAGCCGGGAACGAAGGACTCGGATGAGCCGACGCGCGCCCGCGCCGTGCAGTCGTTCGGCGCGTTCATCCGGGGCGGCTCGCTGTGGGTGCGACCGCGCGGCATCTCGGCCATCACCGAGGAGAACCGCAGGCCGATGTCGCTCACCGAGGTCGAGCACCACCTGCTCGCGGCGGGCGCGGAGAAGCGGCAGTTCACCGCGCGCCTGCCCGGCGGCAAGCAGGTCAACGGGATGTTCTTCGGCCTGCGCCTCGACCGCGTCGCCGAGCTGGCCGGGCTCGCCACGCCGACCGACACGGAGCCCGAGGTGGTGTCGTGATCGCATCTAATAGGAACGCGCGCGCGCGCGCCTCTGGCGTCCAAAATCAAATCGGGAAAAAAGCGACGCATAGAAAACATAAATCACTAAAAGTCGAGAAACTCCCTGTTCTTACTCGCCTTTTCGGATGCGGGCGCAAACTATATTTTTAGTGTCGTGCCCGTGAAAACACTAAATCCTTCCCTGAAAGGAGCCAGCCACGTGAAACCGACCGCCTTGCCGCTCGACCAGCTCCGTGAGGATCCGCTAAACGCGCGTGTCCACCCGGAGCGCAACCTAGCCGCCATCGAGGCGTCCCTCCGGCGCTTCGGCCAGCAGAAACCTATCGTGGTCGCCAAGGACGGCACCGTGGTCGCGGGCAACGGCACGCTCGCCGCCGCCCGCCGCCTCGGGTGGGACTCCCTCCTCTGCGTGCGAACTGACCTCCCACCCGATGAGGCGCGCGCCTTCGCCATCGCCGACAACCGCACCGCCGAGCTGGCCGAGTGGGACATGGAGGTGCTAGCAAGCTCCGCAGAGGAAGTCTGCGGTGAGATGTTCGAAACGCTCGCAATGGAAGAGATCATCCAGATGCAGAGCGGAAAGACCACAGGCAGCGAGTACTTCGATGCCACGTCACTGCAAGACGCTCAGGACGCAGCCGGGCTCGGCCTAAGTTTCGTCATCATGATAGCCGTGAAAGAGCCGGAGCTCATGGAGCAGCTGATCACGAAGCTCTCGGGTGGCAATCGGATCTTCCACCCCGACGCGACGAAGCGTATCTGCACTCTTTCCGGCGAGGAGGTAGCAGAGGTGATCCTTGACTAAGGAAGACCCGATCGTTCCCGACATCGAGTCCTCTGCACTCTACGCAGAGCTCGCAGAACAGGGCGGCTGCTCAACCGGAAGAGACGCTGGCAGAGACGCCTTGGTGCAGGTCGGCAAGAGATCCCGCAGCGTATCCGTGGAAAACGGTTTCTATGGGTCTCCGCGCTGGTCTTGGGAGCTGCTCGACTGCGCGATGCCGATGACGCTGGATACATACTCGAACTGCGCTTTTCAGTGCACCTACTGCTTCTCGTACTTCCAGCGCGCGATCAATCACGGCAGCGAAGCCTACTTGCTTCACAAGGTGAAGCCGGTGGACGTTCGCAAGATCATCAAGATGTTTACCGACCCGGACAAGCATGCTGGACAGTTCGCGTGGTACATCAAGGAGCGGAAGGTCGTTCAGTGGGGCGGGCTGTCCGACGGCTTCGACTTCTACGAGCGCGAACTCGGCGTTAGCCTGGAGCTGCTGCGCTTCTTTCGCGAGATCAAGTACCCCATCTCGATCTCGACGAAGGGAGTGTGGTACCTGCGCGACAAGCGTTACCGCGAGTTGCTCGAGGACTCACCGGAAGTGCAGATGAAGCTATCAGTCGTCACGACCGACCCCGAAGTCGCGCGGAAAGTCGAGGGCGGAGTTGCGACGCCACGTGAGCGGTTCGACGCGTTGCGCGAGATGCGCGAGATGGGAGTCGGTTGCGTGACGACGCGGTTCCGCCCGTACATCATCGGCATCTCAGACAAGACGGTGGACGAGCTGTTCGAGTGGAGCGCCGAGGCGCGCGTCCACTCCCTGACCACCGAGTTCATGTGCCTTGAGTCGCGGGCGCTCGGGCATGGTGACAAGAGGTGGAAGCACCTGTCGCGGTTGTGCGGGTTCGACGTCGTGAAGTTCTACAAGCAGAACTCCGTGAAAAAGACCGGGCTCATGCGACTGAACTACGACCTGAAGCGACCGTACATCGCGAAGATGAGGCTGCTTGCGGCACACCACAGGATTCCGTTCTACGTTTCCGACGCCCACCACAAAGAGTGCTCAGCTGGCACAGGTTGCTGCGGACTGCCGGACACTGGGCCGCTCTCAAACATAGCGAGGGGACAGTTCGCTGAGGCCATCCAGATCGCAAAGAAGAAGGGGCTGACGAAGTTCTCTGACATCGCCCACGACGCAAGCATGTTCAGCGCGGTGCCTTACAAGAATGCATCGGGGTTCAACTCTGGCGGGTCCAGAGAACGCGCCGACAGGTTCCACCAGAGCCTAGCGGACTACATCCGCTCCTCATGGAACGACGTGAACAGCAACAACTCACCTGCCCGATACTTCGGCGGCGCTCTCGTTCCGTACGGTACCGACGAGAACGGAGACGTCGTCTACTACTACAACATCCCGTTCATCGAGCGCGGCGAGCGGCCCGAGACAGCCGCAGAGGTGGTGGAAGAGGTGCGCAGGAGGTTCGGTGCAAACAGTCCTGGCGAGTGACGTCAAGTACGGTGGGTTCATCTCGTTCACGGATCATCTGGCCCGAGGCCTCGGAAACCGCTGCGTAGTCAGGTTGTCATCTGTAGCGTCAAGCGCTCGCGCTTGCGGTTCTATGCCGGCGAGATTCTTCCCGCCGGAGAAGCTGCCGCGCGGCTGCGTCGTCACGGCGCTCGACTGGAAGGCACGCGGCGAGCAGTTCTGTATGGCGGCAGCGCTCGGCGCCGTCAGTGCTGTCGTGTTTCACGACCCGAACGACGGCGGCCATGAAGTGATCAGAACGGCGAGCAGCCTCGGCGTCAACATCATACTGATAAGGAAGTCGCAGCTGAGGCGCGCGGAGCAGATAACCGGAGGGAGGCACGCGATGATCGTGCATCCATACACCCGTGAGTTTACCGACGAAGCAACGGTAGAAAGATCCGCACGGAAGCTCGCAGCTTCCGTGTCGCGCGTGGACTTCGACAAGCACACGGAGATCATCGTCAACGCAGACTGCGGCATTGACATCTTCGGCAGTGTAAACAGGATGTACGCCCATCACAAGCTGCCTGAGTGGTGGGAAAGGAGCTACCGCGGAATCCACAATGGCGGTGCGCGGACGCTCCTTTCGTACCGCTACAGCGTGGACATGAGTTTGATCAAAGGCGACGGCGGCGGTACGCAGTATACGACGCTGGAGGCGTGGGACTCTGGGGCGATCCCGGTATTACATCGCGGCTGGATCATGCCAGGTGACGAGATGGTCGAGGGGGAGAACTGCCTGTGCGTCGGTTGCCCGTCAGAACTCAAGGAGCTACTTGGAGCGGCTGAGCGTGGAGAGATAGATGAGGCGAAGCTAGTGGCGCGCGGGCGAGAATGCCTGCGCGATCATGACGCCGTAGCCGTTGGAGAATCGCTAAAGAAGATTTGCGCTGTCGGAAGATAGCCCATGCCAAAAGGGATACCGCAGACGCAGACCTGCAAGGCGCGCACGAAGCGCGGCGCGCAATGTACGCGCCCTGTGGTGCCTGGGATGGACGTATGTAGGTATCACGGCGGCCTTTCATTGCGCGGGCCAGCGTCGCCGCGATGGAAGCACGGACGCTACTCGCGCTACGTCCCCGAGCGGATGGTGCAGGCAGTCGAGACCCTGCGCGACGACCCGCGCCTGCTGGAGATGGCGCACGAACTCAGCGTGCTCAAGGTGCAGTTCGACGAGGCGCTCGCCAAGGCGCAGGAGGGCGGCACCGCCGCCGCGTGGGCGCGACTGCACGACCTGCGACTGGAGCTGCTCGCCGTGCGCGAGCAGGCACAACGGGCGCAGCGCGACGCTGTGCGGCTGGAGGCCGAGGGCGATGCGAGCGGCGCGGCGCGCGAGCGCGAGCGCGTCGCCGCGCTCGGGCGCAGGCAGGGCGAGCTGCTCGGTGGGGTCATGGAGGAGATCGGCAGGGGCGGCGAGGCGCGCGAGGCGCTGGACGACCTGCACCGCAACGTGCAGGCGCAGACGCGCGTGGTGGACGTCGAGCGCCGCCGCATCGAGAGCGCCAAGGCATACGCGCGCCGCGAGGAGGTCGAAGGCATCATGGCGCGGCTGGTGGTGTGCTTCCGCGACGAGATCGAGCGCGCGGTCGCAGACCCTGCAGAGAGGCGCGCTGCCCTGAGCGGCGTCGCGCTGCGCGTGCGCGTGCTGCTGGACGAGCTGCGGCACCAGGGCGCGCGGGAGCTGGCCGACGGTGCAGGCTGACACCGCCATCGAGTCGGGGCTGTACGCGGCGCTGCGGCTGCTGGATGACGCGACCGCACGCGCCGTGCAGCATGAGTCGCCCGCGCTCGCGCCGCAGCCCGGGCCGCAGTCCGAGTTCGTCGCGGCGGACGAGGACGTCGTGATCTACGGCGGGCAGGCGGGCGGCGGCAAGACCTATGGCCTGCTGCTCGCCGCGCTGCGCTACAAGAACGAGCCGTCCTACGCCGCCGTGATCTTCCGCCGCACGGTCGCGCAGGTGCGGAAGCCGGGCGGCCTGTGGGATCAGGCGATGGAGGTCTACCCGAAGGCGGGCGGCGTGCCGCGCATCGGCGCGCTGTCGTTCACGTTCCCTGGCGGCGCGACGATCTCGTTCTCGCACCTGGAGGACGAGAAGAACAAGCTGGACTGGCAGGGCGCGCAGCTCGGCTTCATCGGCTTCGACGAGATCACGCACTTCACCGAGTCGCAGTTCTGGTACCTGCTGTCGCGCGCGCGCGCCGCGTCGCCCGGCATCAGGCCGATGGTGCGCGCGACTTGCAACCCCGACCCTGACTCCTTCGTCGCCGAGCTGCTCTACGACCGCTGGATCGACCGCGCCAGCGGTCTACCCATCGAGGCCGAGGCCGGGCGGCGCTGGCACTTCGGGCGCGACGGCGAGCGGCTTGCGTGGTCGCGCCGCGCGAGCGACCTCTCGGCCACCGCGCCGCGCTCGTTCACGTTCATCCCGTCCACGCTGGACGACAACCCGATCCTCGCGGCGAACGACCCCGCGTACCGCGCGAACCTGGAGGCGCTGCCCTACGTCGAGCGGATGCGCCTGCTGCACGGCAACTGGAGCGTGCGCCCGACTGCGGGTATGGTGTTCTCGCGCGCGTGGCTGGAGGTCGTGCGCGCCGTGCCCGACTCGTTGCTCGACGTCCGCTACTGGGACAAGGCGGGCACCGAGGGCGGCGGGTGCCACACCGCAGGCGTGCGGATGCGGCGCGTCGGCGGGACGTTCTACGTCGTGGACGTCGTCGCGGTGCAGCACGAGGCAGTCATGCGCGAGCGGCTGATCCGTCAGGTAGCCGAGCTGGACGGCCGTGGCGTCGAGGTCGTGGTCGAGCAGGAGCCCGGCTCGGGCGGCAAGGAAAGCGCCGAGTCCACCATTCGCAACCTCGCGGGTTGGCGGGTACGGTCGGATCGGGTCACAGGAAGCAAGGTGTCCCGATGGTATCCTCTAGCTGCACAGGCCGAGGCGGGAAACGTCAAGGTTCTCGCTGCGCCCTGGACAAACGGGTTCCTTGACGCGCTGCACAATGCGGACGGCGAGAAGCCGAGCCGCGTGGACATGGTGGACGCCGCAGCGGGCGCCTTCGCCGCGTTGGCGAGGGGCCGACTGACGACCGGGATCGGATAGGAGGAAGCACGACATGAAGCGCATCGCACTCACCCTCACCCTGCTGCTCGGCCTCGCCGTGGCGGCGCACGCGCAGCCGCGCCGAGCCACCGTCGCCGGCCTGCCGGGCTGCACCGCAGCGAACAAGGGCAAGATCCAGGTGGTCGTGGACGCCACGGGCGCGACCGACTGCTCGACCGGCGGCGACGCCAAGGTCGCCGTCTGCGTCTGTGACGGCAGCGCGTGGGCCGCTGGCATCGCAGACGTGGCTGACCTGACCGCAGGCGCGGCCAGCTCGACGGACAACGCCATCGCGCGCTTCCACCTCACCGGCGGCAAGACGCTGCAGAACAGCGTCGTGCTGGTGGGCGACACGGGGGCAATGACTGGCATCCTGAGCGCGGACATCGGCGGCGGCTACGGCTCCACCGGCGTGACCATCAGCGACGCGGGCGCGATCTCGGCAAACGGCGCGCTGACCGTGGACGGCGCCTCTGTCCTGAGCGGCAAGCTGACCACGGGCTCCGTGGTGTTCCCTGAGTACCTGACGCTCGCCGCCGCCGCAGGCGGGGCGAACGTGTCCGAGGTGACCATCACGGTGAAGGACGGCGCTGCGGCCACCATCGCCGCAGTCCACCGCCTCACCGTCTGGCTCTCCGACGCCGCGACCTGCCAGGGGCTCACCAGCACCGCGGCGAGCGGCACGGTGCAGGCCAAGGCCGCGAGCGGCACGGACCTCGCCGCGTTGACAGCGAAGAAGGCGCTCAACGTCCTCACGCTCGCCACGGGGGTCTACGTCCTCGAGATCACCGACAGCGCCAAGACGGGGTTCTACGTCTGCGCCGAGGTCAACGGCAAGGCGAACGCCTCCGCGCAGCTGGTCGCTGACAACTACGGGGCCTAGTCGCGTGAGGCTCGCCGCATCGCTCGCCCTCCTGGGGTGGGCGAGCCTGACCGCCGGGATCGCCGCGCTCACGACGCCGTGGGCGTGGGCGATCTCGGCGGGCGTTGCGCTGCTCGCCGCCGCCGCCCTGCGCGCGTGGGACGCCGTACTGGCCGAGCAGGAAGAAACGGAAGGCGGTGACAGGTGAGGCGGATCGTCAAGGCGCTGGCCGCGCGCGGCGAGAGGAAGGACTACTCGCCGCGCGCGTTCGTGCAGTTCCCGGCACCGCGCGGCGCGGTGAGCGCGGTGGACTGGAAGGTCGAGCAGGTTGCCCTCAGCGCGTTCAAAGCCTGTTCGTGGGTCTACGCCTGTGTGACGCGGCTCGCGCAGGCGCTCTCCTCCGTGCCGTGGCGGGTCTACACGCGCCCGTCGCGGCGCAACGACTGGGAGGTGGCCGAGGACCACCCTCACGAAGTCTTGCTCGAGTACCCGAACCCGCGCATGAGCCGCAAGGCGCTGATGCTGTTCCAGGGCCAGCAGGTGCTGCTGCGCGGCAACGCGCTGTTCCATCGCGTCGCCGGGGCGAACGGCGAGTCGCCCGAGCTGTGGCCGCTGAACCCCGCGCGCATCCAGCCCATCGCCGACGAGGCGCAGTTCCTCTGGGGCTACAAGGAGCAGGACGGGCAGCGGCGCGAGCTGCCAGCGGAGGAGGTCGCGCACGCGATGCTGCCCGACCCGACGAACCCGCTGTGGGGCGTGCCACCGCTGCGCGCGATCTCCGACGTGGTCGCCGCCGACATAGACGCGGTCGCGTGGAACCGCTCGATGCTGAAGAACCTCGCCGTGCCGCCGGGCGCGTTCGTGGACCCGAGCATCGTGACCGACGAGCAGCTCGCCGAGGCGCGCAACCGCATCCGCGAGCGGTACGCCTCGCCGGACAACGCGCGCACGCCGATGGTGCTCGGCGGCGGCGCGTCGTGGGTGGCGATGGGCCAGAACGCGGTCGAGATGGACTGGATCGAGTCGCGCAAGTTCACCGTGCAGGAGATCGTCGCCGCCTACAACCTGCTGCCCGCGATGTTCTCCAACGACGCGGCGACGTACTCCAACATGAGCATCGCCGTGCGCTGGATGTGGGAAAACCCGGTGATGCAGCTCCTCGACGCCTTCGAGGAGGCGTTCAACCTCCTGCTGGTCCCGCCGAAGGACCGCGCGACGACGTGGATCCACTACGACACCAGCGGCGTGCTCGCGCTGCGCGACGACCTCGCCTCGCGCGCTGCGGCGCTGCCGCAGCTCATCGCCTCCGGCGTGCCGGTCAACGAGGCCGCGCGCCTGCTCGACCTGCCGCTGCCTTCTGTCTCGGGTGGTGACACGCCGCTCGTAAGCGCTGGCCTGATGCGGCTGGAAGATGCTGCGGACCCGCTGATGCCGGAGGAGTGACGGATTGGCGCCGAAGCCGCTTCGGAATGTACCGGAAGCGAGCCTCTTTACGAGGCTCGATGCGCTTGCAGCGTCGGCAGACCCGAAGCTGCGGCGGCTGTTTCTCCTGGCGATTCGCGGCTTACTCTCCGAGTCGGACAAGCGAGCGCTCACGGTTGCGCTGACCTACGGCGACCCGGACATGGCCGAGACTGCGGTGCCGTGGATCAAGCTGGAGATCAACCTAGCGGCCATGTTCCAGTCGCCGCCGATTCGCACGCTCGCCGCCGGCGCCGGGGATGCGGCCGCGTGGATGGCCGGCACGGAGCGCCGGACAGACGCAGTGCTGGAGCGCCTCGACCAGAGCGCGCAGTTGCGCGCGGCGCAGATCACGGACGAGACGCGGCGCGGGATCCGCGCGTTCGTCTCCGAGGCGCACACAGCCGGCCGGCCGATTGCGGACGTGCAGCGGGACGTAGAATCCGCGCTCTACGCAGAGGGCGGCTTCGGCCTGGACGAGCGCAGCGCGCGCGCGGTGGGTCGGCGCCTGGCTCGCATGGTGGAGCGCGAGGGGCTGACGGCGAAGGAGCGGGCGAACGCGCTCAGGACGCTGAACCGGCAGGCGCTCGCAGCGCGCGCGCGTCGCATCGTGGCGACGGAGTTGAACGCGATCACGAATCAGGCGATGCAGTCGCAGTGGGAGGCCGAGGGGAGCGTGACGCACAAGGAGTGGGTTGCGCGGATGAACAACAAGACCTGCGAGCGGTGCGCCGCGTTCGACGGCGTGGTCGTCTCGATCAACGATCCGTTCGTCTCTCGGGCCCCGTTCTTGGAGGTGGCCTTCACGCCCGAGATTCACCCGAACGGCTTCTGTGTGATGAGACCGGCGAGGAAGGCATGAGCGGCGATCTCCCGCGCGTCAACGGTCACTGGGAGGAGCTGTTCTTCGCCTGGATGCTGCGGACGGGCGGCAACGTGCAGGCGAGCGCCGAGCTGGTCGGCGGGACGGCGCGCGCCGCGTACAAGCGGCGGCGCACGGACGCGTCGTTCCGCGCCCGGTGGGAGCAGGTCGATCTGGAGATCAAGCAGCGCCGGGGCCGCTCCCCGCGCGTGGTCCGGCTGGAAGTCTACGCCATCGCCCTCCCGCCGAGGACGGTGCGGGAGGTGGAGTTCACAGAGTGCGCCTGCCGGGAGGCTAGGATGGAGACGCCATGAGCATCGAGTGGAAACAACTGCCCGCCGAGGGCACCGAGATCGGGGCCGACACGGAAAAGCGAGAGATCACCGCTTACGCCTCCGTGTTCGGCGTGGTGGACCAGGTCGGCGACATCGTCCATCGCGGGGCGTTCACACAGACGCTCAAGCACCGGATGCCGAAAAACCTCATCAAGGTGCTCGGCTTCCACCGCGAGCTGATCGGCAAGCTGTCGCACGCCGAGGAGGACACGACCGGCCTGCTGACCGTCAGCAAGATCAGCAAGACGCGCGGCGGCGACGAGGTGCTGGAGCTCGCGCGCGACGGCGCGCTCACGCACATGTCCATCGGCTACGAGGCCGTCAAGCACGACCAGAGCACGCTCGCCACGGGTCGCACGGTGAGGAACCTGCGGGAGATCAAGCTGTTCGAGGTGTCGCCCGTGGACTTCCCGGCGAACGAGGAGGCGCGCATCCTGTCGGTGAAGACGGCGCGAAAGGACATCGGAACCTTCGCCGAGGTGCTGCGCAGCGCGCAGTTCGTCGGCGACGTGGCAGGGGAGGCACTCACGGAGGAGGAGGCGCGAGCGGTCCTGACGATCATGCTCGCCATGCTCCCGCCCGAGTCGCCGCTGCGCGAGAGGATCGAGGCGCTGACCGCCGACCCCGGCGACAGCACTCCAGAGCCCGAGGCCGTCGAGGCCGAGGAGTCTGCGAGCGCCGCGCTCGCCGAGCTGGTCTCGGCGGTGGGCGGCTGGACCAACGCACTCAGAGGAGTCAGGGCATGACCGAGCAGGAACTCAAGGGATTGGTGGAGGCCGTCAAGGCTTCCGAGGTCGAGCTGAAGTCGGCGCTCGACGCGCAGGGCGCGGAGCTGAAGTCGGCGCGCGAGACGAGCGCCGAGACCGTCGCGCGCATCAAGACCGCCGAGGAGCGGATGGACTCGGCGCTGGCCGAGTTCAAGTCGGCGCGCGAGAAGGTGGACACGGAGCGCGCCGAGCTGGCCGCTCGCGTGGTCGAGCTGGAGAAGGCGGCGAAGCGCGTGGGCTACGGCGACGCGCCGCAGGAGCAGAAGTCCGTCGGCGCGCAGTTCGTGGAGATGCTGACCGGCGGCAGCGACCTCGACCGCCTCCGCGCGGGGCACCGTGGCAGCAACGGCTTCCAGCTCAAGTCGCTGGAGCGCAAGACCACCGTCACCAGCAGCGACGCCACGCGGCTCATCGTCCCGCAGCGGGACATGATGATCTCGATGCCGCAGCGCCCGCTCCGCATCGTGGACCTCATCCAGCGCGTGCCGACCACGGTCAACGCGGTCGAGTACGTCGAGGTCAACGGCTTCGGGCCGAGCGCGACCTCGAGCGTCACGAGCATCACGCGCTCCAGCTCGACCGCCACCGTCACGACCGGGGGCGCGCACGGCCTGCAGATCGGCGACGTGATCGAGATCGCCAGCGCCGAGCAGAGCGAGTACAACGGCGTCAAGGTCGTCCTCACCGTCCCGAGCGCCACGACCCTCACCTTCGCCGTGGACTCGGGCGCGACCACGCCGGCCACTGGCACGATCACTTGGCGGAACATGAGCGCGCACGGTGCGGCGGAGCCGGTCAGCGAGGGCAGCGGCAAGGCCGAGGCCCGCATGAAGTTCGAACTCAAGACCGCCATCGTGCAGACCATCGCGCACTGGCTCCCGGCGACGCGGCAGGTGCTGGACGACCTCCCGCAGCTCCAGGCGCTCATCGACAACGAGCTGATCTACGGCGCGAACCTCGCCGTGGAGCGGCAGCTCCTCTACGGCACCGCCGCCAGCCCGCAGCTCCAGGGCATTCTCACTCACCCGCTGGCGCAGACCTACGCGGGCGCGTCGCCGATGAGCAAGCTGGAGGTGCTGCGCCGCGCGAGCACGCGCGTGATGCTGTCGGAGTTCGAGCCGAACGGCATCGTCGTGAACCCGCTCGACTGGGAGGACATCGAGCTGATCAAGGGCGACGACGGCCACTACATCTGGGCGCAGGTGCCCGGCTCGGTCGGCACGCAGGTCTGGCGTCTGCCGGTGGTCGTGACCAAGAGCATCGACTACGGCGATGCCGTGGTCGGCGCGTTCAACCTCGGCGCGACGTACTACGACCGCGAGCAGGCCAACGTGCGGTTCAGCGAGCACCACGCCTCGTACTTCACCAGCAACCTCCTCGCCATCCTCGCCGAAGTCCGGTGCGCGGTGGCGTGGAAGCGGCCCTCGGCGTTCGTCGCCGTGGACTTCGGCACGGCGGAGTAGCACGAACAGGGGCGCGGGCGGGTGCCACTCTCCCGCTCGCCCGCGCCTCGCCTTTCGCGCCGCTGACTGGAGGAGGGTAGAGGAGAACTGATGGAGCTAGTAGAACGGACCATCCCGCTTCGCGCGCTGCGGAAGCTGCTCCCTCCGGGGGCGGCGCACGCCACGGTGAAGCCGGGCGCTGTGTTCCTCGCCACCGAGGCCGAGGCCATCATGCTGTGCCGTGCGGTGCTGGCCGAGCGCGTGAGCGCGAAGCCGCCGCAGGTCGAGATCGACGTGGCCGACGCCGCGCCGCCCGAGCGCGCGGAGGTCAAGCCGCCGCAGCGGTCGGCGCTTATGCACCCGACGAAGCGCAAGACGACCGGGGGCCGCAAGCGGTGATCGCCGTCGCTGACCTGCGCGCGTGGCTCCAGCTCGCGGCAGACGACACGGAGGACGACGCGCTCCTCGAGGAGATGGAGGAGCGCGCGGTCGCGCTGCTCGGCGAGCTGGTCGGCGACTACTACGGGGCCGAGACGGAGTTCGCCGAGGTCGTGGACGGCAGCGGCACCGCCGAGCTGTGGCTCGACCGCACGCCGACTGGCGCGACCGCGACGGTGGAGCTGCGCTCGGGGCAGACCTGGGACGAGGTGGACGGCGAGCTGTTCGTGGTGATCGGGCGGCGCGTGCTCCGCACGGACGGCGGGGCGTGGTCGCGCGGGGCGGCGGCGTACCGCGTGACCTACACGGCGGGTTACGCTGCGGGCGAGGAGCCAGCGCTGGTCCATCAGGCCGTGCTCGACATCGTGCGCTTCTTCTACCGCGAGGGGCGCAGCTACACGCTCAAGGAGCTGGCACTGCCCGACGTGCAGACGCGCTCGGCGGGGCCGCAGCACATCGCCTCGGTGCGCGAGCTGATCGCGCGGAACAAGAGGCCGATGCTGTGACGCAGCCAGGCAGCGTGAGCATCGGCGGGCCTTGGATCAAGGCTGAGGTCGTGACTGAGGGCGCGAACGTGCCGCTCACGATGGCGAACGCGGCGAAGCTGCTCAACAACCCGTTCAACTACACCGACCTGCGGAAGCAGGCGCTGCTCATCGCGCGCGTCACCGCGCCCGACTCGATCAGGAGACAGTTCGAAGGCGGCTACGGCTTCAGCGGCACCGGGATGAAGGTGGCGTGGTCGGCGACCAAGCCGTTCGGCAACCGCCCTCCACCGAAGCGCACGCTGTGGCGCAGCGGCAAGCTGGCACGGTCGTGGATGGGCGGGCCGGGCAAGTTCGAGGAGCACACCGGGATCCAGCTCTCCTACGGCTCCACGCTGCCCTACGCGCACGTCCATCAGTCGTTCACCCCCACCATCGTGCGCCCGAAGCGCAGGGCGAAGGACGGGCGATGGGCGATGTTCTGGAAGCTGGCGCTGTCCTTCGGCGTGTGGCTCTCGGAGGAGAAGCTCGAGCGCGGGCTGGTGATCCCGTCGCGGCGCGTCGGCATCGGGCGCGAGACAATGGCGCGCATCGGCGAGGCCGTGATCGAGAAGGCGATCAAGGTGATCGCGGGAGGCAAGTAGCGTGCGGATGCTCAAGGCGTACTTCACCGACGACGACCTCGCGCCGGAGGAGTTCGTCGCCCACCGCGTGCGCGAGTACCTCGCAGCCGACGCCAAGATGACAGCGATCTTCGGCAGCGAGCGCGTGCGTGTCCTCTCAGTCTACGTCCCGACCGAGTTCGACCCGCTGCCGTGCCACCTCATCGCGCTGTCGCTCTCGGCCGACGAGCCGGCTCCGTCGCTCCTCCGTCCGACCGTCACGATCTACCACGTCTTCAAGTGGAGCCAGAGCGGAACGCAGTTCCTCGCCGACGGCGAGGCGGGGCTTGCAACGTACTGGCGGCACGTCAATCGAGTTCTCAGTTCCGGCCCCGCCAAGCTGCTACAGTACGAGCGGGAGGACGGCAAGGTGGTGCAGACCGTGGCGCGCAGCGAGCCGGGGCAGGTGACGACGACGCCGGAGGGGCAGCTTGGCGATGGTGCTTTCGTCTTTCGAAGTGTCCTGCCGTGGGTCTACGAGTTGCGGCTCAACCCCGACGGGCAGGTGATCCGCAACTTGGTCAACGGATAGGAGGAGCGCAACGATGGCAGCGTACCCGTTCTTCAGCCCCGGCAGCGGCGACCCGACCCGCTCGCTGCGGCGCATCATTCGCCAGACGGCGAACAACGTCCCCGGCCTGCACGGCGACGCCGTGGACTTCTACCACAACGGCGGGCCGATGGGCCTGGAGCGCGAGGCCATCGAGCGCATGGCGATCCTCGGCGGCTCGGTGCGCGGCACCCCGATCACGTCGAAGCTGAACGTGACCGGGATGAGTCCGCTGTTCATGGGCGACCTCGACGCCGGGAGCCGCGCGCAGGCCGCGCTGTTCCTCTCGCACTTCCAGGGGTACCTCACCACGAACCCCGGCAGCGGCGCGCACTACCGCCACCGCATCGGCGACCACCTGCGCGCCTCGCCCGGCACGCAGCAGCTCAACAAGCTGACCATGATCGGAGACGACGACAAGGGCTACGCGACCCGCGTGGTGGACGTGGTGCCCAACGGCTTCAACCTCAGCATCGCCTCGCGCGCCAACGTCGCGCTCGACTTCCCGATGTTCCCTGGCGCGGCCGACCTGTGGGCCGACGCGGTGGAGGGCGTCGGCAACACGGGCACCATCAGCGCGACCACGCTGCCGGTGCTGCGCGGCTGCGCCTGGAACGCGCACTTCCCGACCACGCAGGCGACCGACACCGACATCATCGTGACCATCACCGCCGACGATCTCACCACGGTCAGCTTCACGGTGAAGATGGGCGCGGCGGGCACGGCCAGCTCCGCGCAGACCGCTACCAAGGGCGCGTGGACGCGGCTCTACTACAGCGACGCGGACCTCAAGCTCGGCACGCGCGGCAACTGGGTGTCGATCTACTTCCACGGCGGCAGCGCCGACGGGGAGTACGTCACGGGCGACACCTTCACCTTCGACGCGCGGCGCGCGGTCTGGACCCCGACCTTCGACACCGAGGTCGTGATCCCAGAGATCAACTGCGTGTTCTACATCGACGGCGAGGAGATCCCGATGGACGGCGGCATCCAGATCGCCGCCTCGCAGGACACCGTCGAGACGCGCTACGTTCCGGGCGGCGAGCAGCCGGTCGGCACCTACCGCGCGGGCTACAAGACGGTGAACATCAACGTTTCGCGCCGCTACGTCGATCTCACGCTGGAGCGCAAGCTGCTGAACGCCTCGGTCGTGTCCTTCGTGGCCGAGGGCTACAGCGACGTGGAGATCGGCAGCACGGGGCAGGACTACGGCGTGGCGTTCGTCGCGCCGAGCTGCCGCGTCACGGGGACCACCTTCTCGACGGACCAGGGCGGGACGAACAGGGACGAGGCGCTGGTGCTGCAGGCACGGATGCCCGACCCGGATCTCGACTTCGACTGGGACGGCGAGACCGTCGAGGGTGACTTCGAGGTGATCTTCGACACGGACTTCGCCGCGATCCCGTAGCGCGACGAGGGCACCGTGGCCGACACGGTTGCGAAGCTAGTAATCCTCGCTGATGGCAGCGTCGCCCGCCGAGAGTTCGACTCGGTGGGCGACGCTGCATCTGCGGCGGGCATCGAGATCGGCTCGAGCCTCGGCGGCGGGCTCCAGCAGGCGAACGCCGCGTTCTCCTCCATCGACAAGCAACTAGCGGCAGGGAACCTGACGCGCCTGCCGCGCACCATCACGGCTGCGTCGATGGCCGTGGACAAGCTGGAGAAGGAGCTGCTCGATCTCCGCAAGGCGGGCAAGTCGACGGAGGACCTCGAGCGCGCCATCGCTCGGATGCGAGCGCGGCTGCAGGAGGCGACGACGCAGGCGGGCCTTTTCCGCGACAAGATGGAGGAGGTCACCCGCAGCGCGAACGCGGTTGCCATCGGCTCCGACTTCGGGAAGATGGGGACGAAGATCGGCGCTGCTCTCGGCAACACGCTGGAGCTGATGAGCAAAGTGTTCTTCGCGGCGCAAGCCATCGGTCGCAGTTTGGACACCGCCGGCATGGCCGCCGAGGAGTTGGGCCGGATGTTCGGCGGGCTGGACGAGGAGACGCAGGAGGCGACCGGAGCCATGCGCGAGTTCGGGCGCGCGCTCTCCTCGTTCGACATCGGCGGCGCGTCGGCGGCGCTCGGCAAGTTCGCGGGCAGCGTGATCGTGGACATGACCGACGCGAGCAAGTCCGCGACCGGCTCGCTGAAGGACCTGCAGGCGCAGATCGAGAGCATGACCGGCGTGACGCCCGCTGCGGTCGAGGCGTTCAACAAGATCAAGGAGGCGCAGCGCGGGATCGTCGCCGAACGCGAGAAGGCGATCAAGACGCTGGAGCTGCAGACGAACGCGACCGTGATGCAGGCGCAGGCCGAGGACAAGGTCGGCCAGCTCACGGACGAGTCGCGCGCCGAGCTGCAGAAGCTGCTCGACGCATGGGAGGCGCGCGGCGACGTGCCGCCTGCGAAGCTGCAGGCGCTCGCCGATAAGTACGGCCTCGTCAGCACGGCGCAGCGCGCGTTCCTCCAGCAGATCGAGGGCGAGGAGAAGGTGCTACGCAAGCGCACCGACGCGCTGCTCGAGGCCGTCGAGGCGGCAGAGCGCGACGGCAAGCTGACCACGGAGGCGCGCGCGACGATCCGCAAGCTGCTCACCGAGGAACTGTCGCTGTGGGACAAGCTAGGCGTGACCGCGCCCGAGGCGCTGGAGAAACAGGCCGCAGCCTACGGCGTGGCGAGCAAGGCAGCGCGCGAAGCCGCCGATGCTACGCGGGCCTACGCCGACGCGCTGCGCGGCGAGAACGAGAGCCTGGAGAAGCAGACCCTCGCCATCGTGGAGGGTACGCGCGCGTCGCAGCTCATGGGCGAGCTGACCGGCGCCGCGCTGGCGAAGGCGCGAGAGGACATCGCCGCGCTCGTCACGAAATACCAGGAACTCGGCATCGCCGTGCCGGACGAGCTGGCACAGATCGGTAACGAGGTCGGCGCGTTCGTCGAGGCGAACGTGGCGAAGTGGAACGCCTACGTCGAGAAGCTGAAGGAGGTGATGGCCGAGGGCAAGAAGCTGTACGACGAATCCCTCGCCAACACGAAGAAGCTGGAGGAGCAGCTCGACGCGCTGAAGGACACGCCGACGACGAGCGACAGCACGGCAAAGATGCAGAAGGAGCTGGACGCGCTGCGCGAGAAAGGAGTGCTCACCGCCGAGGAGATGGTGCGGCAGTCGCAGCTGCAGGACGCCATCAACGGCGTGACGGGCGCTGAGGAGCGCAGCGCCATCGCCAAGGCGAAGCTCGCCAAGGAGACGGAGATCCTCGACGCGCTGGAGAAGGAGCGGCTCGACCGGCTGAAGATCGAGGACGCGGTCAACGCCAAGCTGCTCGACGCGTACTACTCGCAACTCGAGCTGCAGGCGCAGCTCAACGACGCGAACCGTGGCACCGCCGAGGCGGCGGGCGAGGTCGTCACGAAGATGGACGGCGCGGCGAAGTCGATCAGCAACGTTGGCGAGGAGTCCAGCGTCGCGTTCATCGAGCTGGAGGACGGCACGAAGGTGCTGACCAACGTGGCCGACGAGTTCGACAACGTGGCCGGCAAGGCCGAGCTGGCGAAGGAGCCGGTGGACGAAATCGGCGAGTCGTTCAAGACGCTCGGCGAGCAGGCCGACGAGGCGCTGCCGAAGCTGGAGACGATGCGCGACCTCATTCGTGAGATCAGGAAGGAAGCCGCCGCCATCAGCATCGGCGAGGACGGCAGCGTGGGCGCGTACTGATGGGCCAGACGTTTACAATCGTAGGCGAGGAGGAGTCGTGGTCATTCGCCGACCCGTTCGACACGCTGCGCGCTGCGAAGGAGGGGCACCTGTTCGCGGCACAATGCGACGCGGTGAACGTGGCGCTGGAGCAGATCCTCGCCGTGCTGAAGAAGGCGCGCATCAAGGCGCAGGAAGCGCGCGTCGAGGACGACCCCGCCCGCCCGCCATCCCCTGTGGAGCTGGACCCGTGGGCGCTCTACACGATTATGAATGGCCTCGGGCTCCACGCGAACTACGGCGGGACGAATGTATCGGCCAGCGGCGGTCGCGGTGCTGAGACCTGGGCAGCTGCGATCCGGCACTTCGGGCGCGTTCCGACGAAGGCAGAGTTCGCGATGTGGTACAACGCACGCTACAAGAACAACGGGAAAAAGTGATGGGACTGCTAACCGACCTCGTCAGTGCGCGCGACCTGTTCCGCGACGTGACCCGCGAGGCCGAGCGGTTCGGCAAGACGCTGCAGGAAGCGATCTCGCCGCTGCCGCCCGGCGGCGCGCCCTACGACACGCCGCTGGTGTTCGGCCCCGGCGGCGCGCCCGTGGACACGCGCGCGCCGGGAGTGCCCAAGTCGCCGCTCACGCCGAGCGGCATGGCGGCGACCGTCGCGCCTCCGCCCCCAGGCTACCCGGCCAACGTCCTCAAGCCGCCGCCCACGGTCTACGGCCCCGACGGCAAGCCGATCACTCCGCCCAAGGGCGGGCAGGTGTGGGACTCGCCCGACGACTGGCGGACGCCAGCGCCGTCGATGGCAAACCCGGGCGAGGGCGAGTGGCTCGACCCGGGGCGCGGCGGTTCGAAGATGGGCAAGAGCGGAAGCGGCGGCGACGCAGAGAAGCCGCGATGGGCCGTCCGTTTCGGCGACGTGCGCGGCATTCCGAACCTTCGCTTCTGCACGCCGCCGGGTGAACCGCAGCAAGCTGGCAAGAGTACGCAGGCGCTCCTGTTCCCGGTGAGCAAGTATGGGTTCCTCGGCGGTGAGGTCAACTACCTCAAGCTACCCGCCTACGACTGCACCTCCGTGGTCGCCTGGAAGTTCGAGTGGCGCTTGGTCTACATCGACTGCACGCTGCTCCATCAGTACAACGCCGAGCGCGGCGTCGGCGGCGAGGCATCGAAGGTGAGCGGCAAGAGCAGCGGCGGCAGCGGCACGACGCAGGGCGCGGACCGCAGCGGGCAGATGAAGTCCTACATCTGGGGCACCTCCGGGGCCTACGGCAACACGGGCGCGCCCATCGCCGGGCTGACCAGCGCGAACGGCAAGAGCGTGAGCGACCCGAAGGTGGTCGAGGGGCTCGGGGCCATCGTGGCGGAGCTGCAGGCGCTGCGCCGTGAGCAGCGACCGAACATCACCGACGTGAGAGCGCGAGGACTCGGATGAGCGACGAGCACGGCTACCTGTTCTGGAACAACCCGTTCCTCGCGGACCCGCCCTACCTCGACGGGCACACGCTCGACGCGGCCTCCTGGCCCGGCTCGCTGTCGTGGAGCCGCGCGCCGGGGCTGGTGTCCGTCGAGACGCTGGCGCGCACGCACGTTCTGCAGCGCCCGTACCTCGCCGCCGGTCCGTACACGCGGCGCGCGTACTCGTTCACCATCGCCTATCAGGCCGTCGGGTGGGACGACTTCCGCGTGCTGGAGCGCGCCGAGGCCAAGGGCGGCGTCTACTTCTGGCCGGGGCTCTACGCCGCCGAGACGTTCGCCGCGACGGCGGGCAGCACCTACTACATCGCGCGACCGACGCCGTGGGGCACCGTGCCCGGCGTGACCAGCGTAACGCACCCCGTCACCTTCTACCTCGACGGCGTGGAGGACGCAGCCGCCGCCACGCTCACTGGGCAGTCGGTGGGCGCGCTCAAGACCGGCGTGCTCGAGGTCTGCTACCCGGCGATGTTCCGCGTGATCGTGTCCGGCGTGGACTACAGCGTGGACCAGCCGAACAACCTCACCATCGGCTGCTCGATGGAGGAGGTCATCCAGCTCTCGTGAGCGACCTGCACGCGGTACTCGCCGAGCTGACCGAGCCCGCCGAGCTGGCGGCGATCGCACTCGGATCGGACACGGTAGACGAGGAGCTGTTCGGCACGGCCGACTCCGACGGCACGGTGGACGCAGCCGCGCAGCCGCGCAGCACGGCGGCGATCACGGTCGGCTTCGAGCTGGTGGTGGACGGCAGCGTGGTGTCGCTCACGCGCGCGATGCCCGGCTGGACCGTGACGCGCAGCCTGGACGCGCAGCTCCAGACGTGGACGATCTCGTTCGCGCTGGATGACGCCGAGGGGCAGTTCGGCAACCCGTTCACCCACAGCGGCCCCGCGCTGTGCAAGAAAACCGTGACGCTGCGCGGGGTCTACCTGACCAGCACCGGGCTGCACCGCATCCCGCTCATCACGGACGGCATCGCCGACGTGACCACGCGCAGCGTGCAGGTGGGCTCGCCCTGCGTCGAGGAGTTCTCCGGCGTGGACGCGGGCGGGCGCTACGACCGCAAGACCGTGACGCTGGTGCTCAAGCCGGGCCACGGCTTCACGCGCGGCGCGGTGGTGCAGAAGATCGCGGCGAAGGCCGGGATGCTGCAGACGAACGTGGACCCGAGCGGCGCGAGCTGCAAGAAGGAGGTGCAGCTCGTAGACTCCGACTGGCTCTCCGTCGCCTCCGAGATGATGGAGGTCGAGGGCCGCACGCTGGTCTGGGACCGCGACGGCCTGCTGTCCAATCCGCGCACCAGCCGGCCCGAGAGCGGCGAGGCGACGGCGTGGACCTTCGACGAGCGAGACTTCGACGCCGCCGCTGGCATCCGCATCCAGCACAGCGCCGACGTGCTGACCGACCTCACGCTCACGACCTGGGAGCAGAACCTCGGCAGCGACGAGTGCCCGCCCGAGGAGCACGAAACGGAAAGCGAGGAGCAGGCGATCTACAAGCCGCTGCAGGAGACGTATCAGCAGGTCGGCTCGATTGCCGACTCCTGGGTGTTCAACACGGTGCCGCCGGACACGGCCGACGCCGAGCTGATCCCTGTCAAGGTCGTGCGCCACGAAACGATCAAGCGGTGCGGCACGTTGGTGTGGGAGCGGACGCGCGAGTGGGGGTGGAAGAACTGGATCGAGCCGCGCATGAAGTGGGACTGGGTATGGCCTACGACGCCTGCGGAGTACGGCTTCCTGCCGCAGACCTGCTACACCAGCGACAACGACGAGGAGGGGCAGTCGCAGGGCTACGCCTACGAGAAGGAACAATGGTCGCTGCTCGGCATCACGGAGGTCTGGCACTTCTACAACTGGCGCGGCTACTCGCGCGGGTGGAGGCAGACCCCGGCGCAGACGACGTTCGGCGGTACGTCCGACTTCTCGCATCAGGCTTGGGCCGCGCTCTACCTTACCTCGATCCAGAGCGGCGAGCCCGGCGAGCCGGGCGGCGTGCCCCGCGGGCGGTGCAACCCGCTCGGCTCCTATCTCGGCTCCGTCACCGCGCAGATGGCCCCGAAGTTCGCGCGCGCGGCGGCGCACACTCCCGGCAACGACGGCGAGGGTGGGCTAGACGCTGGAACCTACTGGCTCGGCGGCGCGCAGGACTGCGTGAGCAACTCGTACCCTTACTCCCCATACAACGGGCTCTGGTGGTCCGTCCCGATGAACACGCCGGGGCTGAGCTACGGCGGCATCGAGAAGGTCGTGCCCGTCGCCTTGACCGTCACGGCGCAGATCGACCGCGAGGGGCGCGGCACGGTGACGGAGGAGATCAGCGCGCACTACGGCTGGATGGTGCTCCCCGGCTCCGGCCACACGTTCGCCGACGGGATGAACTCGCGCTACGACACAGAGAAGTTCTGGCTCGTCGGCACGGAGCTGGTCACCTACGAGACGACAGGCGAGGGCGAGCACGTCCGCACCGCCGTGACGCGCGACCAGGACGGCAACGTGATCGGCACCTTCCGCGAGACAGGCGAGGGCGCGGGGCCGCAGCTCCCGATGCTCGACCTGCCGGAGCGCGACTCGTCCGAGTACGAGAGCCCCGAGCAGGAGGACGAGCTGGTGCAGCCAGCGCGCCGCAGCGACACGAAGCAGATCAAGGTGCGCGTGGTCGCCGAGGGACTCGAGGAGTGCCACGAGAAGTCGGAGCTGAAGACCGAGGTGGAGTGGGCCGAGAGCGAGGAGGAGCTGATCGCCGTCGGGCAGCGCATGGTGGAGGACAGCGCGGCGGCGACGGTCAACGTCACGCTCGCCGGGTGCAACTTCTTCGTGGAGCCGGGGCAGAGGCACAGGTGGAAGATCACCGTCGCCGGGCTCGACCACGACGTGCGGCTGAGGTCGGTGACGTGGAGCACGGACGGCCTGCGGATCACGACTGCGCTGGAGGGCAAGGCGTATGGCTGGTAGCACCCACACGCAGCGGCAGGGCTGGAGGCCTAGCACCGCGCGGTCGCGCACGCTGGCCGGGATGCTGGAGTCGCGCCGCACCGCCGAGGCCGACCTGCGCCGCGCGATCTACGTCCGCCCCCACGGGCGGAAGTGGCACATCGTGCGGAACATCTGCAACGAGCAGGAGTACGCCGTGGCCGACGGCCTCGCCTTCGGGCGCACGTTCACCGAGGGCACCATCGTGATGCTCGGCTCGCAGAGCGGGCGCAACGGGGAGTTCCTGATCTGCGGCCCGCCCGCCGGGGGCATCGGCGCGAGCGGCTACGCGATTTCGCCAGCTTACCGACACGTCGGTCCAGCTCCAACGCCGCCGCCCTACACGGAAAGCCCCGGCCTCGTGTCCTACTCCGGCGGTACGCTCTACTCCGCGTGGTCCTCGCATCCTGAGGACCCGGAGGCGATGCCGAAGATCCGCATTGGCTCGATGGTGCCGGAGTATCTCGCCATGCCGCCGAGCGCGATGCTGCTCGGCACGCAGAGCGCGCTGATCCCGGCTGCGTCCACGCTGCTCCATACCATCGATCCGGAGAGCATGGGCGAATCGGCGCTGTCAGGGGTCGGGCACTTTTCCGTACATGATGGCATCGCCTTCATTTACGGCGGCAACTCCGCGATGACGGTCAACGTGAGCACGGGCGCGGTGGTGTCCACGGCCACCGTCACCTACGACAGACCCTTTCCAGAAGTCGGCAACTCGGTACGACAGGGCGATAGGCTGTTCATCCTTGGCGACGATGGATACGACCTCGTTGCTTTCGACTGGCCGAGCCTGGAGAATGAGAGCGTGGTCGAGCTGTCCAGGCCGTATAAGACTCACCCTTTCGGCATCGCACCCTACGGCAGCACGGAGGTCGCCGTGTTCCGGGGTGGCGAGTTCCTCTCCGATGAGCGAGCGATCTACCGCTGGCGCTACAACGGCGCGCTCACGCAGACGCAGGGGCAGACGACGTACCAGCTCCCGACGAGCGGTGCTCTCGCCGTCGCGAGTACCGGGAAGAACGTTATCTGGGATGGCACCTACTACCTCGTACCGACCGTGTTCGGCAGCTTGCAAACGCGCGGCTACTACGGTATCAACGCAGCGCACAATGGTGGCGCGTCGGTGGCCCCCGACGTGTGGCCGCTAGATGAGTTGGACGTAGTCCACTACCCCGCTTGGGCGTGGCCTGCGACAGTGCCGAGCGGCTCGCCCGTGGACGGCACCGTGTCCGAGGATCCAGGCGTGGTCAGGCTAGTATCTAACGGGTCCTCGCTCGCGTTCGTGGAGTGGGTCGGCCCGGAGCCCATTCCGATTTAGGAGGAACGATGATCAACTTGAAGTGGTACGAGAGCGACGGGGTGACGCCGGCGACGGCGCTTTCCTTCGCGCAGACGAACGGCACGCCGAGCACGGCGCAGGAGCTGTGGCTCCAGAACGACGGCACCGAGGACGCGCCCGGCGTGTCCGTCACCGCGCTGACGCGCGACCAGGGCTCGTCGGACCCGTACAGCTTCGACGACGAGATGGCTGCGAACCGCTGGCTGGAGGTGCGGCTCACGGGCCAGAGCGCCGGGGCCACGCCGCACACGACCGCGTGGACGCCCATCGGCGCGGGGCGCAGGCTGCTCACGCGCTCGATCCCGGCGGGCGAGTCGCGCACCGTGGAGGTCCGCACGAACATCCCGGCGGGCGTCGGCACGCAGGCGAAGGACATCCTGCTGCGCCCCACCGCCGCGAGCGCCGTGGTGCCGCTGGAGGACGCGCCCTGGCGCGAGGGCGTGCGGACCCTGCTCGGCGACGCGGGCGCGAGCTACATCGCGCAGGGCGGCGCGGTCACGCCGACCGGCACGCCGGACGACGAGGTCCACGTCGCCGACGTGTCCTGGGTCGCGGCGGGCGAGCCGCTCGCCCTCGCTGGCGCTGCGGTGGAGCTGAGCCAGACGGCGGGCGACGGCGCGCTCGGCAGCGGCGAATACTACTGGGCGGTCCTCTCGCTCAAGGACGACGGCACGTTGACCACCACGAAGGGCAACGCGCTCACCGCGCCGCAGGCCCCGAGCGCGCGGCCCGACGCGCCGACCGGCGAGCTGATCCTGGCCGACGTAGCGGTGGACTACGACGCGGGCGGCGGGGCCATCGGCGCGGCGGACATCCTCACCGACCGCCGCGAGTCCGGCGGGTTCGACCTTGCCTACTCCGCCGCCTCGCTCTCGGTGGAGGTCGCCCCCGGCGAGGCCGTGGTGGGCCGCAGGCTGGTGCGGCGAACCGCAGCCTACGACCTCGACCTAAACGCCTCGGAGACGGCCTACATCGTGCTCGGCTCCGACGGCGCGCCCGTCGCGGCGACCTCGCCCTACGGCTCCGAGGCCGTGCCGCTGTGGGAGGTGACCACGGACGGCAGCGGCGTCACGGCGGTGCGCGACCTGCGCCCGCTGCTCCCGCTGCGCCGCGAGGTGCGGCTGCGCTTCGAGGTCGCCGGCACGCTCTCCGGCTCCAGCGCCTCCGTGCCGCAGCTCATCACCGTGCCGCTGCGCCTCGCGCCCTTCGCGCCGCTGCGCTGGTGCGTGGGCGACACGGGCGGGACCAGCGGCCAGACGGAGATCGACCTGGAGGTGAGCGCCGCAGGCGGCGGCGCGTGGGCCAGCCTCGGCGCGCTCGGCGCGGCGCTGGCCTACGACGCCACGGACCCGGCGGCCTCGGGGCTGGTGGAGACAACGACGCTCGCGGCAGGGAGCCGCGTGCGTGCGGTAGTGGGCGCGGTCCCCGGCACGGCGTCGGCGGACCTGAGCATCGAACTTCTCACGGAGGAGGCATAGCGTCATGGGCGTATTCGCAGTCGCAACTCGCAACAAGGTCCTCGACCACGTCACCGGCACCGCGACCTATGCGGCGGTGACGCCGTACCTCGCGCTCTACGACGGCGACCCCACGGGCGCTGGCGCGGAGATCGAGACTCCGACGCAGAACGGCTACAACCGCCAGACCATCACGATGAGCGCGGCCAGCAGCGGCGCGATCACGAACTCGGCCGCGATCACCTGGGGGCCGGCGACGGCAGCGTGGGGCGACGTGACCTACGTCGCGGCCTTCGACGCGGCGACCGGCGGGAACCTCCTGTGGTACGACGACGTGGCGACCAAGACCGTCGGCAGCGGCGACAGCTACCAGATCGCCGCAGGCGACCTCGACCTGACGCTCACCTGATGCGACGAGTCGCGCTCTCGCTCCTCGCCCTGCTGCGCGCCGCCGCTGCCGTGGCTGGCGAGGGCACGGTCACGATCCTGGGCGCGATGGGCGACAGCGTCGCGGCCACGGTGTCGGGCGCGTCGTCCGTTCAGATCGTCGGCTCATTGGTCGCAGTGGGCGTGGCCGTCGCCGTGGCGGGCGAGGGCACCGTCACCATCGCGGGCGACGTAGTGGCCGCGCCCGTGGCGAGCGTGATCCCGTTCGGCTACGCGGGCGCGCGGCGCGGGCCGATCTTCGGTGAGCCGCTGCGGCGGCTCTACAAGCGCGCCTCGCTCGGCGAGCGCATCGCAGTTCTCGGCGGCAGGGGCCGCAGGCGGTAGACTACCCAGGAGGAGGCACACGATGAAGCGAGGATGGATTCTTATGGCGCTGGCGGCGATACTCGGCGCGACGCTGCTCGCCGCAGCTCCGGTCAAGGTGCCGATACACCGCTTCGCTGAGTACCCTCCGGCGACGGGCTACGTCAACGCGCGCGTGCTCGCCGCCAACGTGGCCGAGGAGGTCACGGTGCCAGCCGACTGCGACGTGATCGTGTTCGGCGCGACGGCTGCGTTCTACCTGCGAGCGGACGGGAGCGCCGCAGCGGTGCCGAGCGGCGACGTGACGGACGGCACGGCGAGCGCGCTGATGCCGAGCGTCCGGCACTTCGTTCCGGGCGCGACGTTCTCCCTGATCGCTCCCGCCGAGGCGGTCGTGACGATGGAGTGCTTCGACCGTGTTCCGTAAGCTTGCGTTTCTTCTCGCTCTGATCGCCGCGCCTCTCGCGGCGCAGTACCAGATGACGCTCCCGCTCCCCTCATCGGGCGGCGGCACGCCTCCCGACCCGTTGACCGTCCTCGGCCCGGCTTCCGCCTGCGTAGACAACCAGCTCGCCCGGTGGGACGGCGCGTCGAACACGGCGCTGCAGTGCAGCCCGCTGACCGTAGCCGACACGACAGGCGACATCATCGCTCCGGGCGCGCTGACGATCAGCACGGCGGGGAGCAACGGGGACATCACGCTTGATCCGCACGGGACGGGAATCGTCATTTCGTCGGCAACCATCAAGTGTGGGAAAACTTCAAACTGCAATCTATATCTTG
>Ga0255346_1000755_pt1 | contig 50380 bp, 30 predicted proteins | sample wastewater_treat_FD_194410 | JGI IMG/M metagenome (GOLD analysis project Ga0255346, IMG submission 194410) | Wastewater microbial communities from Lulu Island WWTP, Vancouver, Canada - plant22 | ecosystem: Engineered > WWTP > Wastewater > Unclassified | place: Canada: Vancouver, British Columbia...
CAACCCATTTCCCGTTTATAAAGACTTCACTGTTATTATAAACCCCTTCAAAGAAGATATAAACCTTGTTTCCTTTCTCAGTGGCAGGAATAACGATTTCTTTCCTGTACCAGGCAATGCCTCCCGGAAGATAACCCGTGCAGCTTGCAAGCTCCGGACTCGCGTTTTGTTTCACCGTCCAGTCGTGAGGAAGATCAACGACAGCCCACTTGCTGCAATCCATATTTTCAATCCCTCCATAGCGGATGTCTCCCAGATTGAAATACCAGTCGTCGTTCAGTTTTTCCTTTCTGCCAAAATCCTGTGCATTTAAAACTGTTCCGGCTGCCAGAAAAATGAACAAAAATATTCCGTATAAAGGCCTGATAACTGATTTGTACTTTTTTGTCATAATATAATGAGCAATTAACAATTAGCAATGAACAATTAACAATTAGCAATGAACAATTAACAATTAGCAATGAGCAATGAGCTGCTGCTTTGGGCCTCGAACTTCTAACCTCGTACTGTTCTTTCCACGTACCGCGTACCGTTTTATTTTAATTCGTTTTTTTCATTATAAAGATAACAACAAACTCCTTAGGTCAAACAGAATTTATGCTGCCATCAGGTGCTATAGAACATATAAGGTGAGCCTGCCGCCCTTCTTTATATCATCATGACTGATCTGAAGGAAACAGCGCCCTGAGATGCTTTTCAAAAGCAGGATCATTTATAAAGCGGTTTCGGGAACCGGTTTTAGTGAAAGGCGTAATCCAGTTTGAGCATAAAACTATTTCGCGGAAAGGTCCTGAAAAGCTCCGTGACTTGTCCTCTGAAGGATTGGTCATATATTGAATCGCCCCAGGGAGCGAGAGGATTCAGTTCTTCATCCTTACTACGCGAATGGCTCCAAACCACATAAAGAGCAGATCCGGGCCTGTACTCCCACCGTGTTACATAATTCAGCTGCAGGTTTTTATAGTTAAAGTCTCTCTTTTTGGGATACTCCGGGAAAGGTGCCATGTTATCCGGATTAGTGAGGATGCTGAAATTTGAGTATCTTCCTTTGGCTACAAAAAGCTGCGAATACAACTGCATCGAGAATTTGCTTGTCAAGGTCAGTGAACCTCTTAAAGTAAAGTCGAGCGATCTTGTATCGCGGGTCCCGAAGACCGGCACATAATACTGTCCCGGTTGATATTCCTGAACTTCATTAAGAATACCACTAAGTTTTCCCTTGTCATCGAAAGATGTGAAATCCGCCTCAGCGAGGTTCTCCGGCGAAACTGATCTGCTGCCTATTTTCCATCCGGAGTAATCTGTCAGGAATGTTTCATTTGATGCCCACGCGGTTTTATCATTTTCCAGTGAACCCTTTATATTCGCTCTTAATGAAACTTTTGTACCCGGATTTAGTGTACCCTGAAAATCCATCAGGAATTCTGAACCTTTGTCATCATATTTTCTGACAGACGCTTTGGGAGTTGTTGTCCATTTTTTTCTGGCATCATTTGAAAACTCCGCTGATATTTCAGCTCCCCTGGGTTTTGCCCATACCCACAGGCCCCTTGTCTCCCAAAGATCATATCCTCCCAGGGGATCAAACATTGTTGCAGAAGCCATGATCTGTCTGAATTCCTTTGTTGTAAGGGTTATCTTCAGGTTTGTTTTGCTCCCCATGTCATAATGTTCCAGAATAGAAAGCCATCTTTCATAACTCATGCCAAGCTCCCCCCGCTGAAAGCTGCCGAATTCCTTTCCTTTGGCAAGCTTATACTTGACAATAGCCCATATCTGGTACCAGTTCTGCTCAGAGGTGATCCAGCCGATGTCATTAGGATTGTACTGGTCGGTAAACATAAGAAAAGCCAGGTGTCCGTCAACGATACCCTGTCTTTTCCTTAACACCAGACTGCTCATCATACCTTTTTGTTCCTCTACATCCGGATCGGTTGAAAACCTGTCGGAAAAAGCCAGAATTCCCTCAAAACCGTATTTGTTATCATTAAACCTAATGTCCCAGTCGACACCTCCGGTAAGACTTTGCCAGCCGCTTCCCTTTCCGGCAGGACTGAAATAATATGTAAGGATTCCTCCGGCTGATGAGAATTCTTTAATTCTCTGACTTGCACGGAATACAGCATAATTATTTGTGGGATTAAAGTCATCTCCGGCTGTTACACCCATAAGTCCGAATGACAGATCATTATTGGTTCTACCCGAGAGTTTCATGGCAGCGATTATCGGTTCATCAGCGCCAAAACGTCTTGAATAATAGAGTCTGCTGTATCCGATACCGAATTTAAAAATGTCGGCGCCTTCCAGAAAAAACGGGCGCTTTTCGGGGAAGAGGGTCTGGAAAGCCGTGAGATTCAGGACGGCAGGATCGGCTTCAACCTGTCCGAAATCGGGTCTTATAGTTGCATCAAGAATGACATTGGGTCCGATTCCCAGTTTAATATCTCCTCCGGCATTGACTCTGAAACTATGGTCAGCCTTTCCGGGAATGTTTTCATTTTCAAACACATTAAGAGCTCCCAGGACGTATGGGCGCACCTGGATATTGGGCCGGGGGTCAATTCCCTTTATACCCGTAATCTTCCCGTATCCCGAGACAAGGTTATTCCTTTGGTTCCGCGGGATATACGGCCATTCGGAAAACTCACCGGATTTCGGGATACGCCGTGAGAAATAAACACCCCAGGTTTGTATCTCCTTTCTTGAATATCTGAGCATGTTGTAGGGTATCCGCATTTCCACGGACCAGCCCTCATCTGTAATGTTTACCGCTGAATACCATATCGCGTCCCAGGAGACGTCAAGACCGGCCGGCAGCAAAGGGTTGATTTCCCCGGAACTGACCCTTCGGTTATCATCCTGTTGCCCGTCGAGCTGTACTCCTGCAGCATTGACGGCAAAAGTGAAGGCTGTTCTGCCGCTGTAGTAAGAATCCAGGGATACCATGAACCAGTCAGCCCTGTTATACTCGTCTCTTCTGCCCAGATTATTCTCGATATTGCTCCTTGTATCATACAGCAAGGCGCCAACATACAGATCATCCTTCCCGAAAAGAATCCTGACAATGGTTTTATGGTCCGATTCTTTACCTTCGACAGGTTCATATTGGATAAAATCGGATATTTCCCCGGCTTCCTTCCAGAATTCTTCATTTAAAATTCCGTCAATTATAATTGCAGAATCAGTAGTGGTGGCTTCAATCACACTGTTCTCCTGAGCAAAAAGAACAGAACCTGATGTCAGAAAGCTTATTACAAGCGTGGTGATAACTGGTTTCAACATAAAGTGGTCGGTCGGTTACCGAGCAATATAATAAAATTAACCGTTGTGACAGTTTTCAATGAAAAACAGTTTTATGTTGAGCTTTGTGCTGGTGAAGGGATGATGGTGGAAGAGATTATAATATATGCAGGTCCGGGGGGTTCCGGAAAGACATCACTGATTACTTGCATACGCCGGGCAATCAGACCACATTATGTTATCGACATAGGTCAGCTAACTGGCGCCAGGAACAGATATAAAAACCTAAGCACCAGTAAGCCCTCCCGTTTCCTCATCTACAATATTAAACTTCTTAAAGGCTTTGCCACTTGCTCATTACTATCTTTTTGTGATTACTTTCCTTCATCACAGTTCAATAGGATATAAGCTGCCCTTAATGTTAGCGAAGTGTGAGTCCTTATTAATGATTGAAATTAGTTCGTTTTTGGTTAGTTTGATTCTATAAGTATCAACTGTATAGTTTTTTTCAGATATACAAATAATACTTATTATTCGTCATAATATGATTAACTTAACAATAGTTACAAACTCATGATATTTTTTCATATATTCTGCTTCACTTTCGGAAACACTAAAATAAACAGATAAGAGATTAATAAAAGTAGAATTATCAGTGCTCCCACCTGGCTCTTCAGTGTATCGGAAGCGACTCCCATGAGTAACGGGAATATTGCACCACCGGAAATTCCAGTGATCATCAAACCTGAGACTTCATTCTGGCTACCTGGTACCCTGACCAATGCCTGTGAAAACATGACAGGGAAAATATTTGAATTTCCAAGCCCAAACAATCCAATACCTGTATACATAATGGTCTCATTATATGAGAAAAGGCAAAGTATCCCGATCAAAATCATACTTATACTAACTATGAAAACTCTCCTGTCGCCGAACTTTGCAAGCAGATACGAACCCATCAGACAACCTACCGTACGAAAAATGAAATAAAAACTTGTAGCATATCCTGCGACCGAAAGAGATACTCCGAGATGTTCCATTAATAATTTAGGTGCAGTTGCATTTATACCTACGTCGAGACCGACATGAGCCATGATTCCCAGAAAGAAAACCAGTACATATTTGTCTCCCAATAGACCAAAGCTCTCCTTTAACGATACCGGCTTATCCGCAATCTTTTCTTCCTCAATCCTGACGACTCCAAGATAAAAGAATGCTATAATAGCAATAGCTGCAAAGGCCGGGTAAAGAATAAACCTCCAATCGCCAAACTTTACAGCTGCCCATGCCGCAAGTATCGGTGCTATGAAAGAGGCTATCGCCTTAACAAACTGACCGAATGTAAGTGAACTTGACATCCGCTTACCACTAACAATGCTGGCAAGCAAAGGATTAAGCGAAACCTGCATTAATGTGTTGCCAATCCCCAGCAACGTAAACGATATAAGCATAGAAACGAAACTGTAACTGATTAGAGGGATAAGAAGTGACGGAATGGTCACCAAAAGACTCAGCAACACAGTTTTTTTTCGTCCTATTTTATTCATTAATAAACCTGTGGGTACGGATAGCAAAAAGAACCAAACGAACACCATCGATGCCATCAGGTTAGCCAATGTATCAGATAACACGAAGTCGGCTTTTATGTAGTTTGTGGCTATCCCAACAAGATCAACAAATCCCATTGTAAAAAACGTTAACATCACAGGTAGCAATTTCGTTATCTGACTCGAATTATTCATGTTTAACTTTTTTAAAATTTAATTTCCCCAAATTGATTTCATTCTACAAATATTCAAAGTCTTCACTTCGATACGGTTCCCAAAGAATTTGAAACCATCTGTGTTTCCCTGCACAGCTCTACGCTCCAGGGCATACGAGAAAGCTCCTTCATCAATAAAGACCTCTACCGATGTTTTGTCAACAATAATATCGGCACTTATTTCCATGCTTGTCATATCTTCAGGGGAATAGAACAATCCGTTAATATGATTATAATTCATGTCATACCTTAGCAATGGCTGGCCATAGAGGCTGAGTCCGGCATCAGTCGCATGCGACAGTTTTATTGTAGTCTTGATCCGGAAACTTGTCTCATCCTTATATTCCTGTAATAATTCGGATGCTTTTTCAGCATCGAGGCTAGTCCATGAGTTTTCTTCTTCCATTAGTGTTTCCACTTCCTTAACAGGTGTATTGAACAACCTTATTCCATCTTTTGTAGTTTTTAGCTTAAGTTCAGTTGGTAAAAGCATCATGTGCTTAAATGGCATCCCAGGATGTTCTATACGACCCCATCCAATCTGGATACGTCTTCCGTCTGATTCAGGAATGTTATTGAAAGTTTGAGCTGCATAAAGTGCGCCATTTCCGTAATAATATTTACCAGCTTCAGGTTTAAATGTCTTGCCATCAAAGCTTCCAATCATATATGTGCCTGAAGCACCATACATTACCCATTTTTTGTTGGTCACTTTGTCATCAACGGCTAGTTCGAAAAGTTGAGGACATTCGAAGAATCCTGTTGTGTGGCTTTGATATTCCCAATCTTTGAGATTTGAAGATGTATAAATTGAATGACCGTCGCGCTCATATAGAACCATTACCCACCACTTACCCGGATCATACCAGAATACATGGGGATCCCTTAGATCTTTACTGTTCCATTTTGATTTGGAATCAATAATGGGATTACCCTCATATTTTGTAAAACTACGACCATTATCCAAACTATAGGCAATACATTGACGTTGGTTATCAGGACTATCAACTGTGTAAAATGCAACCATTGGAGGTATCCCATCCTTAGCAAAACCAGAGGTATTATTATAGTCGATTACAGCTGAGCCAGAAAACATTGTACCCATAGTATCGGGTAACAGGGCAATAGGTAACTCTTCCCAATGAACCAAATCTTTACTTACTGCATGTCCCCAACTCATGTTCTGCCATTCACGCTCAAAAGGGTTGTGTTGATAAAATAAATGGTATTCTCCTTCATTATATACCATACCATTGGGATCGTTATTCCAACCTCTTCTTGAACTAAAATGGATCTGAGGCCGATTTATCTCTTTGTATAACGAATCAAAACCATTAATAAAATCATCTTGATAAATTTTGGTGAGGCCTTTATTGTTCCCCTGATAGTATATTTTCAGTTCTCTTCCATTATACGCACTAACATCAAAGAAAACCCAATAATCGGGTTCGTCCGTAGCTAACCTAATAACGAACTCAAGCTTTTTCTTGTCATCAACGACAAAAGTCATCTTCTCTTGCTTTTCCATATGGGAAACAGGAAGATTTAAATATTGCTTATCAATATCAATTGAATAATATTGATTTACAATGTTACTTTGATCCTCAATCCCTGATTTACATGAAACAATAAAGATAATCAGGAAAACCAGAAAGATTCTATTTTTATTCATAGATAAAGATTTTATAGATTTATACTTTGTTTATAAATTATCGAAAAAGTCCCATTTTAAACATTTATCTTTCAATAGATACTCTTCATCTGGTACGCATCAAGAGAAAGAAGTTTGGCTGCCTGCCCCTGGGCTCTTATGGAAACTCCAGTACTATTCTTCAATCCTGGGTATACCCTTGCAGCAACACACTGCCTTCCATTTACAAAAACCTCCACGACACTCTTATCGATAAAAATTCTAAGAGAAAGTTTCTCTCCTGGTTTAATGGTTACCGGAGCTGATTCAGGAGCCCGTGACATAACATCAGGAAGGACAGAAGAATATGATGTTTCCAGAGAAATAATGCTATAACGAGGATTGGCAGCTATACCCCGGAAGCCTCTCTCCTTATAAAATGCTATACGGGTAAATTCCTCCTTTTTGCTGGAACGCAATACGTTTATTTCAAGCATCGGTGCATCTTTGGGATCGATCTCAGCAACTATTTCCATTGCATTACCCTTAATGTTATTAAGAACAATCTCCTTGTTGGCAGGTAGATCCAAATTGCTGATGTGCTGATGCTGATAACGTAAAGATTCTATATTTCCAGCCGGCTGAATTCCAATTTCATCTTTTGATATCAATGTAAGTAGCCTGGGTAACGTCATTATCTGATCCCAGCCTTTTGTTGGTTTTGCAGGGTTCATATTGAAAATAACAACAACCCCTCCCTTACCGTCAGGTGTCGCTGACGGAGCATGAACTCCGGCTGGGGTTGCAGCTCCAAAATTAAACTTGCCGTTCGATGTTACAATAAACTTGTCCCTTATCTTGTCATAATCACCAAGCATATATTGGCCCCCGCTCATATGGCTAAAAAAAGCAAGTATATACCGATCCCCGATAGGCCAAAAGTAGGGACACGCTCCATCATCACCCGGCAGAGTAAGTCTTTCTCCTTCAGTGAACTCATGCAAGTATTCCCATTTAGCCAGATCAAGAGACCTGAAAAGAAAGTTTGCTCTGAAGGATTTACCACCCGGCCCCGGCAATGTACCTCCCGATAGTGAATAATACACAGAATCCTGTTTCCATATACAGGGGTCAAACACTCTGTAAGGTAATGGGAAACCTGTTTCGCTTTTACTTGGGATAACAGGCCCGTTGGTTACCTTCTCCCAGTTAAGAAGCAATGGGTCATTTGAAACAGCAACCATGTTTCCAACCCTTGTTCCATGGTACATTGCAATAACCCTGTTATCTTCGACGAATGTCGACCCTGAGAAACACTGGTATTCAGGATCCGGGTATATTGCATAGGGAAGATCGCGCCAATGTATCAGATCTTTGCTAATTGCATGTCCCCAGTGCTGACGAGTATCCTCAGGTGGATAAGCCTGATAAAACATGTGCCAGTTGCCGTTCCAAAAGCAAAGGCCATTGGGATCATTAAGATTACCTTCAGGGTTTACATAGTGGTATATAGGTCGATAAGGATCGGAGGATAATTCCTTCCTTGACTGATGAAACCTTAACATCAAAGGATTGCTTTTCAGTTCTGCTTCCTGATCCTCTAAATTAGTAGGAAAACGAAATTTCGGGACCTTGGAAGTATAGTCCTGCTTTGGACTCTGACCAAGTGCAAAATTGCAAAAGCATACTGTGCATGCTAAGAAAAGCATAATGCCCGGTAAGGGTATCGTAGTTTTCTGTAAATTTTTCATCATATAAGGTTTAGTCTGAATAATACTAAAGTTCGAAATTAATTACTTTATTGATAAATATTTTTCATCTGCCATGCCTCAAGGGATTTAAGTTCACTGCTTTGTCCATGCGAGCATATCGAGAAACCCACGCTATCATCACGACTAGGATATACTCTCACTGCAACGCATTGTTTCCCGTTTGCAAAAACTTCTACAACACTTTTATCAATAAAAATTCTAAGCTTCAATGTCTCATTCTTGTTCATAACAAAAGATCCTGTCTCGGGACTTCTTGGCCGGACATCAGGATGAAGGGATGAATGAGATGATTCAATTGATATAAGACTCTCAACTACAGGCCGTACGAAAGCAGCTTGTCCCTGAGCAGGCATGCTGGGCTGCATGCCCTGGATACGTGCAATCTCGCCATAACGATAGTCGCGTCCACCTCCCATTCCACGTTCCCTATAAAAATTTATTTGAGTATACTCTTCCTTTCTTGCAGAACGCAAAACATTCATTTCAATTACCGGAGCATCTTTCGGATCGATTTCCAGGTTTATTTCCATTGCGTTTCCTTTTATGTTTTTAAAGACAATCTCCTTATTCGCAGGTAGTGTCATTGGGGCTTCTTTCTTATATCCCGTGCGCAAGGATTCAATATCTCCAGCAGGCTTCTGAAGTATTTCATTATTTTCCGACAGTGTCAGTTCCCTTGCCAGTGTAAAGATTTGATTCCATTCACCAGTTGGCTTTCCGGGATTCATATTAAAAATAATAATCAGACCACCTTTACCGTCGGGGGTAGCAGAGGGAGCATGAACTCCTGAAGGTGTTGCAGGACCAAAATTGAATTTGGCACCATGAGTAACAACAAATTTGTCTCTTTTCGTATCATAATCTCCAAGTAAATACTGGCCTCCGCTCATGTGACTGAAGAACGGCAAGATATATCTGTTGCCAATGGGCCAGAAATACGGACATGCAAAATCATCACCAATAAGAGTAAATCTGTCATCTTCAACAAATTCATGCAAATATTGCCAGTTCACCAAGTCTTTTGATCGGAAAAGGTAACATTCGGCAATTTGCCTTCCTCCCGGCCCTTTTGGAGCTCTGCCGGCAGACAAAGCATAGTAAACACCATCTTTTTTCCAGATGCAAGGATCAAATACGCTATAGGGCAAAGGGAAATTTGCTTCTGTTTTAAGAGGAATGGCAGCACGGTCAGATGTAGTTTTTTTCCAGTTTAATAATAACGGATCCTTTGAAACGGCAACCATATTTCCAACTTCAGTACCATGGTACATGGCAATTACACTGTCTCCATCCACAAAAGTACTGCCGGAAAAAACAGCACGTTCCGGTCCGGGATAAATTGCATAAGGGAGATCTTTCCAATTAACAAGATCTTTGCTTATGGCATGGCCCCAGTGTTGTCTGCGGTCTTCTGGGGGATATGCCTGATAGAAGAGATGCCAGTATCCATTCCAAAAACACAGTCCATTCGGATCATTCAAGGTGCTCTCTGGACTTACAAAATGATAAACAGGCCGGTATTTGTCAGATGCTTGTCTATTCCTCGATTCCGCAAAACGAATCATGAGAGGGTTCGTTTTAAGCACAGTTTCCTGTTCGGAAAGTGATGTAGGGTAATCAAACTTGGGTACTTTTGATGTATAGTCAGGCAATTTGGCCTGACCATCAACTACTTGTAGACTAACAATAACCAAATTCAGGTATATCATCAGCAAGATCTTCTGTGAAAAGTTTTTTGTTTTCATATTGCAAGAGTTTTAATAAATTCTTATCAAAAAAAGCGTAGTGCATAAAAAAGCACTGATTCTTTGTGACATTAACTATATTGACAGATCGTGGTAAGCTTTTAAATTTTACATTTTTTCATTATTCCCTTTCCATTCAACCACTAAGACTTAGATCGTTTTTTGATGTTTTGAGGATAAGAAGTTTATGGTCATTATCCTTATCCAAGCATTTTCATTACGATGTATCTATATAAAGAAGCATGTAATTATTACTATCTCTGTATGTAAAATAATTCTAATGTGACAACTAGGAGAGATATCTATTTTCGCTCAGGATACCAGCTGCTATTCTGATTTTCATCTGAGGTTGTAAGTTTAATCGCTTGCCTGTCAAAGTAATCACTCGAAAAATCTACAGAGTTAATCAATATAGATGCTTTTCATCTGCCAGGCATCAAGTGATTTCAAAAGGGCTTCACGACCAAGAGCTTTCAGAGATACCCCTACGCTGTCATCCCTACCTGGATATACTCTAACAGCCACGCACTGCTTTCCATTAACAAAAACCTCTACAATACTTTTATCAATAAAAACCCTAAGATTTATGTTTTCCTCCGGATCAAGTACAAAAGATCCAGTTTCCGGTGGTCTTAGTCTTACATCCGGAAGAATAGAGGAATGATCTGATTCAATAGAAACATAGCTTTGCTGAAGTCTTGGACTTTTAGCGTATGTTTTTTGGTTGGTAAGCGCGACCAGAAGGTCAGCGGGCATCATAACAGTCCCATCAGTTGACTGATAATCCAATCCTCTTGAAAAGCCCTTGTCTTTGTAAACAACAATTCTAGTGTATTCTTCCTTATCTGGTGATCGTAGTACATTTAGCTCAACAATCTGGGCGTTCAACATGTCTATTTCAGCATGTATCTCCATTGCATTCCCTTTTATTCCCTTCAGTACAATTTCCTTATTGGCCGGCAATCTAATACCTTCCATTTTTTTACCTCCAAAATGCAACGAAGACAGATCTACTGCCGGTTCTTGTCCGATAACATCTTTGGAAATAAGTGTTAAGCGACGTGGTAATGACATTATTTGATTCCATCCCTCTGTCTGCTTTGCAGGATTCATGTTGAACATAATTATGATGTTTCCCTTTCCATCAGGAGTTGCAGAAGGGGCATGCACACCACCAGGACTGACGGCCCCATGATTATATTTTCCAGCTGAAGTAACAACAAATTTATCCCTCTCTTTATCATAATCTCCAAGCAAATATTGCCCACCACTCATATGGCTAAAGAAATTTAACATATAACGGCCCCCTATTGGCCAGAAGTACGGGCAGGCACCATCGTCTCCAACGAGAGTAAATCTGTCATCTTCTACAAATTCATGAAGGTACTCCCATTTTATAAGATCTTTTGACCGAAAAAGGTAATTCGCTCGTACCGGGCTTCCTCCCGGACCATTATAAGCACGGCCTCCTGAAAGTGAATAGTATATTCCATCTTTTTTCCATATACAAGGATCAAATACACTATATGGCTGTGAGAATCCTGAGTTGCTTACAAGAGGTATAACAGCTTTTCCGCTGACCTTTTCCCAGTTTAAAAGCAGTGGGTCATCTGATACGGCAACCATGTTACCTGCAAGTGTTCCATGATACATGGCAATTACTCTATCCTTCTCCACCAAAGTTGATCCTGAATATACAGCTCTTTCAGGATTCGGGTATATAGCGTATGGAAGGTCCCGCCAATGAACCAGATCTTTGCTAATTGCATGTCCCCAGTGTTGACGAGTATCTTCAGGTGGATAAGCCTGATAAAACAAGTGCCAATAACCATTCCAATAACATAGTCCGTTTGGATCATTAAGATTTCCTTCTGGATTCACATAATGATACAGTGGACGATATTTATCTGTGCTTAACTTCTTTCTTGATTCTATCATCCTTATAATTAAAGGATTTTCTTCAAGCTGCTTTTCCTGTTCCTCAAGTAAGTCACTAAAAATGAATTTTGGAACCTTAGAAGTATAATCAGGAATGGTCGTCTGTGCAGAAACTGACAAAATGGAAACTGCAAAAGAAAAAAGAAGAGCAATCGATGTTTTGAACAATCTTACATTTTTCATCAGATAATATTTTTAGTGTATCTACAATTCAGTATTTAATAATATAATCTCAAAACACACCATTTTAAATCCAACAGAATTCAAATCTCTAAATACTACCATACAAGTAATTTTAGTTGCTCATTAATAAGAATTTGGGAGATCAAAAATTTGGTAGTGGAAGTAAATTACTTCCACTACCAAACAAACCAATCACTTCTAACTCACATGTATAAGTATGATCCCTACCAACCATTATTTTGTATATAAATCCCATCAACAAGGTTAATCTGGGCTTGAGGAATAGGAAGATATTCGTCCCTGCCCTTCTTAAAAAAAGCATCTTTCAGGAAAACAAATCTTTCCTTTTCAGTTTCAAAATGCTTGTTCAAGGTTTCAGCTGCAATTCCCCAGCGAACCAAATCAAAAAATCTTGGGCTTTCCATAGCAAATTCCAGTCTGCGCTCAAACTGCAACGCCTTCCTTGCATAATCTTTTGTCCAAGTACAATTAACACCATCAATATATGGCTGAACATTATAATTGGCGACAGGACTTCCATCTTCGAAAACTAGTTTGTCTGTGCTGTTCGATGCCCTTTCCCTGATCTGATTAATAATTGGCAATGCTTCATCCTCACGATCCAGTTCAATAAGTGCTTCAGCCTTCCATAAAAGTACATCATCATATCTGATAACATCACTATTTAACGCTGTTCCAATAAATGCTCCGTACTTTCTGAATGTTGGATCCCCTTTGGCAACAACTTCTTTCATAGTTGAATAATAACCATAAATATGAGGAGCCCTTCTCCAATTTGGTTTATATATCCAATCAGGAATATACTTAAATGGATGAGAAGCAACACCTATTGTATGATCAAACCTAGGATCTATTGAGTTACCCCAGAAATCCTCAGGATCTTTAAGAATAACCTCGTCAAAAGTATCATGAAGAGGTAATCCATTTGCATCGGTCCTAAAAGCATTTACCATATTCTGGCTTGGATTATGAAAATCGCAACATCCATATTCCGGTGCCATATTGTAGTTTAATCCTGCTGCTTTAAATATGCGACCTGATGGAGTACCATCATCCACTGAAAATTGGATGGCAAAAACCGATTCGGGACCGTTCTTGGTTGCTACAAGGAAATTGTCAGCAAAATCATCTGCCAGGTGGTGTTTACCTGAATTAATTACATTATCCGTCAAGGTTACAACTTGTTGTAATTTTGCTTTGTTAATGTTAATTACCTCATGCTGATCATTTTGCTCATAAGCTTGATAAAGTCGCACCTTAGCAAGGTATGCCCATGCAGCAACTTGGCTTGCTCTACCCACGTCTGTTTGTGATTCGGGTAGATTATTCGCTGCAAATTCAAAATCTTCAGCTATTTTGTCCCAAAGCTCATCACTTGTATATACCAGATTAGGGATGTTTTTAATCTCATCTTTCGGTATCATCTCATCAATCCAGACCGGATTTTTAAATAAGATCTTAAGTAAAAAATGCCAGTGTCCTCTTAAAAAACGAAGTTCAGCCTCCCTTGCCACTTTGTTGGGATACTCTGCTTCAGTAGCCAGATCTATTCTCCTTAAAGCATCATTTGCTCTTCCTATTCCTTCATAGCATGCTGTCCAAACCAAATTAGGTTTGCTTAGATCTGTTCGCATTGTTATGAATTGTTCCAGTAAATCAATTTCACCTTGATCACCGACACTTCCTCCGCCTTTAAATGAATCATCTGATCGTACACTACCCCATATCCACATATGTGAGAAAGCATGTGTCCAATCATCATTACCTAATGATGCATAGGCTGCAATTACCATCTTATCCAGATGCTCAGGTGCATTTAGTACATCTCCGCTTATTGTTCCTTTAGGTTCGTAGTCTAAGAAACTTTCCGAACATGAAATTGTTAATAATACACCTAAAGTTATTATGATATATTTAATACCTTTTTCCATAATTTATAGAGTTAATTTAGTTTTATAAAGTGACGTTAATGCCCAATGTAAAGCTTACAGGTTGTGGATAAAGAGATCCCGGTGTCTCAGGATCTGGGCCTGTAAATTCTTTAGACTTAATTAGCAGAAAGTTTTCACCTGTTACATATACCCTAAGCGATCCAATACTGATTTTTTGAATAATCTCTCTGGGGAAAACATATGACAATGAGGCAGTTCTTAATTTAAAATAAGAACCATTTACCAATATGTAGTTTGATGATCTCATTTCATTATTTCTATTTACTGCTGACAGCATAGGTATATCTGAACTAGTATTCTGAGGAGTCCAGGCCTTCAAAACGCGCTTGCCAAAATTCATTCCCTGTCCACTGGCAAAATCAGTAGAGCCCTTGAGTCCATCATTTGTTGTCTTACCAGCATCTCCCTGTCCAAACAATGATAAAAAGAAGTTTTTGTACCCTACTTCTACATTTATTCCATATGAGAAATCTGGTAAAGTGGTACCTATCCAATCCTGATCATAAGTATTTATAACCTTATCTCCGTTCATATCTACATAACGCAATCTTCCTATACCCTTACCAGGCTGGGCAACGCCGTTGTCCACTTCTCCTGCATTCTGAAAAATACCATCAGTACGATATCCGAAAACGGATCTAACAGAATGATTTATAATAGTTTTTTCTTCATTCCCCGGGTATGATTTTACAACGGATTCAGGCAGATATGTTATTTTGTCATGAAATGAGGTTATAGAACCCAGTATTCTGTACGAGAAGTCACCGATCTGATTCCTGTTTCCTAATACTATTTCAAAACCTTTGTTCTCCATTGTCGCCCCATTAAGATACTGATATGAACCCTCACCCATGGCAGCTGCGTATGGAGGTCTTGTTAAAATATCTTTAGTAGTCCGGTTAAAGTAATCAAATGACCCAATAATTTTTTCATCAAAAAATCCAAAATCAAGTCCAAAATTCAACTCAGACGTTGATTCCCATTTTAGATTTGGATTTGCCATTTGCGTTGCTACATAGCCGGAGGGCAAATTACCAGTTCCGGCGCCATACAGATCATAGGCAGTTCCAGTGATACGATTACCCGATTGAGATCCATAGTTTGTAGCATATAGACCAAATCTGGCAACATCTCCTATCTCTTGATTACCTACTATTCCATAACCTGCTCTTAATTTCAGGTTAGAAAGATATGCTACATTGTCCATAAAGGATTCCCTGTCAATTCTCCATCCAACTGTAAATGCAGGGAAATATCCAAACCTGTTTTCCTCCCCAAATCGAGATGAACCATCTATTCTAAGAGTTGCAGATGCGAGGTACTTATCACTCCAACCATAATTAACCTTACCGAAATATGACAACAACTGATGACCTGTTCTATAGCCAGAATTAGTAGCGACTCCGGTTCCTGCATTAAATTGAAAATAGTTAAACGAATTATCAGCGAATCCTTCTTTGTATGCCCTCATTTCCTGATAGTCATTGGAAATTGCTTCCACACCTAAAAGAAAATCAAAATTATGTTGCTGAATCTTTAACGAATAATTTGCTGTATTTGAGAATGTCCAATTGAACTTATCCCCTTTGAGCTTTTCATAGAAATTGATAGTTCTACTTAAAAAGCCTTCAACCCAAGTCGGTTCAATTGCCCATAGCGTAGAATTATCATAATCAATGCCAAATGAAGACCTCAGTTTTAGATTCTTTATTGGATTTACTTCAAGATATACATTGCCAAACAACAATAGGTGATTTATCCTATTATCTTTATGCATCCACGCAATGTGCAATGGATTGTTCCTGTCAGAAAATCCTGTACCAGTTGGACCGGCCCAATCTCCATTAGCATCATATACTGGTAGTCGTGTCTGCATAAAAAAAGCATTAGATATAACTGATGTGCTACCAAAATTATCTATCCCAGGCCCATTATGATCACCACTAAGAGGAGCTTCTTCGGTTCTTGCTACATGGAAATCCTCTCCCACTTTAATCTTTCCGTCCAAGAATGTCACTGAACTATTAATTTGACCGTTAATTCTATCAAAGAAATTATACTTAATGACGGATTCGTTGTGGTGTTTACCTACGCTAATAAGTAATGAACTTGTTTCAGTTGCTCCTGAGATGGTAATACTATTAGCAGTTATAAGTCCAGGGCGGAATACAGCATCTTGCCAATCAGTGTCAGTCGATCTTAATAAAGGATTACCTCCAACATATTCAACCGGAATAACCTTATCGAGTACGGCAACACCATTATCATCATGCCACTCATTAGGTATATCGAGCAGAAAGTGCAGTTGGATCTGTCCCATCATTTATTGCAGCCTGCCAAAGGGCTCTACCGTATTCCTCAGTATTACACACATCAACTCTCCGAGTAAAATATTGTGGCGTAAGGCTGGAACTAATTTCCACCTTAAATTTGTCTTTACCCTTCTTCGTGGTGACTATTATTACTCCGTTAGAAGCTCGGGATCCGTAAATTGAGGCAGCTGCTGCGTCTTTAAGTACCTGAATTGACTCTATAGTATTAGGATCCAAAAAGCTGAAAGCATTAGCGTCTTTTGAGGATACACCATCAATAATATACAAGGGTGATGTATTCCCAAGAGTGTTTATTCCCCGAATCAGAAGATTTCTGGTTCTCCCTGATGGATCCCCTGTTGTCTCCATATACAGACCTGGAACTCGGCCTTGTAATGCCGCCATAGGGTTAGTTGTAGCCCGCTCGGTAAGGTCTGCAATATTAACAACAGCAACAGATCCAGTTAAATCTACTTTTTTCTGAGTCATGTAACCTGTTACAACTATTTCATCAAGTTCACTAAGTGACTCTTTCAAGTTGAACGTAATAAACCTGGAATCTCCTACCTGTATTTCTTGGGAAACCATTCCTACAAACGAACAAACCAAGGTGGCATTTGGTCCAACCGTTAATGTGAAATTACCATTTTGATCTGTCATTACACCATTTGCAGTACCTTTCTCAAGTACAGTAGCACCTGCAAGAGTCTCATTTGTAGTTACATTTAAAACCCTGCCAGTAATAGAAACCTGTTGGGCGTAGACATTCGTAAACATCAATATGGATAAGCCCAACAATAATTCTCTAAGGAATTTTTGTTTTGAAAATCTTACAAAAAAATTTCTCATAGTAAATTTGTTAAGGGTTAATGCGGTAATTAATTAGTTAAGGGTTAATGCAGTAATCAATTTTCTATTTTTTTCATAAGCGATTTGTTTTATTTTTTAATCAGTTGTTAACAGAATAACATTTAATGATTATTTTGATTTAATTATTTTTTGTATGTCCGATAAATTATAGGTAGGTGTGCCTCCTGCTTTTGTGGCAACAAGAGCACCAGTGGCGCAAGCAAAATCCAGAGCTTCACTTAAGGACTTTCCAGACTGAAATGTTGCAAGAAAACCTGCCAAAAATGCATCCCCAGAACCAACTGTATCAACTACCTTTACGTTATAGCCGGGATGCTCAAGGATCTCCTCATGATTAAATACTATAGCACCCTTAGAGCCTCTTGTAATACATACTATCTGGCAATTAAACTTCTCTGCAAACCATTTTGTCAGGTCAATTAAATCAAGATTTTGGTTATGCCAGCTACCTATTAAGTTCAGTTCCTCATCATTAAGCTTGGCAATGTCGGACTTATGTAATAACCGTTCCACAACTACCTGATTAATAAAAGGAGGCCTGAGATTTATATCAATAAACTTTAAACACGGGGAATCAAATAATGAAATTATAGTATTATGAGTAAAAGCATGTCTGGACGCTAGTGTTCCATAGACTAATACATCTGCCTTTTCACAAGCTATCTTCAGTTCATCAGTCAACTCGATTCTGTCCCAGGCAACATTATCAACTATGTCATATCTTACCTGGTGAGCTGAATTTAGAATAACTTCAACAGTACTCGTCGGAAAATGAGGATCCGTTTGAACCAAATCAATGTCCATCCCTTGGTTAAGCATGAAATCCTTTAATGCATTTCCCAGGCTATCGTTGCCAACCCTGCCTGCAAATTTTGAATTTAAACCCAACTTCTTTAAATGTAAAGCAACGTTCATTGGAGCTCCCCCAGCTTTTGCTCCAGTAGGTAACATATCCCAAAGGATTTCACCTATACAAATGATATTTATTCCCTTTTTTAACATTAAAAATTCTTTTATATCATTAAGATTTTTGTTAAAATATAAGCTATAACTCTTGATGGAGTAGGGTAAAAACAGGTCAAACTAGGGGGAATAATTGGTTAAAGTGATTTGCACAATATGGAAGAAAAAAATAGCACTTAATAACGTATTTTGCTATTATACAGTGATTTGTTTCTTTGCTTTTCTATACTGTCTATTGGGAATCCTATGTAAACCATATCATTCTTGCATCTTGCAAAATAAAATCTACGGAGTTTGATTTCTTTTTCTTTTTATCTTTGATCAAAATGTGTCCAACTATTTGTGAGGGGGTACGACACAAATAGTTTGTTCTGATAAATTTCACTGAGGATTTAACTAAATCGGAAAGAATGAAACCATATTTTGTATTATTATCCCTATTAATAATAAGTTGCTGTAGTGAACCAATATATAGACCTGTTAAAAAAATTGTTATCGGCTTTTCACAATGTACCATGGTTGATACTTGGCGCCAGGCTATGGTAGATGAAATGAAAAGGGAAATCGGTTTTTTTCGCGATTATGAAATTGAATTGATCGTTAAAGATGCTAATGATGATAATAATAAACAGATCAAAGACATCCAGGAACTTGTTAATAGCAAAATTGATATATTAATTGTTTCCCCAAACGAAGCAGACCAGCTAACTCCTATTGTTGAAGAAGTTTACAATAAGGGTATCCCTGTGATTGTTATTGACCGGAAAATAAACTCGTCAAGTTACACAGCGTATGTTGGAGCGGACAATCTTTTAATCGGAAGAGAAGCAGGCTATTTTGCTGCTGAGCTTTTAAAAGGGAATGGGAAAATTCTGGAAATTACGGGACTCCAAGGATCAACACCAGCAATAGAAAGATCTAAAGGATTCCATGAAATAATTAACAAATACCCTCAAATTTCCACTGTAAAAACCATCGAAGGGGCTTGGCTGGAGGATAAAACACTACACATTACAGATAGCCTTTTCCGCACTTTTACAGACTTTAACCTAATCTTTGCACACAATGATTTTATGGCAAATGCTGCTTCTAAATCTGCTCTGAAATACAATTTAAAACCATATATTATTGGTATCGATGGTATGAATATTTCGATGGGCGGAGTTGAGATGATCATTAATGGATTGATTGATGGTACTATTTTTTATCCGACAGGTGGAGATAAAGCAATTCAACTTGCCATAGATATCTTAGCCGGAAATCAATATGAAAGAACCAATATACAGAGCACATTCCGTATTGATAACAGTAACGCCCGAACCATATGGTTACAGGGTCAGCAAATGAAGGTTCAGCAAGACAAAATTGATATGCAGAGTGATCGACTTGATAGCTTGACCTCCGTGTTATCCAAGCGTAATATCCTTTTAGTTCTTACTTATATTATTATTATACTTTTAATTGTAGTCGTATTCATCATTTTTTACAATCTTAGAAATAAGAATAAAATGAATGCATTATTGGATGAAAAGAATAAGACCATCAATCAGCAAAATAAAATTATAACTAAACAACGAGATGATTCTTATAATTTATTAATAGCAGCAGAGGAAGCGAAAGAAAACAAATTAAGACTATTTACTGACCTTTCCCACGAGTTCAGAACTATTGTTACACTTATCACTAATCCTGTCAAAGATTTGCTTGATACAGCTCAGGACGAAGCGACTAAGAGGAAGCTTAGAGTACTGCAACGTAGTTCTGAAAGACTTGCACGCTTAACAGACGGAATATTAAAATTCCGGAATATTGACGAAAATAAATACAATCTCATTTATGTTCATGCCAACCTATCCAAATTTCTTGAAAATGTTATTGAAATTTTTCAGGAACAGGCTAACAAAAAGGATATCAAACTTATTTCAGAAATAGCTAAGGAGATTTATTGCGAATTTGATGTGGGTGTTATTGAAAAAGTATTATATAATCTGTTGTCAAATGCAATAAAATTTACTCCTCGTGCGGGCTCTGTTTCAATTTCCTTAAAGTCAATTGATTCCAAGATCATAATTGTTGTTAAGGATTCTGGTTGTGGAATACCCAAAAAAGATCTGCCGTTTATATTTGATCGTTTTTACAAATCAAATAGCCACGGGAAGATTTCAGGAAATGACAAAATTGGAATTGGGTTAGCCCTATGCAAAGAATTACTACAACTCCATGGAGGCCTTATAAATGTTACGAGTATAGAACATAAAGGTTCTACATTTACAGTAACTGTCCCACAATTCCATCAAATATCGCAACAAGACACATTGGACAGTCTAACCATTCCACAATTCCATCAAATATCACAACAAGACACATTGGACAGCCTTGCAAATTCAGGAGGCTTATATTTTGAGAATAACATTAAACCTGATTTTAAGAAGACTATTCTTATTGTAGAAGATAATCCTGACGTATTAATTGTACTTGCTAATATCATTAGTAAGCACTATAAGGTTATAACTGCCAGTAATGGAAGAGATGGGTTAAATCTTACCCTGAAAAAATTGCCTAACCTTGTAGTGAGTGACATCCTGATGCCAGTTATGGACGGTATGCAATTATGTATCGAGATTAAAAAAAATCTATCAACCTGTCATATTCCTGTAGTTTTGCTTACAGCAGTTGATTCCCAGGAGAATGTCATAAAAGGATTTGATATTGGAGCAGATGCATATATTACCAAACCATTCAATGAGTTCCTTTTGTTATCAAATATTAGGAACCTAATTGATAGTAGAGAAAAATTGAAAAGCTTTTTCTGTCCTTCTCCCTTTTTTAGAAAGCTCCTTGAATCTAAAAACACTGAGAAAGAGGAATTTTTAAAAGACTGCCTTAACAATATATATGAGAACCTTCAGAACGAAGATTATACCATGACAACCCTTTCTGAAAAAATGAATATGTCAAGATCTTCCTTATACCGTAAAATAAAAGAAATATCCTCTATTAAACCAGTGGATTTTATTAAGAAAGCTAAGTTGAACTACGCTGCAAGACTGCTTGTGAAGGGTAATGGTTATACAATAAATGAAATTTCATGGCGATCAGGTTTTAATGATCCTAAATATTTCAGCAAATGTTTTATGCAGGAGTATGGCGTTAATCCAAGTCAATATGCAAAAGATTTTCAAATGAGATTTCAGGGCACAATTTAGCAAATACGTTCGTAAGCATCCGCATTGGTGTACATTTGACACAGGTTACTCAAATTACTATCTTGAAGTGGTTTGTTTTCAGTGCAACTTTCCTGAAATTTCTTGAGAATCTTTATAAAACAAATGCATGTTCAACTTTTTCCAACGGTCTCCAATAATAATTAGATTTCAGGTGGAGGTTTCTGGTGTACGTAGCATTCAACCTAGCGAACCACTAGACGACTATTGTCATCGGTATAGGCCTCCTGCCTGTTTAAAAATTGATATTGAGCGGTGAAATGGAAGCTAATATGCATTTTTACCTATAAGCAATTCAGGCAGTAAACTTGCCCTAGCATTACTCTGGGGAAGTGGATAGCTTGTCATTTTTCTTTTTCCACCTTCTGGCGCTTGTAGGTGATTATTTTGTGAGATGTCTCGCTGACTGCCGTTTCCGGTAATATCTCTAAGCCATCAAAATCGATCTTTTGCTATGTCGAATCAGCAGGAATATACTTTTCACTTGATGATTTCCGAAACTTCCGTCTGAACTATATCAACAGGTCGATTTATTTCTTGATTAAACAGTCTTTCTTTTCTACAACTTCTATTATAATGAGCAATCTCCTTATCAGTCATACCAAATGCACCTTTGTCTGCCTGACGTAATCTGGGAAGCTCTTGGTAAAGCTCATCATGCTTATGTAACAGGGTTTCTATCAAAATGTATTCATCAGCGAGTTGACAACACCATTCAGGGTATAAAACTTTTACACTTATTTGACGAAAATGGATAATTGTACCCATATACTAAGTTTAATGTAAGCAAAGTTACATAGTGAAAATATGGAATTACTCTAATGAACATTATCAAGATTTGAGGATAAAGATGAATGTACAAAAAAATTAAGACACGGACTGGTCTTTTTCTTGTATGCCAATATTGGATTTTTCATGTACATTTGATGTACGGAATGGGTTTTATGAAAGAAAATAAATCATACGATGATGAAAGAATTCTGGCTGAAATGAAAGCTGGTAACTCACTCGCTTTTGATGCTATATATAGAAAATATGCAAAAAGTATATATGGTTTTGCTTATGGGATGTTAAAATCATATGAGGATGCGGAAAATTTGGTTCAAGAAGTGTTTATTTGCTTGTGGATAAACCGCCAAAAGATAAAAAAAGGATCCTCCTTAAAATATTATCTATTTACTGTCGCATATCATACATCGATTTCCTTCTTAAGGAATAAAGCAAAAGATAATCAATTTAAAAGAAGGTTAAAAGTTTTACAGGACAAATTTCAAGAACCAGCTGACAGTGAAATAGAATATAAAGAATTAAATACTAGATTAACATTGATAATTAATAAATTACCGGAAAAACAAAAGAAGGTCTTTCTTTTACATCGTAGAGAAGGTTTAACATATTTAGAAATTTCTGAAAAGTTGAATATTTCTATTAATACTGTGGAGACTCATATGGCACGAGCACTCAAATCTATTAAGCAAAAACTTGGAGATTAGTCAATCTTGTTTATTTTTATTTGTTTCCATCTTTGACTTATGAACAAATTATTCTCCCCAACCTTGTAGTGGTTAACATCCTTTTTTGCGTCTTAATATGAAAGAAGAATTAAAATGCGATAACAAATAGTAATAACGAACCCTGAGTTGAATCATATATAAGGGCATTTTTAGGTTGGTTAGTTCGGTTGGAGTACTTTCAAACTTTGATAGTGCTTCTTAAAAAAACAAAATATGAACAAAAGACTATTAGAAAAATATTTCTTCAACAATTGTACTGATAAAGAACTCGATACGTCTTTAGAAAGTTTTAATGATGTTAAAAACGATAAAGAATTGGAACAATTGCTGTTTGAAATATATGAAGATCTTAATATAGATGATTTTGAGCCAAATACTGATTTTGACGCTCTGCTCCATAAGATTCATCATGAAATAAATATCCGTCAAATTCCAGAATTTGATAATATAGAGAAGGATTCTACAAAAGCTGTATTTTCTCGTCTGTTTCCCACAAAACTTAGAAATGCAGCTGCGATTCTTTTAGTTTTCATAATTGGTTATGGCTTGTTTGTTACAGGTAAGTACAGTGGTTCAAGGATTAATGTGAATAAAGCTGAAGAAACTTTTAATGAAGTGTCTTCCTCCCCAGATGCTATATCAAAAGTAACATTGCCCGATGGATCATTAGTCTGGTTAAATCATAGTAGTATACTAAAGTACCCAGCTGTCTTCAAGCGGAGTGCTCGAGAAGTTGAATTAAACGGCGAAGGATATTTTGAAGTTGCAAGTAATAGAGACATACCATTTATTGTTAATGTCAAACAGATCAAAATCACAGCATATGGTACATCTTTTAATCTTATGGCTTACGCTGATGAAGATAGGGTTGAAACATCTCTAATTGATGGAAGTGTCGAGATATTCAAACAGTTATCAAATGGAGAATTAGCCCATTTGTACAAAATGAATCAACACGATCACGTTGTTTACCTTGAGAATGAAGATAAAATTCAAGTAAGAACGATTAAAGACGATAGATATTTATCATGGAAGGATGGGAAATTGATATTTACTGAAGCTCCTTTTGAAGAAGTTGTCCAGAAATTAAGTAGATGGTTTAATGTTGATATTGAAATAGAAGATAACAGACTAAATGGTCTGACTCTGACAGCAACTTTTGTTAACGAGACTCTCCCACAGGTTATGGAGCTTTTAGCTTATGCATTACCAATAGATTATTCAATAACAAAGAGAGAAGGTTATCAGGATGGTACGTTTTCAAAAAGACAAGTCTTTTTATATTATAGAGATACAAGATAACACCATTGTTTTATTTAAAACCATACTGCCTATGATGAAATTCTTACCATGAAAAAGGTGGGAAATTGGGCCATCAATTTCCCACCGGACTAAGCATTTGTTTTTGACAAAACTATTGTAAACTTAATCTGTTCAAATCTATGAAAAAATTCCGTATTTACTATGAAAGGAATTTGTTCAAGTTCTTTTCAATAAAAATCAATAGAGTTATGAAGATTATACCCATATTATTCATACTCACAATTTCATCACTTTGGGCTAGTGAAACGTACTCACAAATAGCACAGCTTAATCTGAGATTTGAGAATACTAAAGTTTCAGAAGTATTAAGGGAAATTGAAGATCAAAGTGAATTTTATTTCCTTTATAATCCTCGAATTATAGATGTTGAAAAAGTAGTCACCATTAATGTGGAAGATAAAAACATAAATGATGTTTTGCCCCTAATTCTTGGAGAAGGGCTAAGATATGCCATTTATGATCGTCAAATAATTATTACACAAAAGAATGAGACTTTAATACCCAATGATTTCCAACAAAAAACCATTAGGGGTAAGGTCCTTGATAGCAGAACTCAAGAACCTATTCCTGGTGTAAACATTGTAATAAAAAACACAAACACTGGAGTTATTACTGATGCTAGTGGAAACTTCTCACTTTTAGGTGTTGATGGAACATCGGTTTTAGTATTTTCGTTTATTGGGTATACTCCTCAGGAAGTCCAAGTCGGTGAATCAGCATCAATTGAAATATTTCTTGTAGAATCGATCAGTCAATTGGATGAAATAGTAGTTACAGGTTATCAAACACAAAAAAAGGTTGATATGACTGGAGCAATATCTGTGGTTGATGTTGAAGCTCTAATTGACATACCAACTACTAATCCAATGCAAGCCGTTCAGGGACGTATCCCAGGACTTTACATTGAAACAACAGGTTCTCCATCAGGTGAAACCCGTACTCTTCTTATCAGAGGAAAGAATACATTAGGTAACACGGATCCATTATACGTTATCGATGGTGTCCCCACTAAACAATCAAATGCAATTCAAAGTTTGGATCCAAACTCCATTGAATCCATTCAAGTCCTCAAAGATGCATCTGCAGCTTCAATATATGGCGCCAGAGCATCAAATGGAGTTATAATTGTTACTACAAAAAAGGGGAGAAAAGGACTTCAGGTTGAGATTTCATCCAATATGACAGTTCAAAACTACTCTTGGCTGAATAAAGTTGATATGTGTAATACTATTGAGAGAGGTAAGATTCTTTGGCAGGCAGCCATTAATGACAAAACCGATCCAATTGTACATAAATCACTATATACTTATGAATACCATAATGATGCTCAGGGCAATCCAGTTCTTGATAAAGTCATACCAGTCGAATGGATAGGGGGTAATCCTAATGACCAGACTAAAGCTCAAATACCTGGAACTGATTGGCAAAATGTAGCTTATAGAAATGCTCTGCAAAGCAATTCACATTTAACCATATCTGGCGCTACAGATAATACTTCTGCACTGTTAGGGATTGGTTATGTTTTTAATGAAGGGATTTTAAAATACACCGATTTTAATAAGTATTCCGTAAGGCTGAATACGTCCCATTCCCTTCTTAATGGGAAACTAATAATAGGAGAAAACTTGCAGTTATCAAAAACAAGCGAAACCAGACCGGGGGGGGACCTTGGTAGCCCATTGATCCCACTCGGGAGGGGGAGACTCAGTGGTGGAAATATGCATGAACTTTCTGTAACACTTCAGCCAATTTTACCGGTATATAGAGAGGACGGTGAATGGGCAGGTCCATTAGGTTCTGGTTTCTCGGATAGGAATAATGTGCTTCACATGCTGTATATACACAGAAATAATAAATGGAATGATTTTACAACATTTGGGAATCTATATGCAGAACTAAATCCTATTAAGGATTTAAAATTGAGATCCAGCTTTGGCATTGATTATGTTGATTCGTATGGTACATGGTTTGAAGAGGAATACACGGAAGGCTTCCTGAGAAAAGACATCAACTCCTTAGATGTATTACAGCAGCATAATCTAAATTGGACCTGGTCAAATACGATAGGTTATAATCTTTTAACAGGAAAGCATTCTTTTGATCTCATTATGGGTATGGAGGCTATCAAGAATAATTATTATTCCTTGGGGGCTAGGAAATTGGGATTTGCCATTCAGGATAATGACTATAGATTTCTTGATGCAGGGACTGGTTCTCAGACAAATACAGGATCTTCAACAGGGCACCAGTTACTTTCATATTTCGGAAAAGTAAATTATGGATATTCAGATAGGTATTTAGGTTCACTTACATTACGCTATGATGGATCCTCACGGTTTGGTACAGATAATAGATATGGATTATTTCCAGCACTTACTGTTGGATGGAGAATAAATAATGAAGCATTTTTTAATATTCCAGTAATCTCGAATTTAAAACTAAGGGCTGGTATTGGAAGAGTTGGCAATCAAGAAATTGGGGATATGGCAAGATTTGGGTTGTATGCAACTAACTATGGAGCGCAAAGTGGTGCGAGAAATACAGGAACTGCCTATGACCTAAACGGCTCTGATACAGGAACCCTTCCCTCTGGATTTGTTTCGGTTCAAACAGAGAATAATTCGTTAAGATGGGAGTCGACAGATGAATTTAATATTGGATTTGATTTTGGGTTCTTTGAGGAAAGAATTATCGGATCTTTCGACTTCTTTACACGTGTTACTAATGATATCTTAATTAAACCTCCTGTTGCTAGTGTTGTTGGGGAGGGTGGACAGCAATGGTTGAATGGAGCTACCATTAAAAACAATGGATTTGAGATCGTGCTTGGATATCGAAATATCATTGGTAACTTTTCCTATAATATATCTGGAGCTTTGAGTTCATTTCATGATAAAATTACTGAACTTCCAGCTGCTGTTGTACGTTCCTATCCTGGCAATGTAGAGAAAACAATTCTTGGCCATTCTCAAACATCAGTATTTGGCTATGTAACAGACGGTATCTTTCAAACACAAGAAGAGGTTAATTTACATGCCATACAGGCTGGAAAGGGAGTTGGACGAATTAGATATGCTGATCTTAATAATGATGGAAAAATAGATCCTCTTGACCAAGATTGGCTCGGTACTACTCTACCAGATTTTGAGTATGGAATAAACGGAGAACTTGGGTATAAGAATTTAACCTTGTCTTTTTTCATACAAGGAGTGTCTGGTAAAGAAGTATATAATAGTATGAAAGGTATGTTGACTATGACTCATGCTGGATCAAGTGGTATGAATTTTGGTAGAGACACTTTCAGTGGATGGACTCCAACTAATACAAATACAAATATTCCTGCTCAGTCGCTTGTAAATAACAATAATGAGACAAGATCATCAGATTATTTTTATGTTAATGGATCATATTTAAAAATGCGTTCTTTGCAGATATCTTATAATATGCCATTGCAACTTATTCAAAGAATAGGGATAGAAAGACTACGGATATTCCTTCAAGGGCAGAATTTATTCCTAATAAAGGATACAAAGGGGAAAAACCGATATTATGGTCCTGATCCTGAAATTCCCGGATTTCAATATCCAAGGCCTACTAATTTAACATTCGGATTTGATATTGTTCTTTAAAATAGAAAATTATGAAACGTTATTTGTCATTAATAATAGTTCTGTCAATAATATGGATTTTTTCTTGTACGGAGTACCTTGATTATACTCCTAGAGGGACAATTAGTACAGAACAATTGAATTCTCCACAGGCCATTGATGGTCTAGTGACTGCAGCATATGCTTCTCTAGGTAATGATGACCGAGAGTGGAGCTTTACCCATATGTGGATGTGGGGCTCAATTCGTGCAGAAGACTCCTATAAAGGAGGTGGCGGAGTTAGTAATAGGACTGAATGGCACGAATTTGAGACATTTAGTACACTCAGGGTAGATAATCCATATCTTAATATGGTGTGGACTGCAATTTACGAGGGTATTGGTAGAGCCAATGAAGCTTTACGAAGGATGGAAAACATCGATGAAGTAATGTATCCAGAGAAAAAACAAAGACAAGCTGAATGCGCTTTTATTAGGGGTCATTTCCATTTTCTGTTAAAACTAATCTTCAAATACCCGGTATGGGTAGACCATACAATAGAAAAGTCCGAGATAAAAAATTTAACTAATCGTGAATACACTAGCGATCAATTCTGGGATAAAATTGCTGCTGATTTTCAATTTGCTATAGATAATTTACCTGAGACACAAGAACAAATAGGTAGAGCAAATAAGATAGCAGCGTGGGCTTATCTTGCTAAGGTGAGACTTTACCAAGCATATGAGCAGGATGAGAATAATAATGTCGTTAGTATTAACGGTACTAGACTTAGCGAGGTTGTAACCTTATGTGATTTCGTGATTTCATCAGGTAAATATGGATTATTTGATGACTTTGGAAAAAATTTTCTTTGGGAATATGAAAATGGTATCGAGTCAATATTTGCAATACAGTATTCTTTAGATGATGGTGTTCTGGACGGGAGAGTAAATAGGTCATCTTGGATGAATTTTCCGATGAATGCAGAATATGGTTGTTGTTGGTTCAACGTACCTTCCCAGAATCTTGTAAATTCATATAAAACAGATATTAACGGGATACCTATGTTTGAAACTTACAATGATACTGAGATGAAAAACCCAGAAGATTTCCAGCTAAATACGGTAGATCCCAGGCTTGATCATACAGTTGGTATTCCAACACATCCTTATAAATATGTTCCTACATTCATTTATGAAACATCATGGGCCAGAGTACCTGAAGTTTATGGTTACTTCTCGACCATGAAAGAAGTCGATAAACCTGACTGTCCATGTCTTAAAAAAAGAGGTGCTTACATTGGGAGTTCAAAGAACATTGATATTCTTCGTTTTGATGATGTCCTATTAATGAAAGCTGAAGCTTTAATAGAATTGGGAAGCGAGGCAGAGGCGCTGCCTATTATTAACCAAATCAGAACAAGAGCCAAAAATAGTACTGATTGGTTAAAATACGAGGATGGAACTTATGCCTCCAATTACAAAATAGAGAATTATATTGATGGAGAAAACTGTTCTTGGACTCAAGAATTTGCTCGAGAGGCATTAAGAATGGAACGAAAGCTGGAATTTGCAATGGAAGGTTATCGTTTTTTTGATCTTGTCCGCTGGGGTATAGCTGCAGAAACACTCAATGAATACTTTGCTATTGAAAAAATCAGGCATGAATTTCTAAAAGACGCCTCCTTTCAGAAAGGAAGAGATGAATACATGCCCATTCCACAAGCACAGATTGACCTTGTTGAAGGGAAATACGATCAAAATAATGGTTGGTAGTGATTTAAATTTTAAGCCTTTGGTTTGATTATAATTAGCCTATTGGGGATGTCGTATAAATCCACAAACAAGGAAAGGATTTGATAAGAAATTAGGGCTAAGGAATTAGCCTACTCCGAGGCCCTAATTATCTCTCTGAATTGGTTTTAGCATATTTTTATGAATATTTAGTATATTATATAATATGAAACGATATCTATATTTTTACATTTACTTTATGTTTTGTACTATTCGAATAATATCTGCTCAAAATATTATTAAACGAATACCTGATGATCAATTTGGATTATCCTACGCAGAGGTTTTTGAGAATATGCACTATAACCAGATGTACAGACCTCAAGTTCACTATACACCAATAACAGGACAAATTGCTGACGCCACGGGCCTTATTTATTATAAAGGGATGTATCATTTGTTTTATATGTATGATGAATGGTCGAGGAGCAGGAGATATAACAAGAACTGGGGTTACGCCACAAGTTATGACTGTATATACTGGGAACAGAAACCTCAAATCTTAAATTCACTACTAGACAATAGACCCGGGAGTGGCTGTGGTATTGTTGATTGGAACAACACACTGGGGTTACAATCAGGAATTGAGAAAACGCTTGTAGTTTTTTATACAGACTATGGAAGAGGTAGTTGCTTGGCTTTTAGTCGTGATGCCGGAAAAACGTGGATAAGACATAAGAGCAATCCGGTAATTCCAATGCCATCTGGGAGATCTGATAGAGACCCTCTCGTTTTTTGGTATAAACCAGACCAATCATGGCGTTTGGTACAATTCGAAGAACCTGGATTTGCATTTTATAAATCACAAAACCTAATAAAATGGGATTTCTTAAGTAGAATTGAGGGATTTTATGAATGTCCTGATTTTTTTGAATTACCATTAGATGGAGATTGCACCAACAAGAGATGGATTATACTAGATGCTAATTGCGAATATCGAATTGGAGAATTTAATGGAACCGAGTTTATTTCCACAATGCAAAATATGAAAATTGACTATGGCGATCTGTATGCTACTCAAACATATAAACATTCTTATGAGGGAGATGGACCTCTTATACAATTAGCTTTTTTAAAACTTAATGGCAAACCTGATCATGATCGTGTCTGGAGTCAACAACAATGTTTCCCTTGCGAATTAAAATTAAGGACCATTAATGGTGATATGAAATTGTGTCGGTATCCAATTGACGGTATTAAACAACTACGTTACGATTCACACATTTGGAATGACATAATTATAAGAGCTGATGATAATCCTCTAGCAGACATTCATGGAGATGTCTTTGAAATCATTGTAGAAATGGATTTTAGTAAATCTTCAGGATTTGAATTTATTATTAGAGGTGAGAGAATTCTATTTAATGCCCAGAATAATTTACTTAAGATACAAGGCAAAGAAATTAATCTAAATACAATGAGTCAGAAAATGAAGATCCGAGTGATAATTGATCGTAATTCTCTGGAATTATTTGTAAATGAAGGGGAAATATCTTATTCGTCTCTTTTTTATCCTAATGAAAACGATATGGGACTAAAGTTTTCATCCTTGGGAGGCAACCTTACTAACGTGAATTTAGAATTATACAAGCTCTCATCTATTTGGCTGAAAAGAGAACAAGAATTAGGCTTTTTCAGGTCGACCAAAGAATAAAACCCATTTTAGCAGATAGATGTTATATACATAATAATAACCTTATTATATGTTGAGACTATCATTGGATATCTTTAGTATTCTTTGCGATGAAGGAATAGATAACCCAAACTATTGGATATTTTGTAAATAACAATTCCCCAAAAATTATTTCAAGCTAAAAGTGAGGATTGTTAAAAATTATTTTATGAAGGTCGAACACATCAAATTATTAACAATGGACAATGTTACATCTAAAGTCATAAAGAGAAAAAAGTTTATTTCTAGAAGACAACTCACAAAACGAACCTTAGCCCTAGTGAGTGGGCTTATTGTTGTTCCTGAAATATTTACTAATAAAATGAAAGCTGGTTTTTTTCAAGATAACCCAGAAGAACGGAGTAAGTCTTTCGCTTTTCAAATTGGTAAAAAGACTTTCTTAAATGAGGAATTCTTGCTTGAGAGTAAGACAGCTGAGATTCTTTTTCATGAGCATGCAGAGGCCTTACCAATAATTGATTATCATTGTCATCTGCCTCCTAATGAAATTTCTTCAAATAGACGATTCCAAAATCTTACACAAATATGGCTTACTGGGGATCATTATAAAATGAGAGTTATGAGAGCCAATGGAATTGAGGAAAAATATATCACTGGTGACGCAGATGATTATGTCAAGTTTCTTAAGTGGGCAGAAACAGTTCCTTACACGCTACGTAATCCATTATTTCATTGGACACATCTTGAACTAAAAAGATATTTTGGCATTGACACTATACTGGACTCAACAACAGCAAAAGAGGTTTATGACATTGCTACATCACTTTTACAAACAGACAAATTCAGAACACAGAATCTGATCAAAGACAAAAATGTTGAGATAATTTGTACAACTGATGATCCAATTGATAAACTTCAATATCATCAGGAGATTATTTCTCAGGGTTACCCTGTAAGGGTATTACCCACTTGGAGGCCCGATAAAGTATTAGCTGTAGAAAATGCTGAAAATTTCAATAAATATTTAAATAATTTATCAATTGTATCTGATGTAAATATATCATGCTACCAAGATCTTATTGATGCACTAAACCGCAGGCAAGATTTCTTTAGGTCAATGGGGTGTAAATTATCAGACCATGGACTGGAGAGTTTTTTCTTTGAAGAATATTCTGATCATGAGATTAAAAGGATTTTTAATAAAATAAGGTCACAGAAGAAACTGTCATTTCAGGAAATACAGAAATTTAAAACTGCACTTCTGCTTCAGTTATGCGAAATGAATTTTCAATTTGGATGGACACAGCAATTTCATGTTGGAGCATTACGAAACAATAACACAAGAATGTTTAAGTCTTTGGGGCCAGACAAAGGGTTTGATTCAATGGGTGATTTTGAATTTGCTAAATCAATGGCAAAATTTTTAGATCATCTTGAACAAAGACAAAAACTTACAAAAACTATTGTATACAACCTTAACCCAAGAGATAATGACCTTATTATTAGCATGTTGTGTAATTTTAACGATGGTGTTATTCCAGGGAAAATGCAGTATGGATCAGCTTGGTGGTTCCTCGACCAAAAAGACGGAATAGAGAAACAGCTTAATGCCTTGTCTAATCATGGTTTGCTAAGTAGGTTCATTGGCATGCTAACAGATTCAAGAAGTTTTCTCTCCTTTCCAAGACATGAATATTTCAGAAGGATTCTGTGTAACCTTATCGCAAATGATGTCGAAAAAGGGGAACTACCCACCGATCTTAAATGGTTAGGAAAAGTAATTGAGGATATATGTTACTACAATGCAAAATCATACTTAAATTTTCAATGAATTATTTGCCATTTTAGTAACAGTCTCTAATTAATGACCAAAGATAATAATATATGAGATCATTAAAGTTGATCTCGACTTAATAATCAAAAACCATTGGGTTTATTCGCGCTTAAAAGTTTATTTATAATTACCTAGATATGAAAAGAAAAAAATCAATATTAAGACGTGACTTTTTAAAGAGCAATCTTCTTGCTGCAACAGGTCTTACAATTAGTGGAGGAGCCACATTGTCCTTAACGAATTGTGCCGATAAAAATTATCAATCCAATAATTCGAATCTTCGGAGTATCCGTACTAAAAACTATAGTATTGAAGAAATGGTTTTTGCGTCCCGAAAGTTAAGGGAAATGATCATTTCTGATAGACAAAGACCTTGTTACCATATCATGCATCCTGAAGGATTTCACAATGACGTTAATGGCCTTCAATATTGGAATGGACGATATCATATGTTCTATTTAGGTCGAACGCCTATTCCAGACACTCCAGATCGTCCTGAAAATGACGATTGGATAGGAAGGGTTTGGCAACATATTTCTAGTGCAGATCTGATACATTGGATCCATCACCCTGCTGCTCTTGAGGCACCACCAGATGGTACGACTAATAGAGGGCCCCAAAGCGGAAGTGCTATTGCCAACGCTCCTGTTCCAACGTTAATCTATCACTGGGGAGAACAAGGCACCTATATTGCAACGTGTGAAGATGATGATCTAATTAATTGGAAACCATTAACTGGAAATCCCGTAATTCCAATCCCTGAAAATGATGCTGAGTACGTTGTTTTTGATCCATGTGCATGGTATGATAAAAATAATCTGACTTATTATGCATTGATTGGGAATAAAAACAAAAGGCAAGGTTTTGAAGGCGATTGTACAAGCCTTTTTAAGTCAAGTAATCTAACTGAATGGGAATACGTAGGGCCATTTTACAAATCTAGTCGTGACTGGACTGGGGAAGAAGAGGATGCTGCATGTCCTGATTTTTTCCCTTTAGGTGGAAAATATATTTTATTAATGCATGGGCATCAACCTTATACAAATTGTCACTATTACATTGGAACATATGAAAACGAGAAATTCTATCCAGAAAAACATGGCCGAATGAACTGGCCTGGTGGGCAACTAGGGGGGCCAGAAACTTTTCTTGATGAGAAAGGGCGAAGAATTTTTTTTGGATGGATTCCAGAGGCTCAAGGTCGAGATTGGAAAAAATATGGTTGGGCATCAACAATAAGCTTACCTAGAATACTAACTCTTACGAAAGATGATATTCTTGAAATAAACCCTGCTGAAGAACTAAAATCTCTTAGAAATAATTATCGACATAAAGAGTCTATTCATGTAAATTCCGATACAGAAATTACCCTTGAAGATATAAGAGGAGATACAATGGAGATAATCGCAGAAATTGAATCCTTAGGTGCAAAAGAATATGGAATTAAAGTCAGATGTTCGCCAAACGGTGATGAAGAAACTTCAATTTTGTATTTACCATTTTACGAAGTAATTAAAGTTGGACTCGAAAAATCAACTCTTGACAATACTATTCAGTATACAGTAGGAACTGGTGAATCAATCAAGGTTTTGAGTTCTCAGGAGGCTCCTTTACATTTACTTCCAGGAGAAAATCTTAAATTAAGAATATTTATGGACAGATCTGTGCTGGAGATCTTTGCTAATGGCCGGCAGTGTTTAACCCAAAGGATATATCCCACAAGGGTGGATAGTATTGGTATTAAATTATTCTCAAAAAGAGGGGATGTTTTAGTACGATCATTTGATGCTTGGGATATGCTAGCTACCTCTTGTTGAATGTATGCCTCGACTTGATGCCTCTTATCTTTCAGCTATAGATTATCATTAAGAACTGTCAGTGGGGTAGCAGATCATCGAGCTTCTGGATTGAATGATAAGAGATCCGAGATAGGGTTTCTCTTAACAAAGAATATGGTTTGTAATCGATAACCAAAAATGCAATAAAAGCAGGAATAATAATACAGTCATAAGCTAACTTGATTATTGACTGTGCTATCTTTCAGGTTTGTTATTAAAAAATAATGAGATGGATGCACGATAAAAGTAACATATCATTATATATCATTAGATCCGAAGCTCTTATATGCTGAACATTTTTCGATTCAGCACATAACGGACCTATAAAAATCAACTTCCGAACAGTAAAGAAGATATTCGGTATTACAGAAGAGGATTATGACAGGTTTATAGAGAAAAAATGGGCAGAAACCCAACATCTTGATTCTTACTGTGATTTGTTGGATTCCTTCTGCAGTACACTGATACCCCCGCAGTAATGCATGATAAAGCTCAAGGAGCAGTCTGCCACGCTGTCGAAGGTTGATCCAAAGACTGTTCACAGCCATGTGGCTATGGTTCGCAGAGTCATTTTATTATTAGGGTCAGTGCTAGCGAGAGGCAGTACTCAGCAGTATCTGACCTTCCTCCTAGGCTCTTGGTCCATGTTTACTTAGGGGAGAAGTCGGGGATTATTCAGGTCCAAACTGAGCCAGCATTCTGAACGAAAGAGAGCCACCCCTGATAAAATTCGAATTATTCTACCAACATCTACTTATTTTCTTTACCGGTAAGAAGATTAATAACAATAACTCCGTTTGAACCTCTGATTCCATAAACTGAAGCTGCCGGACCTTTAAGTACTTCGATAGACTTAACGGATTGTGGTGAAATATTGCCTATATCGTTTACAAAAACACCATCTACCACAAAAGTAGGTTCAGAGCTAACATTTAATGATGAGGATCCCAATATCTTAATGCTGGTTCCTGAGACCTCAACACCCGGAAAACGCCCACGAATCATGTCATATATAGTTTGGGCTGATGCAAATTCCGGATTTTGTCCATCAACCACTCTTCCCCCGGGGTTTGTCAGGTTTTTCTTGTCAGAAGTGCCATATCCGATATTAACAGATTCACCATCTGTGGGTTTAACTTCTTCTGAATCTTCTGAAGAATTATCTGCCAAAAGGATAAAATCAATAGTTGTTCTGCCATTAATTTTCGTTTCGGCAAAGCCATTTAAAAATGTGAAGATTAAGATTTCTTTTGCAGCAGCATTAACTTTAACTTTATATTTGCCATCACTATTCGTTAATGCATCAGTTTTTGTTTTATCAATAAAAACCATTGCACCCTCAATCGGTTTCTTATCTGCGTCAAGTACGGTCCCGGATATAGTTATTTTCTTTTTTGCTTTCTGTCCAAATGAAATGTATGAAGAACAGATTAGCATAAGAACTATTAAAAATGTTGCTTTAAATCTCATGTTATAAGAAATATTAAATCATCTCTTTTATCAATTAAAACATACGACTCGAATATATCTCTGTATTGATTAACATGGTATGGGACTGTAATGTTTTCCCAAACTAGAACGGCCCTGCCTGCTACCTAATTATATTAGGAGGAATGAATTGAAATAAGCACGGCAACCATTAATATTTTTTGGTTGCCGTGCCCGCTATCTAATCTACCTTGTATTTTTTGAAATTAAGCAGCTCCTTGAACTTCGGAATGAGTTCTTCGTTATATCTCTTGATTTGATCGTTCATTACTTTTAATAAAGGTTCAAAATCCATTTGTGCAACTATCTTATCGACCTGGGCGACACCCTCTTCTGCATATCGTGCCCTGAGTTCCTCTGTAAGTGGCTGATCAGGGGACCATGAATGCTCCGACTCGTATGAATAGATGTTGCCCATACCCATGTTCAGAGCTGTTGGTGGCCGGGGTGCTCCAGGAGCGGGCATAGTCATCTGTTCTGATTTCGGAAGTACTACTCCGAGCGGAATATCTTCAAGCTGCCCGGCAATCTTATAAAGCCCGTAGAAGGTTTTATCAGTTGGGCCGGTAACTTTAGCTCTTGCTTCGCTTATGATTCTGGAAGTTTCCATCGCCGGAATGCCATATTCGTCATACAGTTCACGAACAACAGGATAGATTGTGTATGTTGCTGGCCCATGTCCACTTACAAAGAAGAATCTTTTGAATCCTTGCCTGACCAGCTGCTTGCAGATATTCATCAACAATTGCGAAGATTCAATACCGCTCATGTAGAATGTGCCCTTACCACTGGTCGTTCCGCCCGGGTATAAAAAGACGAAATGAGGGAAAACGAGAGCATCAGCCTTCTCAGCCATTTTAATGGCCCAGCCCAGTGGACCAATATACTCGGCTTCCAAAGGCATCAGGCCGTGCATTTCAATCGGCCCACAGGGAATGATAATGACATCATTGCGTGCGAGGTAGTCTTCTACCTCCTTGTTGGTCATCGAGGTTAACTTACGAGTACGCATTTCGGGCACCTTAACTTGAGCAATCATAGGTAAAGTCAACCCCATAAGAATTAATAAAACAAATAACTTTTTCATTTTTTAAGATTATAAGTTAGTAAAAAGAACACTTGTTACATAAATCAAAAACGATTACCGAGATGATAAAACTAGTTCAGATTCATCTATTTATTTTACATACCAGTCTGCCGAATCATTTCCGTTAGCAGTCTTAATTTCAACATGATTCTCCCCGGGATTTAGCATTATATTTCGCCAGATAACTGTCGCGTATTGGTCCGTCCGCATTTTTCCAACCAGTTTCCCATTGATATAAAGACTGACAGAGGGATCGGTTGTAAAGGCAATAATATCAGTTAGGTTCTCTTTTCGCTCCGTATATCCCTTAGAGCACAGATGGGTTGTTTTTTCTTTCTTGTTCCAATTGGCTTTATAGAGATAGAACGAATCTTTTCTATGCTTGCGATCAAAGGTTACAAGCCCCTTGGTATTCAAATGAGCTGTGTCAGCTTCACTTTTGTGGTTGGATCCGAAATCGAACATATTCCAGACAAAAGAGCCCCATATGTAATCCCTTTCTGTGATCATTTTAAGGTGAGCCATGTGGATAGCCGTTTGTTTTTCTTCCGGTTGCCATGGCCCTCTTGATGAAGGTCTGGGATTTTCTTCCGGCACAAATTGTCCAACATGTTGCCTTATGCTTGCACCAGCTCCATATTCACTGACTCCGATCTTTGCTGTTGGGTTTTTAGCGTGCCAATCGTCAAAATAGGTGGCGAAATCTTCAATTTGATCATAGTACCATCCAAAGTACTTGTTCATTGCGATCGCATCGGTAATGAAATTAAAACTCCCTTCCTGGTAAGTTGCCGCTACGGTCATCCTGTATGGATCAAGCTCATGTGCCAAATCATTCAATTGAGCGAGAATAGCATCAAAATCACCCGTAATCTCGTTAAACAAACCCCAGAAGCAGATTGATGGATGATTATAATTCTGTAAGATCAGCTCTCTCAGCTGAAGCTTCAGGTTTTCATCAAAACCCTTTGATTTAATGTATCCTCCTACAAAGGGAATCTCTTCCCATACAATAAATCCTCTCCTGTCTGCCTCACGAAACATAAATTTTGCTTGCGGGTAATGAGCCAAACGCAGAGCGTTTGCCCCAACTTCTTCGAAAAAACTGAAATCCACTGTATGATTCTTTTCAGTAAGTGCAGAAGCCAGTCTGTCCCAATCCTGATGACGGCAGACTCCTCTGAGTTTCATATGCTGCCCATTCAGGAAAAATCCTTTATCCGGATCGACGTGATAATAACGTATCCCTATAATTTCTTCTACACGGTCTATCTCCTTGCCATTTTTCTTCAATATGGTTACCGTTTTATATAGATAAGGATCTTTGACTCCGTTCCACAAGTGCGGATTATCCAGATAGGTATTGATCACAACCTTGTCATTATTAATATAAGGAGTGGTTTGGGATGCAACAACTACATTGCCTTTGTCAAGAATACTAAATTCAACTTCACAGTTTTTATAATCAGATCTGGTAGACATATAAATCTCTGCTCTCAGTTCTGCTCTTTTATCTGAGACAGACAACTGACTTATAAAAACTCCCGTGGAACTATAATACAATGGCGAAATACAGGCCTCATCTGTTACAATAAGCCATACGTCACGATAAATGCCTCCATACATGTTAAAATCTCCACCCTGGGGAGCAACATCAAATTTCAGGGAGTTGTCACAGATAACATTAATGGTATTTCTAGCGCCATAATTAACCAGATCTGTGATCTCATAAGTAAATGCATTATATGCCCCTTTATGTTCGCCGACAAAACTGGAATTGACAAAAACTGTGGCAACAGTACCTGCTCCTTCAAACTTTAAGAAAAGACGCTTCCCTTTATATTCAACGGGAATTTCCATCTCCTTGCGGTAAGAACCATAACCTCTTCGGTAACCGCCATCCGATAAAAAATCGACACTGTTCCAGGTATGAGGCAGGTTAACAACAGTTGATCCAGCACGGGATGCACCCCAACCAAGTCCTCTTGGAGTTTCAACACTATTTGAAAAGTTCCATTCCTCGTTTATGGATATAACTTCCCTGGACTGAGCATTTATCGAATACAATGCAACGAAGAGTAATATTACCGACACAGTAATTACATTGAGGTTTTTTATCATAATATAATTTTGATTTTAGTTTTTAATGGTCTGATGCCCACCACGTCCTAGTGGTGGAACCCATATGACTGAAAATAACATAAATAATTGTTTGTGCATTTGAAACATGTGGGTTTCATTTTTTAAGTTTTATAGTGTAGAATTCTTCTTAGCTAAACTATTTATTCATTCCCGAACAGAACAGCAATCGTATTAGCCCAATGGCAATGACTACATGATCTACTGGGGATTAGATGGCAACATCATAGATGCTTCAGCAATTCCTTCATCATTTAGTTTAAAGACCATGAATTCCTGATTTGCTTCTGTATAAGGAAGCCAGACTTCTTTTTCTTTTCCATTCGGATTTCCGTATTTAGCAAAATTCGTCCAGAAATCAACCATATAGTCCGATAGAACATAATCTCCATCTGTGAAAGGCCTCCAGCTTTTATCAAGAGTCTTAAAGACATACCACAACTCAGCAGAATGGAAAGCACCTGCTGAATCTCCTGGCAATGCCCTTGAGAACTCATAAGCATAGGCTTTTCCTCCATTTGTCTCACGAGACAAGCAAAATTGCCCTAAACCGTTTTTCATCATTCCCATATCATCTGTATTATATCCAATAATATATGGGATATCGGCTATTTTGTCAGTACGTGTCGCTTCGCTGAAACTTGTTGTTAAAACATATCCGTCTGCCACCGGGCCCATCATTCCTCCTCTTCTTTCCCTTCTGGCACGGTTCATTAAAGCCATAATAGAATCTACAGGGGCCGAACGCATGGCCTCGAGGTTTTTGTAGCCGCCGAGTTCCATCATAGCTTTTCCTGCTTGTTCTGCAGCCTCCAACTGTGACCCACCGAGAGACGGTCTGTCGGAAATTCCACCACCGCTTTGCATGATTGCTTTATGTATTAAGTCTTTCGATAATGGGGAAGTAATGAGTTGTTGTATGCTCATTGCACCCGCACTCTGGCCAAAGACAGTAACATTGTCCGGATTACCGCCAAACTGGTGTATGTTATTTTTAACCCATTTTAAGGCTGCAATCTGGTCAAGAATTCCATAATTGCCTGAAACACCATGGGCATCTTCAGCCGAAAGTTCAGGGTGCGCCAGGAAACCGAAAAGATTCAGCCTGTAATTAATCGTAACCAGAATTACACCATGTTTCATCCACTCCTCACCTCCCAGAAACTGCTTTTCATAACAGTAACCTGAAGCATAAGCGCCCCCGTGAATATAAACTGCAACTGGTAAGCGGGCATTCGTTTTACCGGGGGATGATGTATAAACATTCAGATACAGGCAATCTTCACTAACCTGATGACCATCATCCGTGAAAAACTCTATGTAAGAAAAGCTTCCCGGTTGACGGGGGGCTTGCATAGCAGCAGGTCCGTAAGTATCAGCCACTTTAACACCTTCCCATGGAATTACCGGTTGTGGTGCCTTCCAGCGCAAGTCGCCAACAGGAGGCGCTGCATAGGGTATGCCCTTATAAACATAAATGCCAGGAGTCTCTGTTTCAACTCCCTGAATCAATCCACCTTCAATTTTCAGAACAGGGTTTTGATTGCTCTTACACGAGGTTAAAGCGATCAAAAGAAAACTGATAATTATTAAAGCATATCTCATTTTATTGAATTGGTTTAAATATTCAGAAACAAATACTTTTTCATTCTTTATACCTGAATATGATTAATGAATCACAAGATTTATCATGTTAACATAATACCTGACATATCTAAAAAAGATTATCATTTTGGAAGAAGATCTCCATATTTTTTAGAAACTTCCTCAATATATTTCTGGTGTTCCTTTAATCTTTTTACTATTTCAGGTGCATCCATTTTATCAACGACTTCGTTGATATAATCTACGCCTTGTTTTGCTAACCTGTCACGTTCTGCAACAGTTGATGCAATTGGCTTCGGCACTCCTCCATGATCGTATTGTGAATTATAATACCATGCCGTAGGATATGATGAATTTATTTGTCCTGAACGTAATCCCTCCGGTGGCATCGGCAGACGAGGTTTGTAATCAGCAAGATCTGGCTGGCTTATTCCATCCGTACTCAGAAGGATATCATTTAGCCTGCCGACTATAGCGTATGAACCCAGCATTGTCGCACCTCGTTCAACTTTTGTAGTTAAGGTTAAATTACTTGCTATTGTTCCCATCGACATATGGCAAACCGGAACTTTGGTTTCTGCCAGAAACTCAAACAAAAACGTATCCATAAAACTATGGGAAGGGCCATGTGCAGTTATATATATCTGAGTTTTAAATCCCTGACGCAAAAGCGATTTAGCAATAATTTTAATAAAATCAGCCCAATCACTGGGGCTAACATAAATTGATCCCCTCCCTGAGGTAGTCCCACCCGGATACGCGAATACCATATGCTCCAGCACCAGAGCATCAACTTTTTCTGCTATTTTTATTGCATATGCAAGAGGTCCGACATACTCAACGTCAACCGGGCTGGCGCCGTTAACTTCAATAGGACCTATAGGGACGATAATAACGTCATTCCGCCTCAGATATTCTTCAATTTCAATATTCGTAAGGCTGCACATTAACCTTGTGCGCATCTTTACCTGGCATATAGCAGGTAACCCTAAAAAAAATATTAAGCATAAAACAAATAGTCTTTTCATAGTAATTTTATTATTAATTATTATATACTTATAGAGATAGATTGGACATGACCCTTTGTTTTGTTAAGGGCTATCTAATTATAAACTATAGATAGATATTAATACCCTGGATTTTGTTCCATTACTGCATCAACATTTAAATCGATAACGGTTTGAGGGATTGGCCATAGCTTATGATGATCCTGAATGTTTCCACCAGGATATACAGGATTATTCTGGTATAGTCTAACTCTTTCAACAAGCTTGTCCATACGGCGTAAAACAATAGCTCTCATCGTTTCACCATATAATTCTCTCGTATACTCATCTAGGATATAATCGAGAGTTACGTTCTCGGGAAGTACAGGTGTAGCATTTGCTCTTGTTCTTATTAGATTTATATCTGCAGCGGCAGCCTCCAGGTTATCCAGCCTGACATAAGCTTCAGCACGCAGGAGTAATGTTTCAGGAAGGCGCAAAGCATAGATGTCCTTATGGCAGTATCCGTTACCCGCTTGTGAAGCGTATGTAAAATGGTTCAGGGGATCACCAAACTTTGTAAACCATGGGAAAATATATTGACATGTGTCTATCATAAGATTTCTTGTTCCTGCAGGATATAGGCTGCTGGAAATCTTCTGTTTATCGTAGATTGAACCGGGAGCATCAAAATAGAAATCACGTTTAATATTCCATTTGGCGTTACGTATATCAATATTCCATTGTCCGTTATCTCTCCAGATTTTATAAAGAGCATAATCAGTAGGACGTACCCATGCTACCCCACGACCTAATGAATCTGAAAAACCGGTGTAGGTTCCGTTAACAAAATCACCACGAAATGCATTGAATCCGTCAGGAGTTTTGCCCCATCTGTGATAGGCAGGTCCATAACATCGTTCACCACTATTTATAGCTCCTCCAGGAATATAAGGTTCTATTTGTATCACCCATATACCTTCAGTATTTTCCGTCAAGTTGTGATTTCCATACCCAAAAAGATCATAAAATGGATCCCCTCCTCCCCATATATCATTTGAAAGTCTTGTGCCGAATCGTTCAGTCATTAATGCATAACCGTAATCATTAATTACATGTGTAGCTGCATCAACTGCTAACTGGTATTTGCCTTCGCTCAGATATGTCTCACTTAAATAATGCCATGCCACACCCTGGGTAATTCTTCCAGGGGCCTCTTCCTCCCCTCTTGCAGGCAAGTGTGAAGCTGCGAAAATGAGATCCTCCTCCATCAATTCGTATATTTCTTCTTTTGGTGCTCTTACAAAATCAGTCTTTGCAGTTCTGATTACATCTGTAACAAGCGGTACATCACCAAAATATGATACCAGTATGCGGTACGAGAAAGCCCTGAAAAACATAGCTTCAGCTAAATATGCGTTTTTTTGAGCCTCATTCTTCCATATCTTTGGATCAGAGGCATTTATAGATTCTATTAACATATTCACTTTCTGTATCATTGAGTAGTTTTGTTGCCAGCATGAATTGACACTAGCGTATGTGGATGTCAGATTTAAAGTATAATTAGACAATATTCCACCTCCAGGATTTTCACCATAAAAAGCCTCGTCAGTACCTATACTCCACCAAGCAATGTCCTGAAGGGTTGATCCACCTCTAACATTCATTTCAAACCACCAATTATCACGGTTGTATGCATGTAATCCATTGATGCCCTGATAAATCCCATCAAATGTAGTATATGCATTTTCTGGTGCAAGAAAATCAAGCGGCACCTCTCTAAGTATATCCTCTTCTTTTTTGCATGAAGAAATCATGACAAATAAAATACCTAAGAATAAAAGATGATTTTTATTCAAATTATATATATAGTTTTTCATTTCTTATATTATTAAAGTTATAAATCAGATATTAACCGAAATACTCTCACTACAATGTGACTTTTAATCCTAAAGTAATGTTTCTCATACTGGACATACTTCTTAGGGTAATTTCAGGATCCCAGCCTCCCCATTTGGTCCATATATAAGGATTCTTACTAGATACATATACCTGACATGAAGATAATTTTAGTTTTTTCAATAACTTCTCATCAAATGTATACGAAATAGATACGTCCTGTAGTCTTACGAAACTCCTGCTTTGATACAAACCAGCGGTTCTGGGAGGATTATTATACATCCCGACAGCATTAGTTACTCCATTATCAGGTTTCCAGTATTGACGAATTGCGAATTGGTTCCTCCGGTATGGGTCACCAGTTCCTACAACAGGCATCAAAAGGAAATAGGAATTCTCATAAAGATAATGCTTCTTCCCTCCCTGAATAGAGTTAATAAAAAAAGACAAGGTAAAGTTCTTATATGAAAAAGTGTTGTTTATACTAAACCTAAAAAGAGGATCCCTGTATCCAATAATTTTTCTGTCAGCATTTGGTTCAATATGACCATCATTATTTTGATCGACAAGTTTGAACTGACCAGGATACCAACCATCAAGGATATTGCCGCTAAAAAGATCTGACTCCGTCCATACTGTGCCATCTACCATTTCATAATCATATATGGCACTTATCGGTTCTCCTATAAACCAGGAATTGCCAATATCATTAGTAGTCTTGTCGCCATAAAGGTCTACAATTTTATCTTTGTTCATAGCAAATGTAAAATTGGTCTCCCAATCAAGAATTCCGGTAAGGTTTTTAGATACTAATTCAATCTCAAAACCTTTGTTAGCTATTTGCCCTAGGTTTGACCATACACTTGAATATCCTGTCGTCGTCGGAATTGATCTTTGAATCAATAAATCACTTGTTTTAGCAGTATAAAAATCAAAAGAACCACTAATTCTCCTGTTAAAAAGTCCCCAGTCAAGCCCGAAATTAAGTGAAGCTGTTGATTCCCATTTCAAAGAAGAATTTCCTAAAGTTGATGGATATATAGCAACCGTCGATGAAGAATCATATACATAATTAGTTATTCCCATCTTGGAAAGGCTTGAATAGCGTCCGATACCCTGGTTTCCGTTTTTTCCCCATGATATCCTTTCCTTTAAATATAACCAGCTGATTCTATCTTTAAAAAATGGTTCGTCTGAAGTTACCCACGCGAAAGAAAATGAAGGAAAAACAGCAAACTTAGTTCCTGCTCCGAATCCTGAATAACCGTCTCTTCTAACAGTTCCTGTAAACATATAACGGTCCTTATAAACATAGTTCAGGCGGGACATATACGAAATACTATTTTCTTCCCATGCTGACGAATAAGTCTTTGGAATAACTCCCAGTGATAAATTATTAAATCCAAGTACATCATTATCAAATTGTGTAGCCTCCGCAGTTGTTGAATTAAAATTACGGTTCTCCCTGCTATACAGTAAAGTTACATTCAGCCTGTGATCGTTGGAAAAGGTTCTGTTGTATGTGATTATATTATTTAAAAGCCAATTGTTTTCTATAGTGGAATTTTTTGAAGCCATTCCCTTATTAGCCTCTCCATTTCTGGTAGTTACAGGTGCAAAGGTATTTTTGATACCACGGTCAATTGTGCTGGAATAATTAAATTCATAGGTCAAGCCTTTTACCCATGGCACTGTTATTACAGATCTGCCAACGAGGACCTGGTTATTCTTGGTATCAATATCTGTAATATATGTATCATCAAAAGGATAATGCATATATTGCTCTTGACACAAGTCGATGTCGTATATCGGTGAACCGATATGGTTGTTTGCCCAGGGAGTGGCAGTAATTGCATTTGATAAAGATGCTGGCAGGCCTGAGTAATCCCGGAAAGAAAATGAAGAATTAAAACCAATTTTCATCCACTTGGTAATATCACTCTCCAGGTTGGCCCGAAATGTAAACCTGTCGAACTTATCATTGATTTGAATCCCCTTTTCATTAGTATATGAACTGGAAATAAAGTAATTTACATTGTTGCCCATTCCTGAAATGTTAAGGTTGTAATTTTGAATTGGAGCTAATTGTGTTACTTCTTTTATCCAATCAATTTCATTTTCGGGGCCCGCCTTATAATTATCAATCTCTTCCTGATATCTAAGCACTGAAGCTACATAATTGCGATCGGAAATATCAGGATAAACAGGTCTTCCGGCATCGCTGCTCGGATTTGAGGCATACCATGCATACAAATCTTGTTGATAATAAAAGTCAACTATTCTGATTGCATATTGCTCACCATTCATTACCCTCACAGGATTATTTACCATATCCTGATAGCCAAAGTAACTACTGAAGGAAATAGACGGTTTCTGAGTTCTCCCCTTTTTTGTTGTAATAAGAATTACCCCGTTTGCAGATCTAGATCCAAAAACCGCCGCGGAACTTGCATCCTTGAGGATATCAATGGTTTCTACATCACTGCTATTTATATTTGAAAGTGAACCATTAAAAATAATACCATCAACGACAATTAACGGAGCATCACTTGCTGAAAGAGAAGTTCTACCTCTGATTGATATATCCAAATCACTACCTGCTTCACCTGATGCGCCAGGCACATTCATCCCAGCAACACTTCCTGCAATAGCTTGTGTAATATTAAAGGACGACAGAGCAGTCTTATTATCCATAGTTACCCGCGCTACGGATCCTGTCAGATCGCTCTTCTTCTGTGTTCCATAACCTATTACTACAACTTCATCAAGTGCCGTAGTTGTTTCACTTAACGTAACATTTACAATTGTTCTTCCTTCAATCGGTACTTCATATGTGTCATAACCTATAAATGAGAAAATGAGCACAACATTGCCACCTGGAGCAACCAATGAGTAATTACCATTTATATCGGTGATTGCTCCGAATGTTGTCTCTTTAACCTGCACGTTCACTCCGGGCATGGGATTACCGGTTGAAGCATCCGTTACCTTACCTGAAATCGTAATCTGCTGAAGATCACGTCTTAGATTTTTTGCTGCCTCTGCCGGAGTAAGGACAATCTGCCTGTCGCTGACAACATATTTGATGTTATCCGGTAATATATCATTCAGAATGTCCTTGATAAGTTCTTCCTCAGCGCTGACATCAACTTTTTGATGTATATCAATCAGTCTGCTGTTGTACAGGAAGTAGAATTCACTGACTCCCTCAATCTCATTCAGAACACTTTCCAGTGTAGCATCCTTCATAGAAAGGGAGATCTTTGTATTCTGAGAATAAGAGGGACCCGCAATCAGGTTAATAATCCCCACGAAGAATAAAAAGAAGCTGATTCTCATAATTAACAGGATTTTACACCATTTACTAAATCGCTTTGGCAATCCATGGTGAGATCGAATAATTTTCATACTTTTGAGAAGTTAAGGGTTAGTATTAAAGAATGTTAAGTTTTCAAGCTAATGCATTCATCTGACCATTAACGGGGGAAAGGTGTTCCAGCACTTTTCCTCCATTTTTAAAAGGCCAGTCAGGTAAATATTATGTAGGTTCCATTTTCATATGTTTTAGTTTCCAACCATCCTATTTTATTCCCTGCCGGATGTTCGTGGAAATATTATTATTTTCTTTTTGGGGAAAGTCCCGTCAGCTAAAGGCTTGCGAGCCACTTCAGTGTAATTAATTGGAGCACTGAGTTTCAGAAGCTTCAGGATCTCTTCCAGCGATTCATCCACAAAGGTCGCATGATACCGGTATTCCTGTAACTCTTTACCCTGAAGCTCAATATCAACATTGAAAATAAGTGAAACCTTTTTCAGCACTTCACTGAGAGGTTCATCATGAAACACGAGTCGCCCGTCTTTCCAGGCAATATAAGTATATGTGTCTGAGGTTGAAAGTTCCTGTACTCCAGTTACCAGATTATATTCGAGGTGCTGACCCGGTTGCAATTCTGAAGTAAATCCTCTATCGAATCCATTATTGCTGTTTACACACAATTTACCTTTTACCAGTGTAACCTCAGCTTCTGTTCCTGAATTATAGTCGTAAACATCAAAATGTGTGCCTGTACACTTTACTGTTAGATTTGATGTCTTAACGATGAAAGGCCTTCTTGTATCACTATCAACCTCAAAATAGCCTTCCCCTTGCAAATATACTACACGGCTATTATCAGTGAACTTATCCGGATACTTTAAGCTGCTCCCTGAATTAAGCCAGACCAGCGTTGAATCAGCCAGTCTTAAGGAGGTACGGGTTCCATAAGCTGTAAATATTTCATGGTAAACTACATTTTCTGGAGAAACGGTTTTTTCAGACTTGAAATAAAACAACAGAAAGGTTCCAAGAAAAAGAGGAAGCAGAATAATTGCTGCTATTCTTTGCCATAATTTCCATAGACTCTTCATCGGCGAAACTATCTGTATGCTTCCGAGTACCTTTCTTAATGCTTTATCAGCATTAATTTTATCCAAGTCAATCTGCCTGTCAGATATTTCCCATATATTCCTTACCTGTTCAAAGTATTTCCGGTTATCCGGAGATTCATCAATCCAGTTCTTCAATATCTCAAACTCTTCCGGATGAAGCGGGCCTTCAAGGCTTTTGGAAATCAAAGCCAGTATTTCTTCCTGATTTACTATTTTCATTTAATTATCATTCACTGAAAAGACGTTTCAAGCGTCTAAAACCACAAATAAAATCTGATATATTACTTAAGACTTATTTTATAATTCATCACCTTATTAGTTATTTGGAGAATGGCTTAAATTATATCATAGGTACTGATAAACTTTAAATATGATGATTAAACCGATGATTCAAGCCTGTCCCCTTCATTAGCTGCATTACGGCAACATGATGCAGAATAAAAAGATTACAACAACAAAATATTCCTTCAAATAATTTCTTAACATATGCAGAGCTTTTCCTATTCTAACTTCTATAGTTCTGACTGAAACACCCAGCAAAGCAGCAATCTCATGGTATTTCAATCCCTTGTTCCGATTCATTTTGTAAACTTCGGATATCTCTTCCGGCAGTTTTGCAAGTGCAGTTTCAATCTGTTCCTGGAGTTCTGAGGCGAGAATATAATTGTCTGTATCATAATTTAAACTTATAGAATATTCCTTCATGGAATCATGATACATTCTGACTATCGTTTCATGCCGGTACCAGTCAATACACTTATTATGTACTGATTTCAAAAGATAACTCTTTATGGAGGTTTTAATTGATAAGGATTCACGTATCTCCCACAGCTTCAGAAATGTTCCCTGAACTATCTCTTCTGCCACATTGAGATCACGAGTAAATTTTTCCGCGTATATTACGAGGTCTTTGTAATAAGCAGTAAAAACGTTGGAGAACGCCTTTGAGTCTCCTTCCTTTAATTTGGAAATCAAGACCTTCTCGACCAATGTAACTGGAATTGTCACTTTAGATTTCCTTTCTGACAAAGATAAGAACTTAGTCCGGGATGAAGACCGCATGATTTCTTTATCATCAATCCAAAGCTGAAGACTTTCTTTCATAATCAAACTATTTGAAATGCCAATCTGAAGATCAGTATTTCAAGCATATTTAACTGCTTTTCGCTTAACTCATCTTATCCACGAATGTTTAACATTAAGTATCTGTACCTTCTTGCTCTTTTAATATTTGTATAATGAATTTTATATATATGACGTTTCTCAACTCAATTTCCACATCATAAAATGCATTTTTTTGATTTCCCATGATTTTGCTTAAAATATCTGGAGATTATCAGTAGTATACCAGCCCAAAATGTGTTAATTGATCATTCAAATCATAAATAGACCTCCCCGTACATAAGGGATAAGAATCAGCATAGATGGCAAGAGTCGGGCTAGAGATAAAGGAACTCCGCCGGGCAAAGCTAAAAGAATCTCTCTCAATTATGGTTCATAAATCATTTTCCTGGTCATACCTCCATCTATAATAATGTTGGTGCCAGTAATAAAATCATTCCCGGGTGTTGTCAGGTATAAACAAGCCCTGGCAATGTCTTCAGGCTTGCCAAC
>Ga0255346_1000759_pt1 | contig 50314 bp, 36 predicted proteins | sample wastewater_treat_FD_194410 | JGI IMG/M metagenome (GOLD analysis project Ga0255346, IMG submission 194410) | Wastewater microbial communities from Lulu Island WWTP, Vancouver, Canada - plant22 | ecosystem: Engineered > WWTP > Wastewater > Unclassified | place: Canada: Vancouver, British Columbia...
AGATTCATGGACTCCAAAGGCAGTAAAAGAAAGGGCAATTATGACACAGAAAAAGACTCATCAAAGTAAGAAAGCAAATGGCGTGACGAAAGCCGCTACGGTAAGATTAGCAAATGGCTTGACAGGCGCCCGAACGGAAAACGGTGTAAAATCTGCCGTCTTTCCTTCTATCTGTGCTTTTTCTAAGAAATTAAAAGCATAGACTCCAAGTCGTTTGATAACCGACAGCGCATTTCCATAAAGGCATATTTTTCTTGGTTTCACAACAACAGAAATCGTCTGGCGGAAACAAAGGGGGTCAGCAGGATGAAAAGGAAGATAAGGCACTGCAGATACGGTGATACTGCTCCAGAGGCGTTTTGATCCTGCCCATGGTGGGGTGTTCCCCTTTCACTGCCCCGTGACAATCGCTGCCGCCGCTGCAAAGCAATTGTTTTTCCTGTGCAATTGCTGAAAATCGCACGCACATGTCCGGTGTGTGGCTTGTATGCCAGACTTCAATGCCGTCAAAGGGCAGTTCAAGTATTTTGGTGAGGCGTCTTTTCGTGTTCTTCCCCAACCCCGGATGGGCAAGAAAAGCCAGCCCGTGCGCATCATGAATGGTACGGATAACATCAGCTGCCTCGGGCAATTCTTTGGGCACATAGGCGAGGCGCCGCCGGTTTAAATAGTGTTCAAACGCTTTTTGGACGGTTGGCACTACCCCCATCCGATGCAGCAGCACCGCCACGTGCATGCGTCCCGTCATATCAAAATCGGTTTTTCTTTCCGCCAATGCATCACGAACGGGAATTCCGGAAGATTCCAGGCGACCGAGAATGCGCTCAATCCGTTTCTGCCGCATCTCCCGAAGGTTCTGCAGCATATTCAGTAGCACCGGCGACTGAATATGCACGCCGTATGCCAGGATATGCAGTTCACGACCTTCCAAAGAAGCACTGACCTCAACGGCATCCAGAAAGCCCATGCCCTTTGCTTCTGCGGCTTTGCGGGCAGCCGCCACTCCCGCCACTGTATCATGATCCGCAAGAGCAATGGCAGCAATCCCCAATGCCGCCGCACGCTCCACCACCACTTCCGGGGAATCAGCACCGTCGGAGCAGTTTGAATGCAGGTGAAGGTCAACATAGGTCATGGCAAATTCGGAAGAGCCCTGGCAGCTCAGGATTCTCCTGTCTCCCGTTTGTCGATAATCCGGTTCAGTATGCCGTTGACAAAACGGGCGGTATTCTCCTCTCCGTAGAGATCGCCCAGGCGCATCGCCTCGGACAGAACAACACGGTGCGGTGTGTCGTGGTCATAGAGCAGCTCATAGGAAGCCAGCCGGAGAATTGCCCACTCCATACGCCCTACCCGCGCGGGTGCCCAATTGTCCAGCGCATCGACAATAGCGCTGTCCAGCTCATTTTTATGCTCCATGACCCCGCATATGAGTTTTTCTGAAAATGCCCTTTCATCGGCTCGGACAGCGGTTACATCAGCGTCCCGCTCTCCCGCAGGATAGTCTCTGCCAAGCGCTGCAGGGTTCATCTCCCAAAACTGTGCCAGCGCTGCAGTCCATTCTGAGGGCATGTATTCGATGCCGAAAATAAACTGGAACGCCAGCTGGCGGCCTTTCTGTTGCGGCTTGAAACGGCTCACTTCAAATCTGCTCCAGCAGGTTGATCATTTCCAGCGCACCCATGGCAGCATCAGCACCTTTATTGCCCGCTTTGGTGCCTGCCCGTTCAATCGCCTGCTCAATGTTTTCTGTCGTCAGGATGCCGAAGAGCACCGGCACGCCTGTATCAAGCATGACATGCCCGATCCCTTTGGCGGCTTCATTGGCAACATAGTCGAAATGAGGCGTAGCGCCGCGGATAATGCAGCCCAGAGCAATCACGGCATCATACTTGCCGGATTGCGCCATTTTTTTGGTGACCAGGGGCACCTCAAAGGCACCGGGCACCCAGGCGACAGAAATATTTTCATCTGCGACGCCGTGCCGCTGCAGCGCATCCAAAGCGCCTGCCAGCAGTTTTGATGAAATGAATTCATTAAACCGCGACACAACAATCCCAATTTTTTTGTCGTGACCGAGAAAATCACCTTGCAGCATGGTCGCCATAATGCAGACTCCTTTTTTTTAGATTTCCAGAAAATGACCCATTTTTTCTTTTTTGGTTTCCAAATAATGCCTGTTTGTGGCACAGGCGGCAACTTCAAGAGGGACACGGCCGGAAACAGTCAAGCCGTACCCTTCCAGTCCGGCACGTTTTACCGGATTATTTGTAATGAGGCGCATGCTGGTAACTCCCAGATCCTGCAGAATCTGGGCACCAAGACCATATTCGCGGGGATCAGCATCAAAACCCAGATGCAGATTCGCCTCCACGGTATCCATGCCCTGCTCCTGCAGTTCATAGGCCTTCAATTTATTGATCAGTCCGATACCCCTGCCCTCCTGGCGCATATATACCAGCACGCCACACCCCGCCTCGTTAATCATACGCATCGCTTCATGAAGCTGACTTCCGCAATCACAGCGCCGGGAAGCAAAGACATCACCGGTGAAGCATTCGGAATGAACACGAACCAGAACATCCTCTTTGCCCGTCACGTCCCCTTTTATAAGCGCCAGATGCTGATAGGCATCAATATTGTTTTCATAAGCAATCAATGAAAAGTCGCCGTATTCAGTCGGCATTTGAACCTGTGCAACCCGGTTCACCAGTTTTTCATTCTGTCGGCGATAGCGAATAATGTCGGCGGTAGAGCAAATCTTCAGGTTGTGTTCCTGCGCAAAAATTTCCAGATCGGGCATGCGCGCCATGGTGCCGTCATTTTTCATGATTTCGCAGATAACGGAAGCGCGGCGCAGGCCGGCAAGGCGCATGAGATCAATGGACCCTTCCGTCTGCCCGGCACGAACAAGCACTCCCCCGGGCCGTGCCCGCAAAGGGAAGACATGCCCGGGCCGCACAAGATCACCGGCAAGCGATTCCGGTCTGGCGGCAACGCGAATGGAATGAGCACGGTCATGGGCGCTGATTCCGGTGGTAATCCCGTCGCGCGCCTCAAAAGACACATGGAAAGCTGTGCCCAGTTTCGTGGTGTTTTCCATCACCATCGGCGGCAGATCCAGTCTTTTCAGATCTGCATCTTCCATGGGCATGCATATGAGCCCTTTGCCGTGGGTTGCCATAAAGTTAATAATTTCGGGAGTAATCGATTCTGCCGCGGCAACCAGATCCCCTTCATTCTCCCGATCTTCATCGTCTACGAGAATGATCATCCTGCCCAGACGCAATTCCTCAAGTATTTCAGGGATAGAGGTAAGCATAGCAATCCTTATAAAAACCCATTGCGCGCCAGCAGTTCGGGGGTAATGCCCTGTCTGGCGTCGTTTTTCATAAAATGCCGGACATGCTTTCCGATCACGTCCGCTTCCATATTAACGCTGTCACCCGGTCGGCGGAGAGACAGCGTGGTATGTTTAATAGTTACCGGAATCACAGCGACCCCGAACGTGTCTTTTTCAGGATTGACCACAGTCAGGCTGATCCCGTCAATTGCAACAGATCCTTTGGGAGCGAGGTACTGTGCCACGTCATCGGGTGCCTGAAAAGTCCAGACGGAGAATTCGCCCTGATTTTTGACGGACAGTACCCGCCCGACGCCGTCAACATGCCCAAGCACAAAATGCCCTCCGAAACGACCGTCTGCCCGCATGGCACGCTCGAGATTGACTGCATGCCCCGGTTTCAGTGCGCCCAGCGTGGTACGTGCGTAGCTTTCCTGAGACACCTGAACAACAAAACCATCGGCAGTAAGAGCAGCCACCGTCAGACAGGCACCGTTTACGGCGACACTGTCACCTTCTTTCAGATCATCCAGTAATTTCTTTGACAGGATGGCAAGATCACTGCCGCTGCGCCTGGAAACAACACCTATGTCTTCTATTAATCCAGTAAACACCGCCTATACTCCCGCCGCGTCTTGCCGTCCGGAAGTTTCATGGGTAACATACGCCTCCAGACAGACATCTTCGCCGTAAGTTTGCACCGTTAAATCGGTGAAATGGAGTGCCTCGTTCATGTAATCGATTCCCTTGCCTTCCACAGGGGTAACTGCATCGCGTCCGCCAATAATCTTTGGTGCGACGAAAAAACACAGTTTATCAACAACGCCGGAGAAAAAGGCGGAGGCAAGCGTTTCTCCGCCGCCTTCTATCAATACAGAAGTGACCCCGCGGGCTCCTAAAGAAGCCATGAGCGCAGGCATATCCATGCCGGAAGCATTTACAGGCAAATCAATCACTTCATCAGCAAAGGGATAATCTCCGTTTTTTTTCCCTGCCACCCATACTGGAACATCGGGCGTATCCTGAAAGGCGTCTCTGTTTCCTTCAAGAATACCCTCCGCATCAAGAATAATGCGTACGGGATTTCTTCCCTCTTTGTACATAAGCCTTGTTGTCAGCCGGGGCCTGTCATAATGCACGGTTCTGCTGCCAACCAGAATAGCATCATGAGCATGTCGCAGTTCATGGGTTGCCAGCCGTGCAGTCATCCCGGTAATCCAGCGGGAATGCCCCGTATGGGTCGCAATTTTCCCGTCAAGACTCATGGCGCATTTGGCGGTCACCCAGGGCATGCCGGTCTTCGAATATTTAATAAAAATCTCATTGAGCCGGGCTGCTTCTTTTTCAAGCAGTCCGACTTCGACAGTAATTCCTGCGGATCGGAGAATTTCTATGCCCCCGCCCTTCACATGCGGGTTGGGGTCTTCCATGGCAATCACAATGCGCGACGGACGGTGAGTGAGAAAAAGATCAGTGCAGGGAGCGGTGCGGCCGTAATGTGCACAGGGCTCCAGGGTGACATATACAACAGAACCCTGCAGTGCTTCCGGCGGGCATTGCTCACACGCCATGGCTTCTGCATGAGGCATACCCACCCGCTGGTGCCACCCTTCAGCGATGACAACGCCGTCGCGGACAATAACACATCCAACCATCGGGTTGGGACTGGTCCAACCACGACCACGTTTGGCAATCGTAAGGGCGCGATTCATATATACATGATCTGCAAGCATAAAAAATACCCCGAAAGGATTTATTTCATTCCTTCGGGGATTGCATCCGGTCAGATCCGGATACCGTCCGTATTCCGGATCAGCAGTAATTTCTTTTCCGGTAACGGCGTTCAGCGACTTCTTTCATCCGGACTGTACCGTCGGCCCCGGATTTTCACCGGAGTCAGCGTTTTCACGCTCGCGGGCTTTCACCGCCGGTCGGGAATTTCACCCTGCCCCGAAGGCTGACTATTGTTAGATCTATTGTAAAGTGTATGAGCGAATCAAATCAAATAAAGCAAAGAAATTATTTCGCAGCTGCCGGCCTTTCGGGTTCAGTTTCTGCGTTTAACGGAAGCATTTGAACGCTTGCCATGAAGTTCCGCAGCCAGATACTCAAATCGTCCAGCAGTCCGTAAAATATGGGAACAATGAAGAGTGTGAGCACTGTCCCGACGGACAAGCCACCAATCAGTGTCCTGCCGAGGCCTGCAAAGGTGGACGCACCGCCTGTTGTGGCGATAGCGACAGGAACCAGACCGAGAATGGTCGTGATCGCTGTCATCAGCACAGGTTTAAAACGATCTTTACCCGCTTTTACAATGCCGTCATCACGAACAGCGAATTCTTTACAGGTATTGCGCATGTGATCCACGATGACAATGCCGTTGTTCACAATCACCCCTGCCATGAGAATACATCCAATCAGCGAGATGGAATCGAAGGAAGTATTGGTCAGATACAGCAGCCAAATGGCACCAATCATGGCAAGAGGAACAGTGGTCATAATGGTGAAGGGAAGAATAAAAGATTCGAAGAGAGCGCACATCACCAGATAAACCAGAATGACGGCCATGGTCATGGAAAGCGAAAAGTTGAGGAGGTTATCCTCAAGTTCATTAAACTCATCCCCAAAAGAATAGGAGTACATGGGTGGCAGATCAATATTATCCAGCATCGCCTTCAGCTCCGCCTTCACTTCCATCAGGTTGTTGCTGTCTGTCTTTGCCGAAATACTGAGCACATTTTTTCCGTCCAGCCTTCGAATGGAACGGGGCGACGGTGCTTTGGAAAAATTGGTCAGCCGGCTCAAAGGGGTCAGCTGCTGGTTCAGCCCCTGCAAAGCGATATTTTCCAAATTGGCCTGGGAGCGGCGGTCTTCTTCGCGAAACTGCGCCCATACAGGAATTTCTCTGCCGTCCTGTTTTAAAAAGGGCATGCGCACACCACGCAGAGCAGCGTCGACCGTCTGCGCGATGATCATCGGCGTCAGACCGGCGGTGCGTGCTCTGGGTGCATCAATGAGTACCTGCATCTCCTGCTGTCCGGAATCGATGTTGACCGAAATATTCCGAAGGGACTCGATGGTGGTCATAGTGTCGCCGATTGTCCGTGCATACTGGGCAAGCACCGCGCTGTCGTCTCCACGCAGCAAAATCCGCACACCGCTTTCCGCACTGGGGTCCTCCAGATTGGCACTGGTAAAATTGATGGTGGCGCCGGGCAGGCGGTGCGGAAGTTTTTCGGACAGAATGTCCAGCACTTCCTGCGTTGTATACGGCGGATCCTCTCCTATAGGCCCATCATCTTCCGTATACAAATATACATGAATTGCGCCGCCTGTCGCGCCATGATAGGCGAGGACGTATTTTACTGCAAGCACTTCCCGCAGCTGGTCAATCTCCGCTTCAAGACTCTTGAATAGTTCCACGGCACGATCCATACCGAAATTGCGTGCGAGCGAGACATCCACCGTCACCTCACGCATATCCAGTTTTGGAAGGGTGCGCATTCCAACTGTTTTCATAGGAAACAGTGCTGTAAAAAGAACAGCCAGAAGCACAAGCAGAATTACGACGAAACGCTGCCGCAGCGAATGGCGCAAGGCAACGCCGTAGGCATCGACGCAGGCATCCACAATTTTTCCGGGCAGCTTGGTCCAGGAACCCCACTGTATTTTTGCAGTCCTGCGTTTTACCCTGCTTTCCAGAAACTCCACGCCCACCATGAGCAGGGGTATGAGTGTGAGCGCTCCCAACAGGCTGCCGCCCAATGCGGCAATGAGCGGTTCGCCCAGCTGTTCCATAAAAACGGACATCTGGCCGGTCTTCATGTAAAACATGGGCAGAAACACAACCCAGGTCGTTACTGTGGAGGCAATAATTGCCAGGCTCACTTCCTGAGGCCCTTTCACCACCGCTTCACGAATCGACAGACCGAGACTTCGATGACGCAGAATATTTTCCACCACTACAATGGCATTGTCGACGAGCATGCCCACCGCCACAATCATGGATACCATGGTAATAATATTAAGCGACATGCCTGTAAAAAACATAAAGACCAGAGCAAAAACAAGAGAGGAAGGAATGGACAGCGCCACCAGCGCCGTCGGCAGAAAACGGTGCATGAAAACAAAGAGCACTCCCACTGCCATGATGCTGCCATAAAGCCCCTGAAGGAACAGGTTATTCAGCGCTTTGACTATAAATTCCGACTGATCAAAAAGCGGAAGTACTCTGGCACCGGAAAAAGCAGGTGTCAGCAGCAGTTTGTCCAGTTCCTCACGGACAGACCGGCAGGTATCCACTGTATTGGCCTGAGATTCTTTAGTAATAAAAAGCACCAGCCCGTCCGCACCGTCCATGGTGGCACGCAAATCTTTGCTTCGCGAACTGAACCGTACTGTGGCGATATCACGCAGGTGAAGTCCCTGCTTGCCTATGGGCAGATCCGCAATCGCTTCAATAGAACGGTACTCCCCTTCGTAGCGAACGATATAGCGCATAGCATCGTCTGTCAATTCGCCTAAGGAAATGGTCATTGTGCCGATCTGTAGGTATTGGATAATCTCAGGCATGGACAGATTCAGGCCAGTGAGGGTGTCCTGTTCAAATTCAATCAGCACCTCCCGCGGCTGGGTAGGTGAATGCACCTGAATGCTGGCCACGCCGTCAAGCCGGCGCAGGCGCGGTTCAACAATTGTTCTGACTTTATGTGTAAATTCCTCGCGATCCCCATGACTGAATAAACCCACCGCCATCACAGGAAATGCGTCGACATTAAAACGCTGCAATTGTACTTTTTCAACTTCTTTGGGCAAAACAAGTTTGAGGCGTTCAATACGGTCTCTAATTTCAGCCGACACCTGGTTCAGATCTGTTTCAAGGCTGAAATTCATTTCCGCATAACAGGCGCTGTCTGTAGAATTGGTGCGCAGACGGGTCAGACCTGACAGGGTTCTGAACTCACCTTCCACAGGAATGGCAACCTGCTGTTCCACCTGAGACGGAGCGGCACCCGGATAAGGGAAGATACACACCATAAAGGGAGATTCCGCACGCGGCAGGAAATTCAACGGCAGCCTGTACCAGGAAATAATCCCCAAACCGACCATGGTGATTGTGAGCATGGTCACCATGATGGGCCGTTTTAATGCCAATGCAGCCAGAGACGACTTCATAGGCTTTTTTTCCGACCAAACAGGTAATAGGCCATAGGAATGATGAAGAGGGTAAGCAGTGTGGAAAAAGAAAGACCGGCAATGAGGGTGAGTGCCATAGGACGGCGCATCTCCGCCCCTTCTCCGGAAGCAATCAGCATAGGTGTCAGCCCGAGGACGGTAGTAATAGTGGTCATAAAAATGGGACGAATACGCGCCACACCCGCCTCCACAATCGCATCGGTAATATTCAGACCGCGCGCCTGCAACTGATTGGTATAATCCACCAGAATAATGGCGTTATTCACAACAATACCAATAAGTACAATGCCGCCAAGAAAGACCATCACATTCAAGTTTGTCCCTGTCAGATACAGTGTATACACCACTCCGATAAAAGCCAAAGGCACGCTGAACATCACAAGGGCAGGCTGAATAATGGATTCAAACTGACACGCCATAACCACATACACAAGAAAGGCGGCGAGAAGAAGGACAAAACGGAGGCTCTTAAATGCGGCATCCAACTCGCGGCTTTGCCCGCCTTGCAGGAAATACATATTCTGTGGCAGCGCCATCTTCTCCAAGGTGCTATCGATGTCACGCGACACCGCGCCAAGATCCCGTCCCTCCACATTCGCCGACAAAATCACGGTACGTTTCTGATTGACACGCCTGATTTCACTGGGACCTTCTTCGATACGCAGTTTGGCAACATTAATCAGCGGGATGGGTGCCGGACCATCCGTCACGGAAAGAAATCGCAGATCTTCCACACTGCTCAATTTTTTCTGGCTGGCACGGACACGAATATCCAGTTTGTCCGATCCCCGGCTGAACCGGGTTGCCACTTCGCCCTGAATTTCAGTACGAAGCCGCTGTGCCACCTTGCCGGGAGAGAGTCCCCGGGAGGCAAGTGCCTGACGATCCATCTCTATAATCAGTTCGGGGTAGCCGGGCTTGATGCTTTGCTCCGCATCTTTTACACCAGCAACAGTGCTAATGAGCGCAACAGCCTTGTCGCCATATTCGCGAAGATCTTTCAACACATCGCCAAAGAGCTGCGTTTCAATGGCATTACGGAAGCTGAACATGGTCGGCAGCGTAAAAGTGACTGTTTCAGTGGTTGTTTTCGCAAAAATATTTTCGCGAAGCCGCTCTATCACCTCATCCTGATTGAATTCCATTTCCGAGGCTTCTTTGAGCAGTACGGTAAAGGTGGCAATGTTGTCGCCTTTATCTGAAGAAGCCGTGTCTCTTTCCGAACCCACTTCCAGTGTCACCGATGCAACTTCCGGAGTGGAACGAAGAATCTCCTCAAATTGGCGCATCTGCTCTTCGGTCTTTTCAAGCCGTGTACCCGTCTGCACCTCCACACGCAGACCGAATTCACCCTGACGCATAGGCGGCATCAGTTCTCTGCCCAGTTCCAGAGCAAGGTATCCGGCATGGATGGAAAGCAGAACTACGCCGAGCAGAAAGGCAGGACTGAATCGCAAAAAGGCACGCAGAGTCGCACCGTAGGCTTTTCGGAAAGCCTCAAAACCCAGAGCAAAGCTTTTTAATGGAATATAAAAAACAAAGCCGAATATTCCCCGTATTATTCTAAAAATGCCATAAAAGAAAACGCAGATCAGATAAAGTCCCGTAACGAGCAGGCTGATCGTTGTTCCGGATAAAAGACGGAGCAGAAAAAGCGCCAGAAGGAAAGGAAGCAGGACTACATAAAAAACCGCATGGGGCAGGTTTTTCCAGAGCGGCGGTCTCAATGCGGAACCGAACACCTTGAAAGCCACTTCCAGACTTTCACGCCATACTGTCCGAATATAGGTTCCGGCATAGCCGATTCCTCTCGGCAGAACCGAAAAAAATGCCCGGGACTTGCTTTCGCCAACAGTGGCGCGCCCTTCCTGATAAGCACGGACCAGCCAGATAACATAGCGGTCGGCGCGCAGTTCCTGTCCCTGCCGCGACACAATCAGAGGAATCAGATAAAGAGCTGTCAAAAGGGAAGCCAGCAGAGAATAGGTCACTGTCAGCGACAAATTGCCGAAAAGCTGCCCGGCGATGCCTTCCACAAAAGCGACGGGAAGAAATACGCAGATGGTGGTCAGGGTGGATGAGGTCACTGCCCCGGCAACTTCTTTCGTTCCTCTTTCCGCCGCATCGACCAGACTGTCTCCTTCTTCTCTGCAGCGAAACACACTCTCAAGCACTACAATGGAGTTGTCCACCAGCGTCCCGACCCCCAGCGCCAGTCCGCCCAGGGACATAATATTAAGGGAAATTTTCTGGAAAAACATGGGGACAAAAGCGGTGATAACCGAAATGGGTATGGAGATCCCGATGATCACCGTGGAACGCATTTCCTGAAGAAACACATAAAGAACCAGCAGTGCCAGCAGACCGCCTATAAGCGCAGACTGCTGCACTTCCTTAATGGCACCGCGGATGAAACGGGACTGATCGCTGATAATGGCAGGCTTGGCATATTTGGGCAGCCTGTCAAGAAAAGCGCCTGTCTGAGGTTTGGCAGCAACGGGCGCCGGCACAACAGTTCCGGACGCCGCCAGCTTTTCAGCTTGCCGCCGCATCGCCGCTTCTTTGATTGCAGCCGACAGTTTCTCCTGAAAAGAGTATTCTCTTTCAAAACCGAGAAGGTCATGCACTCGGTTGCACACATTAACTGTATTGGCATCCCCTTCTTTATAGATATCAATGGCTACGGCTTCCCTGCCATTGATATGCACGATCGTCTCTCGCTCTTTGGTTCCCAGAAACACTTCCGCAATTTCAATAAGTTTGAGATGCGCACCGCCCGGGGTCAGAATAATGCTGTTCGCAACATCCTCAATCGTCATGAATTCATTGAGTGTGCGAACCAGATATTCTGCTTCCCCTTCACGCAGGCGGCCCCCGGAAAGATTGATATTCTGTTGCGCCAGCGCCGTGATCACATACTCAGGTGACAATCCCAGCGACTTAAGATTTTCAACATCCAGCTGAACCTGGATTTCTTCTTTCTGGCCGCCTTTCACTTTCGCCTGGGCAATTCCGTCTTCAGCTTCCAGATCGCTTTTCAGACGGCGCTCCGCCGCCTCACGGATTGTAGTCAGGGCATCCCGCTCTTCCTGCGAGCCGGGAACATGCTTTTCGTCTACAGAGACTATGGCGACACGCATCACCGGATCCAGCGAAGGATCATAGCGCAAAATAACCGGTTTCTGGGTGAGTTCCTGCGGCGGCATGAACAAATCCAGCCGATCACGCACTTCCTGCTGCGCAGAAGCAATATCCGCCGACCAGTCGAATTCCAGGGTAATCTCGGAAAGTCCGGGAGAAGAAACGCTGCTGATTTCCACCATACTGCTCACGATACTAAGCAGTTCCTCCAGCGGCCGGGTGACAAGCATTTCGACATCTTCAGGTGCCGCACCTTCATATTCGGTACGAACTGTCAGGCTGGGATAGGAAATGTCCGGCATCAGATTGACCGGAAGTTGCTGGTAGGAACGCCACCCGAAGACAATAAGTGTCAGAAACAGCATGGCTGTTGAAACAGGGCGACGAATGGCGAAACGATAGTGGGGTGTGGAACCTGAAGATGTATCTGCCATGAAAACGTGTTTCTATGATTCTGTTCGACTAAAAAACCGCGTACACTGCAACAGCCATTATTATATATTTTTTTACTTCGGCAGACACACCATCCCTGTGCGCCCTGCCCCACTGCCTTTAGGCGGGAAATCTCCGTTGGGAGATGAAAGTGCCTGAGGCTCTTTCCGGGATAAATGAAGCATGCTCAGAGAGAGGAAACGCTGCTGCGACCGTCCTGCCCGGATCCCACCATAAGATTTTTCGCTTTCTTCGCAGCGAGCAGCGCTTCTTCCAGTGTGAGTGCGGAACGGGCGGCCAGTTCTTTCTGCATATCAGTCAGAATTACAAAAGCACCGTCTTTTAAGGAGTGATGCCCCATGATCGCCACCATGTTATCGGGATTCAGACCGGTCAGCACCTCAATATTTTCATTCTGCTCAAGACCCACAGTGATGTCAATGCGTTTTGCAACGTAAAGGGCGTTGCCTCGCAATTCTTCTAGCTGTTCGGGCTTATACTGACTTTCATCCTCTTTTTCGAGAGCGAAAACGTATTTCCGCCCTTCCTCTTCCATCACGGCATCCCGGGGAACGAGCAGTACGCCGCCTTTTGTTTCCATCGCAAGTTTCACACGGGCAAAGGCCGCTTCGCGAAGAAGGGGCTTGTCCTCCGCTAGAAAGCTGAGGAGCATGCGAACGGTACCGCTCAGGGGATTGATACTGGGATCAATGCGAACGACGTGGGCGGCAAAAGAGCGATCAGGAAAGGCATCAATGCTGACCTGAGCTTCCTGCCCTTCTTTCAGACGACCCAACTCTTTTTCCGGCACCTCGATGGGAAGAACAAAAGAATCAGGGTCAACAATTGAGACGACAGGCATTCCGGCCGCAACCACCATGCCTTCCTGCACCATTTTGCGAGTCACGATACCACTGATAGGCGCACGCAGCGTTTGATTGGAGATTTGCAGATCTATCAGCTCCGCCGCCGCTTTTGCCTGTTCATAACTGAAACGGGCATTGTCTCTTTCGGCACTGGCGCCGATCCCTTCATTGAAACTGCGTTCGGCTATCTCGTAAGCGGTTTTTGCCTGCTGAACGCCCACACGGGTCTGCCGTGCCTGCGCTTCCAGCTCTCGGCGTTCCAATTCAGCAACAACCTGCCCCTGCTGAACACGATCCCCCACATTCACATGCACCTTCTCACACTGGCCTGTACCCTTGGAAAGCAGATCCACCCGAACCTCCGCCTCAACACGAGACGTAGTCTCAAACCAGGAGGAAACAGTTCCCCGATGCGGGAGCACGGCCTGAACAGGTGTGGCAGTGATGGGGGGCTCTGCAGCAGCCAGCGTAATATCAACAGTCCCTTCCGCCGGTACAGTGCAACCTGTTCCAAAAAGAAGAGGTACAGCACAGAAACAGAGCATGAAGAAAATGTATTTTTTCATAAAGTACTCATTCACAATTAGTTAACCCAGTTAAATAGCACTCGCCTTCTTACTGATGTATACTACAACTCAGGTGTACAAAATGTTGCAGAAAAAGATCCCGGATAAATAACCACTTTCATCTTCAAAAGTACTCCTGCATCAACAGGCATACTTGTCTGGCAATATTTTACCATGCTTTGGCAAATAGAGCCAACTTAAAATGCGAACACTCCGAAGAATCTTTATTATTCGCACTACTTAGACCTTTTTTGCGGCCTTTCGATTACACGGATATCAATTTTTATTCGCGGCGAAGATCTAACAGGAGCGATTGGGATCGGGTCACTAGCAGCGCAAGAGCAACGCTGAGCGCACCGCCAGCAAGCATGGATAAAAAACCTATAAACTGAAGCAGGAGAGGAAGGGTGGTGGAGGAAAGCAGCACAGACGGCAAAAGAGCCGTGAGAGATGCACCCCCGCCCAGAATCGCGGCAACCAGCAGAATAGCAGCATTTTCAACAACCAGCAAGCGGAGCAAATGCCTCTTTTCGTACCCCAGTACCTGAAGCATTGCCCATTCAGCACGCCTTTCAATACGGCTCCGGGCTGTGATCACGCCTATCCCCAAAGCGCCCAGTGTCACGCCTAATACACCCAAAACGAGGAAAAGACTGAGATACGAGCGCTCTACCGCATAAAAATGCTCCAGACGCTGCAGCGTTGTTTCTACCTGCATTCCCGACTTTTCTTCCTGCCGGTGCAGTCGGCGGATGGTTTCTTCCGTATTTTCGTTCTGAGAATCAAAAAGGAAGGCGCGAAATCCGCTTTCCGATGGAAAAATTCTCGTAAAGTTATCCAGAGATATCAGAATACTCCCCTGAAAAACGGAAAGACGCATGGGCAGCGCTCCGACAAGGCGTACAGAAATTTCCTTACCTTCGTCATCAGAATAGTACAAAACATCCCCTTTTTCAGGATGTGTTTTAGCCTTTAATCCCCACATTGCCGTATCCATGTCCCCGACAAGGGCAGGAATGGCGCCATCCGGCGATTCCTGTTCGAGTAATGACCAGACGGATGCACCGTCAGCGTCTTTGTCAAAGGCTCCTCTTTTTTTCATGACCGCCGGATCAACCCCGTAAATACCGGGAACAGCCGCCCGGGTCAGATTCAGGCAGCCGGCATCATCTCCCTGCCGGAGCCGCAGCGCTACAGCATCGATCCCTTCCAGTTTCGGGGCTTCGGTCAGGGCTGCTGTTGTTTCTCCGAACAGCGCAAACCCGCCTGTGCCGGAACTTCGCTCCGCCGCATGTTTCCCGAGGTCTTCCTGCATGGATATTACGGAAATGGCAATAAAAACACCACACGCGAGGAGTGCTGCCGCACTGGTATTTCTGCCGGGACGACGGGTCAATTGCTGTAGTGCAAGTTTGTTCAGAGACAGGCTCCCGCCTTCTTTTTCCATCTGGAAAGACCGCAGAAAAAGATACCAGGCGTAAATCCCGAAGCCCAGAAGCCAGGTGCCTGTTGCGAAAAAGAAAGGTGCCGTGGCAGCCGGCCGAATAACAAAAACAGCAGCGACCGCTATCAGTCCCGCCAAAAGACCGCCGAAAGCAAGACCGTGCGCCAGCCTGCCCGGACGCCCGGCAGCTGTTAAGGCTTTTTTCTGGGAAAAATCCCGGTGCAGCAGTTCGCGCACAGGACGCCGGCACTGACGCCACACAGTCCAGCACACCGCCAGTAATGGAATACCGGCTCCTGCAAAGAAGCCGCTGAAAAGCGTTTTCAGTTTCAGATGAAACAGAATCATTGTTCCTGCGACCGCACCTGCCCAGGCGTGCCTGAGCCCCTGAAGAAGCAGGGCTGCATATCCCGCTCCAGCCAGCATTCCTGCTGTTGCCCCTGCCACGGCAAGCAATGCCGCCTCAATACTGAAAATGCCCCAGATCCGGGAAGGCGGAAATCCCAGGGCAAGGAGAGTTCCCATTTCAGATGCGCGCTGCTGCAGGCTGAACGTAAACAGCAGAACAGACAAAAGAACTGCTGAAAAAATGAGGAAAAAGCTCATTCCCAGAAACAGCTGCCCGAGATCCAGAGCCTGGTCAACTGAATGAAGCGCCTCTTCCCGAACCGGATTAAAACGAATTCCGAGCATTTCCGGTGAAATCTTATTCAGAAGGGCTTTTTCCAGCGCAGGAGCATTCCCCCAGCCTGCGGGGAAATGAAGCGCCGTATATTGACCGAAGCGGCTGCCCCACATTTTCTGTCCGGCAGATAAATTCACCCAGAGCTTCGGCGTTTGGCGCCATTGGTTCCAATAATCCTCGTTATCCTTGTCCTTCAGAGCCGCCTCATCCATGGGCATGCCTATATCCCAGTCCGTGCAGCTTTCCACATCGATAAGCCCCGGAAACAGAGGAATCGCTTCCCGCGCTTTTTCCAGCGCTTCCATAGACCAGATTTCTTTTATGCGGAACTGCCGCGCCTGCTCCTGAAACTCATTGGAGGGCGTCACGACAAACCAACGGACTGTAATCGTGTCGCCCATGCTTACATCCAGTTTTTCAGCAGTCCACCGGTTGATGATTGCTTCTTCGTCATTCAGCTGAGCAAGCGAAGCGTCTGCCACTGCGAATGAATAAGGAGTGGAATGCCTTTCGCCGGAAATGGAATTCACCAGATACGCCAGACTTCCCTCTGCCTGCGGCAGGGTCAGGGCGGCGTCTGCAATCGTCCTGTCCAGAAAGATTCTCTCAGATTCCAGAAGATAAGACTGATCGGACAGCGCGCGGATTTGAAATCCTGCATCCCGCAGATGCATCACCTTTTTCAGTTCTGCCTGCAGCTGCCCTTCGCTCCAGGTCTCTCCTGCAAGAAGAAGGTTGGCCTTCCCCTCCAGATCCACCAGTTCCTGAAGCCAGCGCAAAGGAACAAAGACGTTATAGGGTGTCCTCTGTTCATTATTTAAATTAAAACGCCCGGCGCCGTTGTCTGACACAATATCTCCGACTTTCACCTGTACACGTATCGCCGCAGCATCGCCGCCCGGCGACAGCGGAGCATCGAAAGCCATCAGACCGGGTTTCACCACACGAAGTGCAAAACGATCTCCCCTGCCTGCATGAAGCGCCCGGGCAAGATGCTCATTTACAATCACTTCCTGTGCATTCCATTGTGGGGCGTCAGTGCCCGATAACTGCCAGAATGCATCGTCGACCCCCAGCACCTGCACCCGATTCACCCGATACAGCGGGTCGGGCGCGCCGGATTGAAGCGCCATGCCCTGAAGCCGGAGGAGGGCGGCAGGCACTCCCTGCCCTTCTTCTGCCATCCTGTGTGCCAGTGAGGCCTCGAAATACCGATTAGGCAGCTGGCAGGCATAATGGGCCCCGGCGAGGCGGGCGACAGCAATATTCCGCAAGGTAAACCGCGTGGAATCTCCAAGAATCAGGGCGCCGGTGATGACTGCTGTTGTAAGCAGGATACCGGCAAATACACCGCTGTGGATGCGCCAGTGATAGCGCAGATTCCGACCCGCCAACCCGACAAAAGACAGGCGCCTCATGGCAGCATTTCCAATTTCCCGTCATGAAGGCGGTAAGTACGTCCCAGACGCTCAGCCAGATCAGGTGAATGGGTCACCATCACCACCGCCATGCCCTGTTCGCGATTCAGCGTCATCAGAAGATCGACCAGCGCGACTGCCGACTCTTCATTCAGTGACCCGGTAGGCTCGTCCGCAAGCAGAAGACGGGGGTTATTGATGAGAGCACGCACAACGGCAACACGCTGGCATTCTCCGCCGGAGAGTTCCTGAGGCCTGTGGTGGAGGCGGTGCGCCAGTCCCACCTGATGAAGCAACATAAGAGCCCGTTCTCCAGATTCGCGGGCATGGGGAGCCACGAGCGTAGGGATCAGCACATTTTCCAGCACGGAACACTGCGGCAGGAGGTGATGCTGCTGCAGCACGAACCCGATCTCTCTGTTTCTGAACCGTGCAAGTTCTTCCGGCGAATATTCGGACAGGTGCGTTCCATCAAACAAAATGGATCCGGAGCCGGGCTTATCGAGCCCGCCCATGCAGTTCAGAAGCGTGCTTTTCCCGCTCCCGGAAGGGCCGACCACAGCTATACATTCCCCGCTTTTTATGCGCAGGGTCACGCCTTTAAGCACATCGATGGATCCGGACAGCCCTGCATAGGCATATGTCACGGCATTCAACTCCATTAGAGCCGGTACCAGTACCTGTGTCATATGCCCTCTTCTCCTTTCCTGTTCCCTGCAAAAGCTGTGACGGTTGCATCGCTACTTCCGACAACAAGCATATTTCCTGCCACGCACGGCGAAGTGATTTCATCACTGAGTGCATAAGACCACGACCGCTCTCCCGATGCCAGTGTTAAAAGATAGAGACTGCCATCAGCGGATACAGCGACATGGTCACCGACAATCACAGGAGACAAAACAGAGCCGCCGAGAGAGGTTTCCCATCTTTTTTCACCGGTTGCAAAAGACACTCCGTAAAGACTTCCGTTTTCATCGCCAACAACGACCCATTGGTTTGAAACAGCAGGTGTGGAAAAAATCTCATGCCTGGACAGCCGTGTATCCCATATCGTTTTTTCTTCTTTTAAGTCGATGAGTACGAGGTTTCCATTTCTGCTTCCGGACAGTCCTTTTCCGTCACTTATGGCAACCCCGGAAGCCACCTGCGCATCATTGCCCAACGGTAGATCGTAGAGATGCTTCCCTGTGCTGCTGGAAAAAACATGGAGCGCTGAGGCACAGCTTCCGAAAAGCACATACTCATCATAGACGCCCGGCGAGGCTTCGCAGCGTCCCACACCCGTTTCGGAGATCCATTTTTTTTCTCCTGTGGCACCATCCAGGCAGTACAGCGCACCCGCGGTCTGATCGATGATATAGATAGAAATCTCGGGGGCCATACCGTTCCGGGAAACCAGTTTATAGTTGGGCGCACCCAGAACAGTGATATCCAGAAAGGAGCGCCACAATTCATTGCCTGCAGCAGCATCGAGGGCAATAACCGTTCCGTCCGCATCGCAGGCGTAAACGGTGCCTTCCAGATAAAGAAGGGGCACTTCAAAAGAAGCAAACCGGGGCGTGCCATCCGCTTTTTCGCCGGTAATAATCTTTGCCGACCAGAGAAATTCTCCTTCCGGATCCACAGCGAAAACAGAGCCTTTCACCGTGGCAAAGAAAACAGCACTTCCGGAATAAACAGGTGTCCCAAGAACTGCCCCTTCCGCATCTGTCTGCCACAGCGGCACAAGACTTCCGGGCAGGGAAACCGGGGAAGAGCCGGTCAGCGTGGATGAGCCGTGGTAACTGTGCCAGGGCAGATTTTCCGTACCGGACTCCGCTGCGCCGGTTGGAGATGCTGCATGTGTCTGTGCCATGGATACGGATAATACCGCTGTATTCGTCTGGTCTTCATCCGGCAGATCCGGGCTTTTCTCTCCGGAACCTATCGGTTCTTCTTTTTCCGGCACAGCGAGCATTGCTTCAATGGGCGTTACCGGATCAGAGGAAAGCGGAACGGTTTCCATTTCTTTCTTTTTAATAAGCAGAAAGAGGAGTGTAAGGGATATCAGAAAAAGGACGAAAGAGAAGGATGAAATTACTTTTTTCATAGACTGCTCCAGAATTTCAGGCTTGCCTTTTCCCGATAGCCTTCTGTTCATTTGCCACAGACAGTTGAGATAACAGCGGGTTCAGTCCCTGTTTTTTCTGTACATTCCTGATAATGGGCAGCAAGCTGATCTGCCATCACGCGGATATTAAAACGCTTTTCCACAGCCCGGCGCCCTGTCTCTCCCAGCGATGCGGCATAATCCGGACGGGAAAGCAATTCAGCAAGTGCTTCTTCATAGGCGCCCGGCTGCGCCGGATCGTAAAGAATCCCGCCGCCTGTAAGCGCCACCACTTCAGGAAAGGCGCCTTCCGCCGGCTGCACCACAGGCACGCCATTTGCATGTGCTTCCAGAATAAAGGCGCCGAAGGCTTCACCGCCCGGTGCGGGCACGGAAAGCAGCGAAATGGAGCGAAGAAACGCTTCTCTTTCCGCTTTCCCGAAATCCTCCAAAAACTCCACATCATCCAGACAACCTGCAGCCTCCAGCTTCTGCCGCATCGCCTGAATAAAAGGCTGATGGGCGACTGTAATACCGCCGGTGGCACGCAGCCGCAGCCGATGGAATTCGCTCTGTTTTTTCAATGCTATAAACGCATCGATCAGGCGGTCCAATCCCTGTCCGGGCGCCAGCCGTGACAGATATCCGATAACTGGCGGATCAAAAGGAAGGGCATCCGGCTGAAAAATCTCGTTTTCCACGCCAAGATGCACAACTTTAAGCCTTGCTGCAGGAATCCGCATAGCTTTCTGTATTTTATCCGCGTACCACTGGCTCACGGCGATAAAAAGATCCACCGATTCCCCTGCTTCCCTCATGGCGTTCCAGCAGGCTTCGGCCTCATCAGGACGCATGGCTTCCATCCAGGTATCTTCATCCTGCAAGGTGCAGAGCACAGGGCAATCCAGTTCCTCTCTCAACTGAGGAGCCAGTCCGAGAAGAAGCGCATTGGACAGGTGAACCACATCCGGCTTTTCCTGATCTTTAAGCCAGTCAACCAGACGCGCCACCTCTTTTGCCTGATTGCCTGTTTTGCCCTGAAGCATGGACAGCGTCATCGCTCCCAGGTCACGGGCGCTGGTTGAACTCTCCTGCCGTGCCGCAAGCCGCAGCAGCCACGAGGCATCAAAGAGGCGATCCAGCCAGGCAGGCGTTTTTCGGAAAAAGGGAAAGCGCTGCTGCAGGTAAACATTGATTCCGCCGAAGAAAACAGGCACCTCTTCCGCCAGCGCGGCATCGTCCGCAAAAAGCGGAAGATAGAGCGGGGTCAGCATCACGTCGTGCCCCTGCGCCCGCAGAGCACGCACCAGCGCCGTGTCGCGCAAACAATTCTGGCAGTAAAAAGTACCGCCGCTTCCCGGTACGATATGGACTATTTTCACGGAGAACATTCCTCCTGATCATCAAAAACCAGAGCACCTGTCGGGCATACAGCCACGCACGCTTCAGAAGAACGGGCAAGTGCTTCAAGCAGCGGTGCATCAAAAGGCACCGTAACTATAGTATCAAAGCCCCGACCTGAAAAGGCCATGCCCGGCAGGTCGCCCTTCTTTTTCGCCATTTCGATGCACAACCCGCATTTTATGCATTTACCTGTATCAAACAAAAGTCTGCCGTCGCGCTTCAGTCCGGGTACCAGCGGGCGAGCACTCTGCCGCCAGGCCCGTGGGCGGGCACCGTATCGGGTTGCGTAGAGGCGCAGCTTACAGGATACCGGCGCATGACAATCACAGTGAAGACAACGCCCGGACTCCTCTTTCGGGCTTTCAGGACAGCGGCTCCGGCTCAGGGATTCCTGCGGAACCCTGTTCTTCATGTAGTCCTGAATTTCCGCTTCATCCACCCGCCCCAGCTGGGAATCGTACGGGGGCTTTTCAGGACTCGGGGCTCCCTCCAGCTTTACAAGTGCCTGCATCGCGGCTTCTTTGCCCGAGCGCACCGAACGCACAGGATATTTATCCTCGACAGCACGCTGCACCCCCGCGGCAGCATCACTTTCTATCGTACAGGCGAGCACGACCGCATCATATTCCTGAAAAAGGCGTGAAAGACTCCCGGCATCAATCAAGGTGCCGCAATGAAATACAATACCTGCACGGGTATAGGCTGCCAGTTCCTGATCCAGAATGCCCGGCGGCAGTTCTTCTTCCGGATAATGACGCAACATACCGCCCGGCAGGGCGTCGCGTTCAAATACATGCACCGGTACGCCCCGGCTCCGGAGCACCCAGGCGGCAGCAAGACCGGCGGGTCCAGAACCGACAACAGCCGCTCTTTTGTCTGAATCCGCTGCCGACGGTGCATAGGTCTTTTCTCCGCCGAGAAACTGGTCGGCAGCATAACGATGCATTTCCCGTATTGCTACGGATTCATCATGACTCTTGCGACGGCAGCCCGCCTCACAAGGATGATGACATACCCACCCCAAGGTCAACGGCAGCGCCAGATCCGCAGCAGCCAGCCGTGCAGCTTTTTCTTCCTCTCCCCGGGCGATATACCGCAGCATAAGCGGGATATTCAGTCCTGCCGGACACAGTCGCCTGCAGGGCGCTTCGCAGTCGCCGGCATGCTCGCTCATGAGCAGTTCCAGAATCCGCCGACGCGCCTCGTGCACTGTCTCTGAATCCGTGAGAATATCCATCGGCGCAGTTACCCGAAAGGAACATGCCGGAATCAAACGGCCCGAGCTCCGCTCTTCCACCACGCAGACCATACAGGAAGTCTGAGCCGAAAGTTCGGGCGCATGACAGAGCGTCGGAATCCGGGCGCCCGCCTGCTCCGCCGCCTCCAGCAGGGTTGTACCGGAAAGTACGGTCACCGGCGTTCCATTGATATACAGAGTAACCATGGGATTATTCCACTTTGACTGAGTCTACAGGACAGATTCTAAAGCATTCACCACAGCGCACACACCGCCCGGAGTCAATGGAATGCACTTCATAGGGCTTCATTTCAATCGCACCGGAGGGGCAGACCTGAGCACATTTTGTACAGCCGATGCACGCCTCCGTTATAAAATAACGTATGAGTGCTTTGCATTTTCCCGCCGGGCAATGCTTTTGGATATGGGCTTCGAATTCTTCCCGGAAATAACGCAGCGCTGTCAGCACCGGATTGGGTGCAGTCTTGCCGAGTCCGCACAGGCTCATCTGTTTCATCACGGAGGCAACTTCTTCCAGCAGTTCGAGATCACCCGCCTTGCCTTCGCCCGCAACCAGACGGTTCAGGATTTCCAGCATACGTTTCGAACCTACCCGGCAGGGCGTGCATTTGCCGCAGCTTTCCTGCTGTGTGAAAGACAGAAAATACTGTGTCATTTCCACCATGCAATCACCGTCATCCAGCACGACAAATCCGCCGGAACCCATCATGGCGCCCGCATCGGTCAATGCCTCATAGTCCACAGGGGTCTGTGCCAGTGATGCAGGAATGCACCCGCCCGACGGCCCTCCAATCTGCACGGCTTTCAGCTTTCTGCCGTCCGCCACGCCGCCGCCGATTTCCTCAACAATGGCGCTGATCGACATACCCATGGGCACTTCGATCAATCCGCCGCGCACCACTTTTCCTGCCAGAGAAAACACTTTGGTTCCAGTGCTTTTTGGGGTGCCGAGTGCTGCAAAAGCAGCCGCACCGTTGCGCATAATCCAGGGTACCAGCGCCAGCGTCTCCGTATTGTTGACAAGGGTCGGACAGCCGAAGACACCCCGCTCTGCCGGATAGGGTGGCCGCAGAGTCGGCGTTCCCCGCCTTCCCTCGACCGAAGCGATCAGCGCTGTTTCTTCCCCGCAGATGAAAGCACCTGCTCCCTGTACAACCCGGATGCGGAAAGAAAAGGACGTTCCAGCGACCGTTTTGCCGAGAAGACCGCCTTTTTCACACAGGGCAATGGCGCGGTTCACCCGCTCAACTGCAAGAGGGTATTCTGCTCTGATGTAGAAAATACCTTCCTGCGCATTGACCGCCAGAGCGGCAATCAGCATGCCCTCGATCACACGAAAAGGATATGATTCCAGCATCATGCGATCCATAAATGCACCCGGGTCACCTTCGTCTCCATTGCAGATGACATATTTTTTCGTGTCGCCGGATGCACGGACAGCACGCCATTTCGCCGCAACAGGAAAACCGGCGCCACCACGCCCGCGCAAACCGCTCGCTTCTATCTCCGCCAGTATCTTTTCGTAAAACGGGACAGCGCCATCTGCATCCAGGGCATGCATGGACTGAAGACATGTCTGCAAAGCCTGAAATCCGCCCCGGCGTCTGTATTCCTCCAGATCAAGCGGATCGATCTCACCGCAGTACTCCGTAGCCAGGCGGCGCTGCGACTTGAGGAAAGCAGTCATGGACGCCCCCTCCGCATCCAGAGCATATTCCTGCGGCTTTTTAATGCTGTCCGAGATGTACATCCATTCAAACCAGCGCGCCGCCTTTCTTTTCCAGGAATGAAAGGCCTTTTGCGCCGGTATATGCCGGACGATAATCGACTCAACGTCCTCTGCCTGCACCTTTGCATACAGTGCAGGCGGTTTACCGGGAAGAATAATTTCCAATAGAGGTGTCTGATGGCATATGCCGACACAGCTCACATTTTTTACGGGAATTGTGGCGCCCAGTTCATGAAGCGTCTTCAGCAAAGCGGCACGCACTTTTTCACTGCCACCGGCAACACAGCAGGAACCGAGCCCTATTCTGATTTCCCCTTCTGTTTTTTCAGGTCCGGCCGCCGCTTCAGGCACTGCGTTTTTCGGCAGGTCAGCATTTTTTAAAAAATCCGCCAGCATGATGTCCACAGCATCCGTCTGCACATGCCCGTAGGTTACCCCGTCGATCTGCACTGCCGGCGCCAGCGTACAGCATCCCAGGCACGCCACTTTACGCAACGTGAAATTTCCGCCCGCATCCGTATCTTCTCCGGGCTTCAATTTCAGCGCTTCCGCCACCGCATCATAAACACCCGGCGCCCCTTTGACGTGGCAGGCTGTGCCGTCACAAACACTGATGGTATGTTTGCCTGTCGGGCGGCGCCGGAAGCCCGGGAAAAAGGACACCACACTTTCCACAACGGCGGGTGTAATTTCGGAGCATTCGCACAGATAGCGCAGGGCTTCATCAGGCAGGTATTTGTATTTTGCCTGCAGTGCATGGAGCACCGGAATCAGTGCATCAGCACCTTTTCCGGTTCTGTCGAGAATGGCATCTACAGTGGCGGGATCAAAAATCATTGTTCCGCCCCTTCCTCCACACACCAAAGATAACCGTGGGTTCGTATGTAAATACGGCCGTTCAGAAAAGCTGGGGTCGCAGAAGCCTTGTCTCCCAGCGAATTGCGTGCTGCCAGTTCATAGTCGGACGCCCCTTTAAAAACATGCATATCCCCCGCCACGTCCAGCGCATAGACCAGTTCACCTGCTGCTATAGGCGACGCATGAAACCCTTCGTCAAAATCTTCCAGCCAGTGATCTTCGCCTGTTTCCGCATTGAGACATACAATTTCCCCTCTGGACGTTGCCATAATAAAGTAATCGCCAATGCCTAAAGGGCTGGCGATATCGGTGAGGCTGTCGTCCCATTCCCAGGTCGCTTCAGCTGTGGTGCTGCTCTCCTCGTCATGAAGAAGAATTGCTGTGGCGGCCGCATAATCCTGCCCCACAAAAACACGGTCACGGGTATATGCGGGAGATGGCGCGACCTCACCGTCCAGACACTGAACAGTCCAGAGCAGGGTGCCGTCTGAGAGGCTGTAAGCATCCACGTCTTTTTCAGAAGCCAAAATCAACTGCGGACCGGACGTGCGCTGAATAATGATCGGCGATGCCCAGGAAATCTTTTTGCGCTGCACTTCCCACGCAGGCGCACCTGTGTCCGCTTTCAGCGCCAGAAGCCGGGGATTTTTCTTCTGGTCGTACTGGATATAAAGGAGATTTTCCCAGGCAATAAGCGATGACGCATGCCCGTAATGGTTTTCCGGCACACCCAGATTTTTCCCCCAGATCAGCTTTCCGGAAAAATCGTAGCAGGCAAGATCGCCATTGGCAAAAATGGCATAAACATAAGGATAGTGCGCAACCATGGTCGGCGCCGCATAACCGGTATCGGCACTTACTTTCGGAGGCGTCTCAGGAGTTCCGGGAAAAGAAGGCAGCACCTGCATCCATTTGAGTTCGCCGGAATCGGTATCGTAGCAGTGAACTGTCCGCTTTGTCTCATCAGCGCTGCTGAAAAACAGGGAGTCTCCCCAAACCACCGGCGAATTGAAACCCGGGGCATCCAGCGCCGTTTTCCATCTGATATTTTTTCCGCTTTCACCGTCCCACTTCAGCGGCACTGACTCTGCATGCGCCAGACCGTAACCGCCGGGACCGCGAAAAGAAGGCCACTGTTTTTGCAGGTCTTCCCAGACAGGAAAAGTAACGGCGGCGGTTTCAGGCGCATCGGTATCGCCTGCTGCTTCCACGGCGGATGTCTGAGCGTGCTGTTCAAGAGGCGGAAATTCCAGAGGTGTGAACAGCGCCGCCAGGGCTGCTGCGATCATGAGCACCATGGCGGACAGAATAATCAACTCACGGATCAGTGCCTGACGGCCCCAATGTCCTTTGGTGGCAGACTGAAGAGGCGGCCCGGGCGGTTTCGGATTCCATCTTGCGGCAAGACGCATCGAAATCAGAAACACAACAGCAGCACCGAAAAGCAGCCGTGCACCCGTATTCAATTGTGTCTGACTTGTGAAATAGGCTTTGCGGGAAAGAAAATCCAGCGCCCTGATTCTGTCCACCATCACCGGATCAAGATCGGGCGTCCGGGCAAATTCCTCACGCAATGCAAGCAGCTCAGGCTGATCCACCGGATCCATGGCGACTATCTGTACATAATTGGCGATCATGAGGACACAGATGATCAGAATAAAGAGACCGGATGCAAAAGCAACCAATGCGCTCAATTGAAAAAGATAGGGTTTTTGTATGAAATTCCGCGATTTATTGCGTAACACAGGGCGATTCCTCTTCTACCGGACAATAGGCAAAACAGCGAGCGCAGCTCACACAATAGGTTCTGTTCGCCTCATAATCCGCACGGCGGCGCACGATGGAAAGACGGGCAATCATACCCGCAATCACAACACCCATAAAGGCACCCAGCCAGGCGGCACCTCTTTTATAGCGTTTCTGAATGATATGCGCAGATTCAAGTAAAGCCGGGATGGGAACTTTGCCGCTTCTGAACGCTTCGCTTTCTATTGTCCAGCCCTCAACCTCGCCCCGTTCTTCTGCCAGCACCCGCTCCGTCAGGCGGATATCCGGATGCAGCCGGGCAAGATAAACATGACTGGTCATGCCAATCCAGGCACAGAACAGCACAATGAAAGGGGCAATACCCAGCAGCAGTGCAAGACGCTTCGCCCCCTGCTCCCGGGTAAGCGGTGCCGCCTCTGTGATGGGAAAATCAATGGCGCCGTAAGGACACGCCTCTTCGCAGAGCTTGCATTGGATACAGGCTTTTTCCGGGATACGCAAATGCCACTTTGAGAAAGAGGACATCCACCCCAGCAGCACACCGTAAGGGCACAGATAACGACAGTAAGGCCGTCCGATAAAAATACCTGCCGCCAGCAAAATCCCGCCCGCCAGAAGCATGTTGAAACTGCCGCCTAAACGATACAAGCCAATAAACGGGTCATAGATACAAATCAGAAATCCTGAATCCAGACAGACCGCAAGAACAGCCAGCCCCAGATAGAGATACGGGAAAAGACGAAGCACCCTGTCGAGGGGACGGGGCAGCTGAATCGGAAAGACCGTAAACAGTTCCTGAACGGCACCCAACGGACATGCGGCAGCGCAGAAGATTCTTCCGAAAAATAATGCCGCAATAAGGGGCAGAAGAAAAAAAATCAGCACAACCCAGGGCAATGGAAAAGCCGGATCGATCAGAGAAACCGCCACATTCTGCAGCGAACCGACAGAACAGACACAACCCTGCCGCCAGATACCGAAATAGAGCAGCGAAAAGACCGTAAGCGCAAGAAGCTCGCGGCGTGAGCGGCGACGCAGCACGATCCAGGCAGTCAGGGCAAGAACCAGCGCCAGCACCAGAACATCAACCCAGGGATTGGTCAGTGCCGCTTCCGGAAGCACCTGCTCCGGATAGTGGTAGCCGCTTTCGAACTCCGGCATGGGAAAACGGAATTCGTCCGCCTGCACGGAGAACACAAAAAACAGCAGGGTAGCAGGAATCAGTAGAAAATACATCTGCATCATGTACCGGGCACCTCCCCGGGCGGATCCGTTTTGAGCAGGTAGGATCTGGAAAGAGGCACGCGCTGCATGGCTCCTGAGGGGCACTCGCGGGCAATTGCGCAGTCATTACAGTTCACACAGAGGTCTCGCTGCACCTGCAGGTAAAGTGAGCCGTTGCCGAACATGGCACAGCCCTTTACGCATTTGCCGCAGCCGACACAGAGTGCTTCGTCAATGGTGTACTGATAATAAACCCCTTCAATATGTGTCCTTTTAATTGCAGACATGGGACAAAGCTGACTTTCAGCGCCCGTATCCCGATTTTTTGCCGCCGGCTGGAGATAAGCACCGCACAGGTCACAATAGCCACAGATGGGATAGGAATGGATACATTTCACAGCAGAAGGGTTGATCACGCAGTTGGTGGCACAGCGTCCGCATTGCACGCACAGGGCGGGATCGATCTGCCAGACAGTTGCTTCGGCACCCGGCTGCACTGCCTGAAGCGCAATGCCGGATCCCACGGTTGCCGCGGCGGCTCTGAGAAAATCACGACGGTTCAGACAGCTCACAGCCTGGTCTCCTCATTGTCCCGGCGCTGTGCGCACCATTGATTGATCATGCATCCGGCACAGGATCCGGCACATGTCCGTGTCAGCTGTCCCTGACGCCAGAGCCACGCCACCAGTGCAGCCAGACCTGTACCCAGCGCCCAGCGCACGAGCGCATGAAAAAAATCATACCGGGACAGCGCTTTATCGCTCATGGCATACCCTTTTTCTTCTCAAAGATACGCAGTTGCGCTTTTTTTGCATCCAAAACCAGGATGCGCCCTTTTTCGTCCACAAGCAGATCGCGAATTGCGGGCTCCTGATCCTGTGGAAGCATCATGCCCGGGCTTTCGCCAAAAGTTTCCGGTCCGGCAACCATCATGAGAAACTGCTGATCCGGGCTGTAGAGTTTCACCCGGGAAAGCCCATGTTCCGCTGTAACAAGAGTACCGTCCGGCAAAAAGGCGATATGCGCCGGATTGCTGCATCCGCAAAAGCCCGCTGTGCCCATGGCGGGCCGATACCAGGCACTCAACAACTCTCCGTCCGGGCGATACGATTCAAGCCCGTGTCTGCCCGGATTGGTAGTCCAGAACGCCCCCAGAGGATCGACGGCAATATCGAGAAAGGGAGTGGGTACGATAAGCCCGGGAATATCCCGCCCGGCATCTTTTTCTCCGATGCGCTGCAAAAGTGCACCCGAAAGATCATACCGCAGGACGCAACGCAGTCCGGCATCGGCAGAGTACAAATTTTCTTCATGAAGCAGCAGCGACGTAAGCCAGGATTTTTCTCCGGCAGGCTGCCAGCTCTCCAGCAAATCCCCGCCAAGGCTCCAGACTTCAATGTGACCATCCACTCCGGCATACAGTCTGTTTTCATTCCCGGATACGAGGCAACGGGGCACGCCGGATACGGCAAATTCCTGCAGCACACTGCCGTCCGGATTCAAGTGAATTATTTTATCTCTTGCAGCGGCAAAAAAAGTCCCTTCGGCACCAGGAGCAGCCGCTGTAGGCCTTTCTAAAGGAAGCGGGAGATTCCCGGTTTCTTCATAGATACCATCCGCTTTGGATCGCTCCTGAAAACCGGCAACGTCAAAGCGAAAGGCTGTACCCGGCTCAGGGCGGTGATCAGACATGAACAGCGCCACTACCGTCACTCCAAGCAGGATGACAGCCGCTCCTGAAATCCAGGGAAAGAGACTTTTAGTTTCGTTAGTTTCCATCATCCTCTTTTATTCGCTTCCACGCCCATATCCAGGCATATCAGTTTTTTTGAATCTCTGAGAAGCATTCTGGTGCCCGCAATGGCAATGGGACCCCAGGCGTCATTTCCGTTAAGAACACGTCGGGAATCCAGACGCTCAAATTTCTCTTTGCTCAATGCCGCCATGGTCAGCACACCGTCATCGCTTAAAATAAAGAACTTGTCGTCCGCAAGAATAAAAGGACCGAGACCGAAACGATTCTCGGAACCGCTCGACCAGACAAGAGTTCCATCCGCATTGTAACAGGCAAACTGTTCTCTGAGTGCGGCGGCATCCTTGGGCATCACCGTATACAAAAGCCCCTCAGACAGAACCGGTGTCTGCTGTTCGCAGGCGATACCCTCTTTGGGCGTGACGGCATACAGCACTTCTGCCTCATACTTCCCGCCGTGCTGCTGCACCCGGATCATCAGGCTGCCCTCTCCGTAGCCTGCCGTTACCAGGAAGCGCTCTTCGTCCACCTGCACTGCCGACGGCGCAATCACCCGGGCTTTCCAGGGCACTTCCCAGAGAAGTTCTCCCCGCTTTTCTCCCTCCGCCGCAACGCCTACGACCGCACCGAGCGCACTGTAAACGTAGGTGGCGGTACCGGCCAGATGAAGGGGCATAACGGAAGAATGCGACATTTCTCTATTCTGGGGATTGGGTGTCTTCCACAACACCTCTCCGCTCATGCCGTCCACGCTAAGCATAAGCGCCTCGGGACCGCCCGCTGCAAGCACGACAACACCGTCATCAATAAGCGGGCACTGCCCCGTATACCAGAGAGGCTCGGTGGCACCGAATTCCTGCTGCAAATCAATGCCCCACCGGTAATCGCCCGTCTGCGGATCCAGACACAGCACATGGCACCGCGGTCCTATCGTCACAAGAAGCGAATCCGTTACTGCAGGAACCGTTCTGGACATACCGTGGTTACGCTTAACAGAAACCTCATAAAAACGCTGCCACAGTTCCTGTCCCGTGTCCAGCGAAAAACAGCGCACCAGATCACCATGCCGCTCTTCATCATAGTCCAGCACGTAGACCCGTCCGTCGTGAACTACCGGTGCCGCATAGCCTTCTCCCAGGTCAACGGCCCACAATTCGGGGGGGCCTTCCTCGCGCCAGCGGGAAGCCAGCGGCGGGCAGTCCCGGCATATGTTGTCGAATTTCTCTCCCCGAAACCGTGTCCAGCTGCCGGGCAGTCTGTTTTCCAGTTCGGCGTAGTGCACGAACACGCCTTTCAGATCAGTCGCTTTCTCGCCCCCGCTCGCTCCCTCGGGGCGCCCGTCTCCGCCCGGCATACTCACAGTAATATTCACGGCAGGCGGCTGCGCCATCCATCCATACAGAAGACAGCCGGAAACAGACAAACTGACCGTCAGAATAATAAGTTTTGTGCATTGCTGGAGGACTCTAAAAAACACTTACACCTGCTTTCCGGAAAAATCCGTCACTGCCGTCCGGCGCAAATTCAATGGGCGGTGTCGCGCAGATCCAGACATTTCATAACATCCTGACTGCGAACAATCAGCCGCCCGTCCGAAAGGGCAAGGGGTGCCCACATTTTGCTGCCATCCAGCACCTGCGCCCGCGATCGCTCCTTGTAGCCAAAGGGCAGAGGATCAACAAGATGAAGCGTCCCTTTTTTACCATCCAAAGCAATCATTGTTTTACCTGCAAGCATAAAGCCGCCCCGTTCAAATTGAGGCAGGCTCCGGTCATCTTTTGTTTTCCACAGGACTTTTCCGTTCAGATCAACGCACATAAGTCCCAGTTCTTTCTCATTTGAATTGCTGCCCACATAAAGGTGGTCTTTGTAAAAAATGGGCGGGTGAATCTGGCTGCCGCAGCTGTTCATATCAAGACGCCACAGCTCCCGGACACTATATCCTTTCTCTCCTTTTTCTACCTGAATCATCACGGACCCTGCTTTATATCCCCCTGTAATAAAGAGCCGGTCATCCGGCAGAGGGGTTGCCCAGGGAATGGGTATCTGGCATTGCCAGCCATCCCAGGACCATAAAAGAGAGCCATCTTCAACGGAATAGCCGAGTACTCTGCCAATGCCCCTGTTTTCCGATGCGCTGATCATAACGACCTGATCTTCGCCGCAGAGCGTCACAACCCGGGGCGATGAATACCCGAGTGCGCCTTCGCCACGCGCCTCCCAGAGCACATCGCCTGTATTCCTGCTGTAGGCTACGACAAAGGCCTGAGCTGCCTGAGGCGCCACAATGATCTTATCTTCATATAAAAAAGGCGCCTGCGAGATGCCCCAATCCGGAAGAGCAATTTTGTATTCTTTCAACAGATTGTGCTGCCAGACCGCTTCATGGGTTGTACGGCTGACACACAGTAAATCGCCCATCAGCCCGACGCTGTATACATTGTTTTCATCAACAGTCGGTGCGGTACGGGAACCGCTGTGTCCGGTGCTGCCGGGTGCATCGTAACTGTACCGCCATTTTTCCTTGCCTGTATCCAGATCGAGACACCGGAGAACATCCCGTTTTTCGTCTTCGCGATCCAGCACATACACTTCGCCATCCTGTACGGAAGGACCGCCATATCCGGCGCCGACAGACACAGCCCACAATTCTTTAGGTCCTTCTGCAGGAAAAAGTGTCAGCAAATTCTCTTCACCGGAGATACCGGTTCTGTCAGGGCCCATGTACCAGGGCCAGTCTGCACCATATGCCAGGGATGAGATGGAACACACAAAGACACTCAGGCATATAAAAAAATCTGTTACTCTGAACATAGCAACTCCTTTTTGGATATAATGACAATGACCCGGGGTGAAAGCTCCCTGAATTTTCTTTGTCAGATCATGGCAAGTTGTAAAAACAGCCCGCCTGCCACATCCTGCCCCACACTTTCATGCACCTGTTTAGTAATGCTGATTATACTCCAAGAGCGGAAAGGCAGACAATGAGAGACTCCCGAAAAAGGTATCTTCCATTACAGGATCAGGCAGGTATTTTTATAAGCGAGGTATCCCTATGCCGCCGCCGATTTCTATTACTGAGCCCGTGCTGAAGTCAAAATGACCCTGTGCCAGAGCAACCACTGCCCTGCCCACATCATCAGGATAGCCCCAGCGCCCGGCAGGCACCAGCCCCTCTTCGATAAGCGCATCGTATTTAGACTGCACAGCGGACGTCATGTCCGTGGCGATAAGCCCCGGCTGCAGATCAAAGACCGGTATGCCCGCATGAGCGAGGGCAGCGGCGAAACACTGCGCCGCCATGCTCAGCCCTGCTTTGCTGATGCAGTATTCCGCCCGGTTGGTGCTCACAACCCGCGAAGAAATGCTGGAAACAAACACTATTCGGGGGGTATGCCCTTTTTTCTGCTCAACCTGTTTTTTCATCACCGAAGCAATGCGCTGTGTGAAAAAAAAGGGGCCTTTGAGATTAATGCCCAGCACACGATCAAAACTGCCGGGCTCCATGGCAAGCAGTTCCCGACGTTCAAGAGGCGCCACCCCGGCATTGTTCACCAGCAGGTCAATATGCCCGAAATGCTCCAGCACCGACTGCACCAGCGCTTCATGTCCTGAAAGATCGGAAATATCCCCGGCGAGAGGCAGGAAAACTGCACCAGCTTTCTCCGCCTGCTCTTTCACTGCATACAGCCCTTCTGTCCGGTTGCCCGGATCCGGACGGGTGGCAAGACCGGCAAGATTGAAACCCGCTTCGGCAAGTGCCAGAGCGATCCCTTTGCCAATCCCCCTGCTTGCACCGGTAATGACGGCTACAGGTTTCATATAAGGTTCCTATGATTTTCCATATGAGTTACGATAGCACATTTTTCAAGGAAAAGCCACTGTACCGCGGATAAATGCAGGGACAGACTGCTAAAAAAGGAAAAATAATTTATTGCGTAGTCTGTACCTGCATTTCCGCGACGCCATTCCTGCATTTCCGCGACGCCATTCCTGCATTTCCGCGACGTCATTCCTGCGAAGGCAGGAATCTTAACGCGCATTGCTATAAATGAGGATCATATCGCTGTTGACAACTACGCGGGAATACCGTAAAGACATCTCTCATATACGAAGTGTAACGCTTTATGTGTCCTGAAGTCTTTGGTGTGGATCAAGGCGATAAGTACGTCAAGGCGTTCTTGCCCGAATTAAGATTCCTGCCTTCGCAGGAATGACGGGGGGAGGAGCAGGAATGACGGGGGGAGGAGCAGGAATGACGGAAGGAGCACGAATGACAGAAGGAGCAGGGATGACAAAAGGAGCGGGGATGACAAAAGGAGCGGGAGTGACAAAAGGAGCAGGGATGACGGAAGGAGCGGGGATGACGGAAGGAGCGGGGATGTCGGGGAATGCGGAAATGACGGCGCATAAACACGAGGGCAGACCGCTAAAAATCAAAAAAACTATGCATTGCTTAGTCTGTCCCTAGATTTACAGGCGGCTTGATTCGCGTTCTCCAGCCATATTACTATCTCCAGGGTTACTGAAATCCTGGTAAGATTTTATATGGCTTGACGTATCTGCTTCCGGTAACATTATAGAGGGCTTGATTCGATATCTTGCGAAAAACACAGTGCGTAGGTTATGATAAAGGGTGTGATATAAGAACTGGTATACTAGAGACGATAGCAGTTTCAATCATGGAGAGGTATGCACATGCGACCCTATTTGGGCACAGGCGAGCGGGTATTTATCACTATTGGCAAATACCAGAGAAGAAATGCCCGAATTAAGGAAGTGCAGCGGGACGGCTCCGTGTTGTTAAGCTTCAGTACACCTACGGCGCTGCAGGCAGGTACGGCTGTCGTGATGGAACTGGTAGCCGACAGCCATGTGCTCTCTTATTACATGCGTCTGATCTCTTTTCAACCGCCCAACCAGCCTGTTATCCGGCTGCATCGTTTTCCGGTCAGCAATCAGAACCGCAAGCGCACCAGCTGGCGCGTTCCTTTTTCCCTGCAGACAGGAATACGTACCCAAAAAACACCTCATTTCCTCGGCGCCCAGTTTTGCGACCTCAGTGTTTCGGGGGCACGGCTGATCTCAGAAGTTCATTTTCCCACCGGGGCCAAAGTGGAAATCCGTCTGCCTATACCGGAAGCAAAAGAAGCCATTGTGGGAGCGACCATTCGCCGGTCATCATCAACTCCTGTCGGGCAAAACCCGTTTGGACAGGAACTGTATGAGATGGGGCTTGTTTTTGAGAAACTGCCGTCAAAAACCTACTCCGATCTTGTTCACTACATGTGGAAGTCCGTAAGAAAACATTACGGCGAACAGTTGCGCCAAACCTATATGGCAAACTCCCGATCCGCCCGAAGCCAGTCTATCGATTTTGTCGATTTCGAAATTCCGATCCCGGGCAAAGAAGAATTCTGGAAGCCCCGGTTCTAGGAAGGGCTCTTTCTCATTCAACCTAAGGGGAACTGCATATGGATCCGCTTCATCTGGTACTGATTGTATGCCTCCTGCTCAGCCTTGTCGCCTTTTTAGTCCTGTTGCTCAGAAAAACCGGTGCGGCCCTCCCCGACGACACTCGGGAGGAACTGATTATTCTTCGCGAGCAGCTCCGGGCAGCCACTGAAAAAGAACAACAGATGAGCGCTGATCTCGGTGGATATAAAAGTCAGATGGAAACGGCACGCGCCGAATATGCAGCCATGCAGGCGCGCTGTGCGTCGGCAGAAACGCTCATTGCGGAATTAAAAGACACCGTGGCTGCGTTCCGCAGGGACACCGAGCAGCTTCGTACTGAAAACAGCATGCTCCACAAGCAGGTTGCCGAGCTAAAAACAGGCATAGAAGCAGAGCGCAAAGCAAGCGAAGAAAAGTTTGCTTTGTTGAAGGAAGCGGAAACGAAACTCTCTGATGCTTTCAAGTCTTTGTCGGCAGAAGCCCTTCGAAGAAACAACGCTTCCTTTTTGGATCTTGCCAAAGAAAATCTGGAAAAATTCCAGGCCACAGCCAAGGGCGATCTGGATTCCCGACAGAAAGCCATACATGAGCTGGTGAAACCGCTGCGCGAGTCTCTGGAAACGGTAAATAAGCGTATTGCGGAAGTGGAACAGGTACGAACAAGTGCCTACGCCTCTCTGACCGAGCAGGTGAAATCGCTTGCCATGACCCATGAAAAACTACGCTCTGAAACCAATAATCTGGTGTCGGCATTGCGCAGACCGGCAACACGGGGACGCTGGGGCGAATTGCACCTGCAGCGTGTGGTCGAAATGGCGGGCATGCAGAAATACTGTGATTTTACAGAGCAGATGTCTGTGAATGTGGAAGGAGGGCGGCTGCGCCCCGACATGGTGATTCATCTGCCGAGCAACAAAAATATCGTGGTAGATTCAAAAGTGTCGCTCGACGGCTATCTGAACGCCCTGGAAGCACAGAATGAGGAAGATAAGAAAAGATATTTAGAATCCCATGCCCGGCAGATACGCAACCATATCGACCAGCTCAGCACCAAGGAATACTGGAAACAATTTGAGCCCACGCCGGAATTTGTCGTTCTCTTCCTGCCTGCCGAGTCTTTTTTCAGTGCGGCACTGGAACATGATCCGCAGCTGCTGGACGACGGCTTCCGCCAGCAGGTTATCATCGCAACGCCCACTACCCTCATTGCACTGCTGAAGGCGGTTGCCTACGGCTGGCGCCAGGAAGATCTCGCCGCCAACGCAAAAAAGATCAGCGATCTGGGCAATGAACTCTACGAACGGATTGCCGTGCTGGCGGAGCATTTTGAAAAACTGCATAGAGGACTGACAAACGCCACCGATGCTTATAACGGCGCGATCAGAAGTCTGGAAAGCCGTGTGCTGGTACAAGCACGTAAATTTAAAGAGCTTGGTATCGCTTCCACCCGTGAGATCAAAGAAGGAAAGCAGGTGGAGGTCAGCCTGCATCGACAGCAGGCGCCAGAGCTGCTTTCTGTCCCGGCTGAAGAAGAAACTCCGGATGCCGAAACGGGATCGGCACCCGGAGAAGAACTTCGGGATTAAATATCCTTTTTACATCCAGGAACCGGCAGACGGGGTTAGAGGTTTTCAGCGGCAGGCATAGACTCCAGCGTATGGTGGAGCCTGTTCAGCACGTCCATGGTCACTTTATGAATGCCCGGAGCCACTTCCGGATTGCCTGTATACATCTCGCCATAGGGCGCCTTGTCCCGTCCGTATGTATAAGGCGGTTTCTGATCCCACTGCGATTTCGGTACGATATAGCCGATCTCATCGTTGGCAAGATTGAAATTCATCTTGAGCGCTCCTTTCATGGCAGCAAAGAAAGGCGGCACTTCAACCGGCTCAATCTTAAAGTCCGCCCCTTCCGGATTTTCAACGCCGCCGAATACAATTTCAGGGTAAATTTCACCGGGCGTGGTGACAATTTCTATCTCGCCGATACGGAGCGCATTGATCTCGCTTTTCGCCTGGCCATTAAAAATCCCGGGATGAACAATACCGAGATACAAAGCGGCTTTAAAGGGCCAGCCCATGGTTAAAAAGAAGGTTTTTGCACTTACTGCCACCTGACTTTCTGTCATGGTGCGTGCTTCTTCGCTGCGCAGTGCCTGTGCTGCAATAATTGCCAGATTCTCACCCTGCGCCTGGGCTTTCTCTATGCTGCTGTCCTTCCAGGCGTTGCCGTAACGGTCTTTAATCTCAATGCTCAGCTGAGTCATCAGACCGCCAACCGGTCCTGTAAAAAACACACACTTCCCGCCGAAGCCCTCGAAGGCATCCGGACCTTCCAGTCCTTTTTCCATCGCTTCGCGAAAATAATGAACAAAGTCGGAACTGATATACAGATTTTCGCTGCCCATCGCTTCAGGATGCATCCCCCAGGAAGTGAGCACTGCAATGGTATTTTCTGTGCCTTTTTCTTTAAACCACGCCAGCGGCAGCTGATGATCCATTACCTTCGGCTCGCGGCTGTCCCGGATAAAATTTTCTTCAGGAACGTAACCAGCGGCAATGACCGTATCGGCAGGCTTCAGATTTGCAACCGCTTCAAGTACAGCATCCCGGGTCTTTTCCTGAAGCATCCGCATATACCCTTCATCAAAGAGCGAACGCCAGAGCAGGCTGTAACTCCAGATCCCCATGGTATCAGGTGCTTCATGGGAATGGGTCGCCGAAAATGCGACATGATCAATATCAGGATTGGCCTCATGAATCATTTTGCGTATGGTGATATAACGCTCATTGGTAATACCAATGCTGTCAATACTGACGATCGCAATGGTAACACCGTTGTTTCGAAAAGCCAGCGCCCGGGACCAGACCGGATCATTCACGCCCATGGCAGGACGGGACATATCAAAACCGGCGATCCAGGCAAAATCAAGTTTCCCGTTGCCGTTTCGATCATTCCACTCATCAACACCTTTTTCAAATTTACCGTTGCCGTTCACATCAACCCAGGTGTCCTTGTCATCCATTGACGGGGTAATGTCACGGACAGCGACCCCCACTTCAAGATCCCCGATCTGTTTCCAGCCGTCACTTTCGGGCAACACAAAATCAATGGCATATTCCCGATGCTCGCCCCGCATTTTGAAGCGGACATATCCGAAAATAACACAAAAAAGAAGGAGCAGTACAATAAAAATACCGGACAGTAGTTTATGTCGTTTCATAAATTGCAGCATTAGTAATCTCCCGGTGTTGCATTAACGGCGACAAGTCAGGCTCTGAAATACACTCAGAACCGCGGTGTGCGATGTGGAATGGAAAAATAGCGGATAAGATAACAAACCACAGTGCTATTATACTCAGGGGAAAGTGCGACAAATCAAGCACTTCCGGCATTTTTACTCCGGCTTTCCCAGACAGAAAGCGCTATCTCGGAGAGCCGTGCCCCGACAGTTTCCGGCTGATGATCTTTGAGTATCTGTTCGCGGGCACGACGCCCCATTTCGGTTCGGAGCGAAGCATTGCCCAGAAGTTGTATCAAAGCGGACGCATAAGCCTGAACATCATTATCAGGGGTAATTAATCCTGTCTTTTCATGAACCAGAGGATAGGCGGCACTTTCACAGGCAACGACCGCTTTTGCGGCAGCCATGGCATTGAGCATTTTAATGGGATAGCCCGACCAGGACACACGGGGTGCGGCGAAGACTCCGTCCTGCGATAAAAAAGGACTGAGTTCCTCAAGGGAAGCAGCGCGTATCACTTCCGCATCAAGATGAGCCGCAGAAGAAGCGGTTGCGATCATCAGCCGGGCATCGGGATATTTTTTGCGCACCCGGCCCATCGCTTTAAAAAGCAGAGAAAGGTTCTGGTAACTGTCCAGATTTCCGGCGTAGAGCACAGGAGGCAGTTCAGACCCTGCCGGCATCGGCTCAAAAGGCGATGCATCAATGGGAGGCGGCACAACAAAGACCCGCTCCTGCTCGCACCCCCGCGCCACAAGATAGCCCGCCAACCGCTTATGGGGCGCAATGACAGCATCGGCAAGACGCGGGATAGTACGATCCAGAAAACGCCCTATCTCACGGGTGACATCGCCATGAGAAAAAAAATAGGGCAATTCATCGTACATGGCATTATGCGCAAAGTAGAGGAGGGGCCGTTTGCGTACGAGCAATGCGGCAAGCAGCGCTTCATAGTTATGTGCGCAGACAACCTGTATTTTGTGCTTGCGGACTACCTGATGCAGTTTAAGAGCCAGTGTGGCGTCCTGAAATGGCTTTGCGAGAGAAGGACCTGCCTCGGTTTTGGTGGCAAAGGGGACTCGCACCGCCCGGTGAATGGGCACATCAGGAGGATCTTCGCCCACCCCATAGCCGTATACAACCAGATGCACCTCATGCCCCTGCCGGCGCAGGCAATCTGCAGTGTAGTGCATAAACACCTGACTGCCCTGCGGTGCAGGAAAAGGGCATGCCCCGACCATGGCGATACGCAGCTTCATTCGAAATATCCCAGCGCTTTCATCCGTTTTTCCAAAAGAGATTCTTCCTCTTCAGTGTACTTTTTTTCAGACGCCTTGATCCAGTCTGCAGAACACACTGTCTCTTCCTGTACCTGGCTTTCCAGAAAAGATTTCCCTTCCATACCCTCGTACGTAATGCCAAGCCAGGAAAGAACAGCAGGCGCAATATCCTCCATGGCGGGATTCTTGCGGGTGAGCGGGCGGCTTGATGCAAGAAAAGCCGGATTCCGGTGCACTCCGGCACATCCCTGCTCTTTTCCGCCTTTATACGCCTCAGGCTGCAGTACTTCTACAGCCGCGCCGCCCCGTTTGCGGATGACAGAAGCGCGGTATCCGGTCGACCAGTCCAGTTCCAGAAAAATATCCGCTGCCCGGTCGGCAAATGCACCTTTATAAACAGTATCCCGGGGCACAGCGCGTGCCACGCCCGGGAGCTTTTCCAGAAGGGCACACAATTCAGACACGGAGGAAGCATACTGTTCCGGCGGAATAATGCCCTTCCCTTCCCTGCCCGCCACATTCAGCCGGATTGCGGGGCAGTAATCGAGCTCATCAGACCACGCCCGGGTTTTATCCCATTGAATGCCGCCTCTGCGTGCACGACTTTCCAGACTTTCAACCAGCCGTTGAAACCGCCGAAAAAGAGTACCCCGCAGACGCATGGGAACCCAGCGCAGCGCTGCCTTTTTCAATATGCCCTGCGACGCTTTTTTATAAGACAGCCAGCCGCAAGCCTCCAGATAATTATTAATGTGGAGAGCTTGTACACCTGCTCCGCCAAATCCATGGTCAGATACAACAAGCACAAGTCCCGGATCATCGAAGGCATCAATGAAACGACCGACTGCTTCATCCAGACGTCTGTAGATTCTCAGAATGGGAGAATCAGGTGCCGTGATCTCCGGATCATGGCGGGGTGATGCAGTATCTTCCAGTTGCCAGAAATGGTGCGACACCGTATCCGCCTCATTGAGAACAATCATAAACAGATCCCAGGCTTCCTGCTGCAAAAGACGGCACCCGATTTCTTCCTGGACAGCAATTTTCTTTTCCAGAAGAGCCAGCGCCTCTTCATACCATCGGGAAGAAATGCGGTGCTCCTGAAAAAGAGAAAAGGGCCATTGTGAAAACTGTGAAAATAATTCAGGCGGGTAAACATACGAAGGATCCAGGCGATCCGCCACCGGAGAATCAAAGCCGGACAGCATAATGCCGTTTACCGCTTCAGGAGGATAAGTTGCGGGCACGCCGAGAATACAAACACGCTTTCCCAGTGAAGACAGGGTATTCCAGAGGGCGGGCACCTGCCTGTCGGTACTGTTTAAAAACCGTATGCCGTAATTGCCGGGGAGGGAAATTGTAAAATCAGTTATGCCGTGGCGCCCCGGATTCACGCCGGTAACACAGGTAGTCCAGGCAGGGTACGTTACGGGAGGCGTTACACCGCGAAGGGCGCCCAGATATCCTTGTTCCTGAAGCATCGCCAGATGCGGAAGATGCCCCTGTTCAATCCATTGAGCGGTGAGATCCGGGGAGAACCCATCCAGCCCAATGAGTAAAACGCGGGGACGGTCGCTCATGGCGCGCAACCCTTCTTTCAGTTCAGCGGAAGAAGACACCCCGCAGCAACCGGTTTGCGGGTAAAATTGACCTGTACCAACACTGTTTGGCGGCGGTGTGCTAAAGCGCAGCCACCAGAATACCGGCAAGAGTGAGGAGAATCATAAAAAGGCTGCTCAAAAACGCCTGCCCTGGAAAAACGGCACTTTCGAAAAAAGCCTGTATTTTTATATTGTTGGGAAGCACTTCAAGCAGGTCGCTGAAACGGAACATGCTCCCCTTGCCCACCGTCAGCCAGAGCTTCATTTCAGGCATTGCCCCGCTCTCTTCTATGGGCGAATAAGCGACAATATAATAGGTGCCCGACGCTGGCGGAACAAAACGCATTTCTTCAAAACGCCAGCTGAGCACACCTGTATAGGTGTCGCGATATTGTTCACTGTCGAGCAGGCGGGTAGACAAAACAAGTCCGCCCATGGATTCGGGCACCGTGAAAGGCACCTCTTCCGCCAGTTTCGGAAGATGCGGGGACAGAACTGCAACAGAAGGGCGCGCCTGACGATAGCGATCGAGCATAGGCACACCCATCCTGAGGGAGATTGCCTCTCCGGCTTCAGCTTCGACCTTCAGCCACAAGGCGGGGCTTTTCAGGCGGGCATGATGATAGGCAATAGATGCCCTGTTCGCATCGGGTATGGTCAGTGCTGACTGCATGGTTCTGCCGCCGCTATTCACCGTCACGACCTTATAATGCCAGGGCGCTTCGGCAAAGGCTGCCGTTCCCGCTATTATAAAAAAGCAGAGCTGCAGGGCAGCCAGGCGGATAAAGCCTCTGTTCATAATCGTTTTCCTGTGCTTATTGATGGCAAAGCCGGAAAAAACCGGCAAAAACACAAATGTTCTCCTGTTGAAAGCATACCCCATCCAGAAGCCCTATGACAATATCCCTTGCCTGTTCCGGCTTCTCAGACTGGCATATCGTTCCCGGTCAGGAGAGGAAAAAAGCGCCTGCACCGTCGGCGGGAGCGGATATATATACTTCTCCTGTACGGCCCGTTTCTTTTTTGTAGCCCTCCAGCAGCTGCGCAGAAAAGGACTCCGCCGCATTTTTTGCAACCAGATTAATGGTGCAGCCACCAAAACCGGCACCTGTCATCCGGGCTCCATAGCACCCCGGAAGGCTCCGTGCGATGGCAGTCAGGACATCAAGTTCCGGGCTGGTGACTTCGTAGTCCTCCTTCAAACTGATATCCGACGCTGTCATCAAGGTGCCCAGCTGTTCCAAACCACCCGATTCCATGGCGGCCTTTGCGTCCAGAGTGCGTGCATTTTCTGTAATGACATGACGGGCGCGTCTGAAGTGCAGCGGATCCATAGCATGGCGCACGCCTTCCAAATCCGCCAGCGTGTAGTCTCTCAGCTTATTTCCCTTATCTTTTGCGTGCTTCAGTGCTTCCACGGCAGCGGTACATTCTGAAACCCGCTCGTTGTATTTGGAGGCGGTCAGCCCGCGTGGGCACGCCGTGTTTGCTATAACAAACAAAGCATCTTTGAACGCAACAGGCACCAGCGTGTAATCATAACTCCGGCAATCCAGGAAAAGAGCATGCCCCAATCGTCCGCATCGGGAAATAAACTGATCCATGATGCCCGTGCTCAACCCTAAGAAATCATTCTCAACACGCTGACCGAGCCGCGCGGCATCCGGACCCTGCATCTGAAAACCGCCCGCCTTTTCGAAAAAAGCAAGCACTGCCATTTCCAGCGCGGCGGAACTGCTCAGCCCGCATCCCACCGGCACATCACCCACGATCAGCAAATCCGCACCGCTGACAGGGTAGCCCAACTTTTGCAATTCAGCAATCACTCCGGAAACATAATCCGTCCACGGCTCCTGCGCACTCCGTGCCGGTACATCGGCGCGCAGCCTGGCAGAACGGCCCAGCGTCTCCGCACGCATGTTCAGCACTTGATCCTGGCGCGGCACACCGAGGATAAGCGTATCATGTTCAATTGCCATGGGAAGCACGAATCCGTCGTTGTAATCCGTATGTTCACCAATAATATTTACCCTGCCGGGTGCCCGGGCGGCAATGGTCGGAGTGCTGTCAAAGCAGCGTTTATAAGCCTGCAACGCATCGTCAATGTGAATGCTCATGATCCGATCTCCTTCGGTTCTGTTCCTGTATTCTTTTCAGCTTTTTCCTGCTTTTTGATTTGCTGCCAAGCCTGCATGGCTTCTTCGGGTGTCCGTGCCCGGTCTTTGCGGAAAACATGCTCGTGCCTTCGCATCATTTTCATGTGAGCGCGCTGCAACGCACCTTTAAGAGAAAACCGTGCTTCCGCCTCGGCTGCAGCCACGCAGGAAAGCAGTGTGAAGAGGCAGTCTCCGAACTCCTCCTCTGCATGGCTGTTATCTCCTGATGCCAGCGCCTCAGTAAGTTCTTCGCCCTCTTCCACAGAAAATCGGGCGAAATCTCCGGCATTATGCTCACGATCCCAGGGGCAGCCCTCCGGCGAACGCAGGAAGCGCGTCAAATTGATAAGTGCGGAAAACCACTCCGCTTCTGTTTCCGGATCTTTGTTCATGCCCGGGAAAAAAGGGGACTCCATAACTGCTCCTTTCTCAGTCTGCAGGCAGATTATGCACCATACGCTCCTCTTTTTTACAGCCGGAAGGTGCGGTCAGGGGGCTGTAATAAGAGATCGCACAGCCTCCAGCCTCTTTTCCCCTATACCCGGTACCCGCAGCAGATCTTCAGGAGAGGTAAATGACCCCTTTTCCCGTTCTGCAACAATGGCTGAAGAAAGGACGGCTCCAATACCGGGCAGCTGCTGCAGCTCAATGGCACTTGCCGTATTGATGTTGATCTTTTCACCTGCCGAAGCATTTCCCGATTTTTGTGCTGCGGCGGGAGGATGCTGTACAGTGCTGTTTTCTTTTGTTGAAGCATTACCTGTTCTCCCGAGGGGCTTCCGAAGGTAAGCATCCGGGTTTAATCTATGATCGGTTTCCGGACGGCGAACCGCCGCACTGCGGGCATCCCCTTCCCAGTAGCTTTGGAAAGGCACTGTTAGCGTGGCGCCGTCAATAAGCTGTGCTGTCGGGAGCAGCCCGGACAAGTCGGCAGTTTCCGCAGCACCACCCGCCGCTTCGATTAAGTCCGTTATACGATCTCCCGCCCGCATTCTGTAAAACCCGGGTCGGCAGACTGCGCCCATGGCTGCCACACCTATCATTCCGGCATCCTTTGCGTTGGCTGCAACCGCCGGAAGCACTTCTTCTCTTTCAGGTACCGCCGTGGCTGTCCCTTCTGTACGTGGGGCAGGAGGCGTCCCTGCAACCGTCCGCTGCGAAGCATCCCTCGCAGCAGCAGGGCCGGGAACTGATCCGGGCACTGGAAGCCGCACCTCCGTCCTGTCCGGCGTGGGCGGGACAATACGACGGTATGCCGTTTCCGGTGTTCCTCCGGCGGAAGGTTCTTTGTCTGTCCGATAAAGCCACAGGGTTCCGATACCGAGAAGCACAGCCCCCATTACGCCGAGCAGCAGTATCTGTTCTTTGATTGTAAGAAATCTGTTTGGGACAAACATGCGACTCCTCCCGGGTTGGCATGCATTCACTGTACCGTTCGAAAAAGGTTCTTCATTATGCATGACAGTAAAGAAAAAAGGCAACAGCCGACTGTGTATTTTCAGCCACGTGAGCGCATAAGAAAAGTACAGCCGAAGCAGGCGGCAACGGCGTTTTAAAAAGAAGCGGCATACGAAAAAAAGAAAATTAAAAATCTCGCCAGACCCACTGAAGGTACTATATATTAGAGTAGCGCCTGGAAGGCAAAGTAAATACTTGACAAAAGATGTCAAACTAAGTATTATTTTGGTATTAAAATGAGGATTGTTTATCCGAAAATCAGTGCGGGTCTGCTTGTGCAACTATTGCTCAGGAAAGGTTTTTGTCATGCCGACAGTATTTAGGCTCACGGCGTTGGGTGTACTTTTCAGCACATTGGTGCTTTTCAGCGGCTGTTTTGACCAGCAACCGACTGATAAGGCGCCTTCTCCCGACTTTGAAGTATCCCCTCAGGAAGGCTGGGCTCCTCTGATTGTGGAGTTCAAGGATGCTTCCCATCAGGGCGACTCAAAAATCCATGCCTGGCTATGGAATTTCGGCGACGGAATCACGGCATCCGGGCCTGCGGCAAAACATACATATACCCGTCCCGGCGCATATGATGTGACCCTGACTGTGACAAGCAGCAAAGGTAATTTTTCCAAAACTAAAGTTGCGGCGGTGACGATCAAAGCACCCGGCACTTTTGGAAAAGCAGACCCCCGCACCGGCTTGCTGACAGCTGACGGTGCTGTTCTAAAAATCAGCGAGCCTTTCCGTGCAAAGGCCCAGTTCAGCATTAAAAAAGGTACTGTACCCGCCGGATTAATGATTCCGGACGATGTAACTGTCCTGTCTGACGTATTCACAATCATGCACAACCAGACCTCTGATGATTTCTATGCGTTGGATTTTGAATCGAAGAGGGCACCGGAGCCCGCCAATATTGCACTGCCTCTGCTTAGCAATCTCGATGCCCCTGTCACCGATGACTCCCATTTGTACATACTGGCGTTCATGGAAGACGGCAGAGTCATTCCGATGCCGGGACACCTTGCCAGAAATCTTTTTACCGCAGCAGTACTGCGCATCCCGCAGAGAGCGCGCTATGTGGTTGTCCGGCGTGAAGATGCTGCGATCTTTGAATCCAAAGCGGCATGCCCCGCCAAGGCGCTCGCCGCAGAGGACAAAGAAGGTTGGGGCAATGTCTGGCGCATCCACAGCAGCGCCGGTGTAGGGCAGATGCTCGTCTCGCTGTACAATGGCTCCACTGCCGATGAAAGTTCTTTTCTTAAGCGCACCTGGTCACAAACAGCCGTAACCGGCGCCCACGACAGATTAGCCGAGGCGGTGCAGGCAATCTATGACACGCTGAAAACTCAGGATCTGCGCCCGCCTATCCTGATCTCGGAAGATCTGAAGTATGACCTGCTCTTTTTTGATACCCTGCCCTCTTATAATGTAGCTTTGAGCCGCGCCAACCAGGTGCCTTTTTACGAAACTTTCTTCGGCCATCTGGTATTAAATCCGTCTCTTCTGATTGATCTTTCCCGGCGTAATGCGCGCACGTTCCACTGCGACCCGCCGGAGCAAATCGAATTCCCTCTGTCCGGGGGAGAAGAAGCACAGTGGTATGGCTGCGATTTCGACCGGGCTTTTGATCCTGACTCTGCCTTTGGCGAAGCCCTCCTCTACACGCTTTATCCGGGCTATCAGCTGCCCGTTATTGCAACAGCCGGCGACACCGCTCTCAATCTTCCGGTTCCGGCAACCGATTCAGAGGAAGATCTCCCGCTGCCGGTGAACTTTGTTGACGGGCTTCTGGACAGCTATGCCCTGTACTATGGACAGTCCATACAGACCTGGCCCGCCCGCGCTTTCGGTGTAAATGAACGACCTGTTTATTCGCTTCCGCTTTTCTTCCCCTACAGCGGCGATGTGGCAGGCTACAGCCCTGCCAGCCACGAATTCCTTGCCTGGCTGAAAAAGAGCGGTGCCGTGGAAGATCCTATGGAAGTGCTTCCGTGGACACTGGAGGCTCTAAAACCCATTATCAGCATAATGTCCGCACATCTCGCCCGACCGCTTAATTTTAACGAGGCCCGTGCTGCGCTGGCTCTCGCTTTTGACGCGGCGTTGCTTGAACTGGATGATACCGAAGAGGATCTTGGACTGCCCGAATTTTACTGGGCATATATAAAAGACAACCTTTTTGCGAACAGCGACAATGCAGTTTTGCGGCCCAGCGACCAGAACAGGTCTTTGTGGTCTTTGAACCTTGACAAACTGGATGCGTCCGGGCTGCTTGATTTTACTCCGGGCGGTCCCGTAGAAAACCTGGATTTCCAGCCGGAAAACTATCCGGTACTCGCCGATATAGCGCCCTTGAGCAGCCGTGCCGTAGTGCTGCACTTCAGCAGATTGACGACGGATGTTCTGCTGGATTTCAGCGGCAATAAATGGAGAAAAGACAAACGGGACAACGGTGTCGGCATTGCTGTCTATCTGGACGGCTATCCCGGCATTGACCTTTCGGATGCTCCCGGAGACTATGTCCACTATAGTCTTATTGACAAGGATCAAGACGGAAAAACGGACATCGTTCGTTTCTCCGACTTTACCGCCGACCAGGAATATCTCCTGGACAAAGTGACCATCCTGATCTCGAATCTGAATCCGCAACTGTCCAACTCGGTATCGTTCTCACTGCAAACCCATGCGGATGTGATCACGCCGGAAAGTTCTATTCTTCACCGGTATGTCTATAGCCCGGACCCCGCTTACGGCTATGAACTGACCAGTATATACAACCGGCCAGACTACTCCGCCTACCTGCTGAATATGACTTCCGGCAGCTGGCGTGCCTCCGCTGAGTTGTATGAGACTGAATGGCATCACAAAATGGCCATTGTGGAACCCAGAAATCTCCGGGAGAATACAGCGCTCTTACTCATTGCAGGCGGATCAGCAACATCCGAGATCTCCCTGCAGGAACTCAGCGCCATGGCGGAGTATGCAACAGTCAGCCGGACAGCGGTTGTACTCCTCAAGCAGACACCCTATCAGCCTCTTTATTTTGATGATCAGATCACGGGGCTGAGTGAAGACGGCATTATCGCCTACAGCTTCAATAAATACATGCAGAGCTACAAAACGGGCGCTCCGGATAGCACCTGGCCGGCTCTGCTGCCCATGACCCGTGCCGCTGTCCGTGCCATGGATACCACCCAGACCTTCATGGCAGGCAAGCCCGGCATTTCCCGGAATATCGACCGATTTGTTGTGAGCGGCGCATCCAAGCGCGGCTGGACCACCTGGCTGACAGCGGCGATAGATCCCCGTGTCTGTGCCATTGTTCCCATGGTCATTGATGTATTGAATATGGAGGAGCAGATCAAGCACCACCGCGCCGCCTACTCCACTTATCCGCCCACGAGTGCGCAATATTTTATGCAGGGCGGTTACTCCACAGCGCTCAAGGACTATGTGGCAAATTCTATTTTCACCCGCTTTGATACCACAGAAGGTAAATCTCTGCTGAGCATTGTGGATCCTTTCTACTACAGGGAAGTGCTGCGCATGCCCAAACTGATCCTGAATTCCACAGGCGACCAGTTCTTCCTGCCTGATGGCTCCCAGTTCTATTTTGACGATTTGGAAGGGCTGAATTATCTTGCTTATCTGCCGAACTCCGACCACTCTCTCAATAATTATTTCGGGCTGGAGAATTCCACGGCAAAAACGCTGCTTGCCTTCCATATCGCACAGGTACGCAACAACAATTCCATCACATCGGACAATGTGGAAGTGCCTCACTACACCTGGGAATTCGGGCAAATCGGCAACAAACCACATATTATTTCCCATGCTTCGCAGAAACCCATAAGTGCCCTGCAGTGGACTGCCACTGTTCCGGATCACCGTGACTTCCGCCTGCAGACCAGAGGAACAATCTGGGCCTCTCAGGAACTGGAGGTGGAGGAAATAGAAGCTCCGGAAGAAATGGACGGCAGCATTAGCTGGCGATGCGTGGCTGAAACTGTCCCGCCTGCGCAAGGCTGGACCGGTTTCCTCATTCAGTTAACTTTCGAGGGTCCCGAAGCAAAGACCGAATTTACATTTACCACTCCGGTGCGCATTATTTCTGCAGACAACTGAAAGGTCTGTATGTCTTTCTTTTCAGACTGCATTTAGAAGAATTTTTCGGCGGCAGGCTTCAACGGCTCTGCCGCCATTTTCATTGACACGCTAAAACGAAAGAATACTATGGCTCTGAAAAATGAAAACAAGTCTTTGGAACGGCGGGACTTTTTAAAAATCGGTGCTGCAGCGGGTGCGGCGGCTCTGATACAGAATCGCGCTTCAGCCTCGCAGAACACGTCTGCCTTTGCAGAAGCACCGACCGCACCGCCCATAGACAGAGTGCGTATTGGTTTTGTGGGCGTAGGGGGCATGGGATCAAGCCACCTCCGCAACCTGCTGCATCTGGAGGGCGTGGACATTGTCGCTGTATGCGATATTGTCGAAGAAAAAGTTGTGAAAGCTCAGGATCTCGTTGAAGCTTCGGGCCAGCCCCGACCGACGGGCTATTTCAAGGGCGAACTTGATTTCATGCGCCTCTGTACCGAAGAAGATTTAACGCTTGTCTACACAGCCACACCCTGGGAATGGCATGCGCAAGTCTGCCTCGCCGCCCTGGCTTCCGGCAAACATGCGGTCACTGAAGTGCCTCTTGCCGTAACCCTTGAAGACTGCTGGAGGCTGGTGGAATCTTCTGAAAAACACGGCAAATACTGCATTATGATGGAAAACTGCTGCTACGGCCGCACGGAAATGACCGTGCTGAATATGGTACGCCAGGGCGTTTTAGGCGAAATTATTCACGGAGAATGCGGTTATCTCCATGATATCCGTGATATTTTCCTGCAGATTGCACCCGGGCGGGAGTGGTTTCAAAAGCATGTCCTGACGCGCAACGGCAGTCTGTACACCACGCACGGTATCGGTCCTGTTGCCCAATGCATGAATATCAACCGGGGCGACCAGTTTTCTTATCTTGTATCCATGAGTAGCCCCGCCCTCGGGCTGGAAGCTTATGCCCGTGAAAAACTGCCGGAAGAGGACCCGCGTCGCCATCTGAAATTCGCCTGCGGCGATGTCAATACAACACTCATACAGACCCGGGCGGGCAGAAGCATTTCTGTAGTTTTCAATACCTGCAATCCACGACCATACACGCGCATCAACCTGATACAGGGGCTCAAAGGCATTGTCGAGGGTTACCCTGACCGGGTTTATGTTGAAGGTTCCAGTCCCGAACACACCTGGGAGGACATGGAAGACTATTGGGAACGGTATGAACCCGTTCTCTGGCGCGAACTGGGCAAAGATCTTTCCGGCTTCGGTCACGGCGGTATGGATTATCTGGAAGATTATCGCCTTATAAAGTGTTTACGGGAAGGAAAGCGTCCGGACCTGGATGTATACGATGGCGCATCCTGGAGCTGCATTGCCGATCTTAGTGAGAAGAGTGTGGCACAAAAGAGTGCGCCGATAGAAATTCCGGATTTCACGCGGGGTGCCTGGAAGTCGCGACCTGCCTTGCCTGTCCCCGAAGCATAACCTCCTTTCCTGTATTTTGGGTTTTACTTTTACTGTACACAACAGCAGGAAAGCTATACAGCTTTGCATGCAACACTATCCGGAAAAAGATTCTTTAAAGAGAGCAGGTGTTTTAACTTTCACCTACAAATATGCTATAATTGGGTCTGCTTGTTCTAACAGCGTTCCGCTGCAACTTCTGTAAACGGGGCATACGCAATCGCAGCTTCCCCAACAAACAAGACAAAACGAAATGCCACCCCCTCCTCTTAATCCCGGGAAACATTTCTGTCCGTTGACCGTAGTATTAAGAAGATGTCATCAGCACAAACCGATCTTAAGGAGCAGTATGGTATGAAACCATCTGATATTGGCGCTTTATTGTT